>OLWM01000691.1_pt1 | contig 15443 bp, 7 predicted proteins | sample 1644141 | NCBI WGS metagenome assembly OLWM01 (sample SAMEA103958150, study PRJEB25191) | human gut metagenome | biome: human-associated habitat [ENVO:00009003]; feature: intestine environment [ENVO:2100002]; material: feces | place: Germany | collected 2013/2015
CAAGAGCAATTAACCTACGCTCATTTTCAATAAATTACACTCTTTTCGTAACTTCAATTTGCAAAGCTACTGTTTTTTATACCATAGGAGCTGTAATATCGTACGTAAAGAATAGAATTTTGTCTTTTCTACTTCAATTATCAGACAAATTCCAGCATTAACAATCATAGTTCATAATAACAATAGTTTGATATAAGGATAAAAATGCATCCTTTATATACAAATTTGCAGGTGAATACTCTCCCAATCCACTTCCTTTGTAGAAAGAAAATATTCAATCTTTATAACAATATAATTATGAAAAACTTATTTTATGCGCTTACATTTTTTAGTTTTGTCACAGCTTGTAGTGATAATTCAGTCCAAAATCCAACACCACCTCCCGTGTCTGATAATGGTGATAACAATAATATGCAAGTTGTTGAGTTTCTAAGAAATCGTGCTATGGTGGCAAGTTATAACACTATCTTTCCTAATAAAGAAACAGAAAGAATAGAAAGAAAAGGCGTACTACTCAGCTGGAGATGGCTTTCCACCGATCCGGACGATATTGGTTTTGATATCTACCGCAAAGAAGGTAACTATAAATTCCAAAAGCTAAACAAAACTCCGATTATCAATAGTTCTAATTACAAAGATTTAACAGCAAACATTAATAAGATTCTCAAATACGAAGTTCGACAAGCAAATACCAATAATATTTTATGTTCATGTAACTTTACTCCGGAAATGGCACAGAACTTTTACCGGACGGTCCCATTAAACAATAATAATCTGCCATATCCCGATTTAGTATATAAAGCTTCGGATGCAGCTATTGGCGATTTAGACGGCGACGGAGATTATGAATTGGTTCTGAAACGTGAAGTGTCACCTCTTGACAATGGTAGCACGGGAATTGGAATTACTCCCGGAAGTTGCCTGTTAGAAGCATACAAGCTAACAACCGGGACATTTTTATGGCGTATCGATTTAGGCTCTAATATCCGGCAAGGTATTCATTATACTCCCTTCATTGTATATGACCTGAATGGAGATGGCAAGGCGGAGATCGCAGTCCGCACCTCCGAAGGTACCGTTTTCGGGGACGGAACGAAAATAGGCGATGTCAACCAAGATGGAATAACCGACTATGTAGACAGGGCTCCCCAAAGTGCCACTTATGGCAGAATTATCACAGGGCCGGAATTCTTATCTATCATTGAAGGCAGAACCGGAAAGGAAGTAGCCCGAACCGACTATATCTACCGTGGTGAAAAAAATAAATGGGTGACATATTGGGGAGATAATTGGGCAAACAGGATGGATCGTTTTCTGATGGGAGTCGGACACTTCAGATCTCAAAAAGGAATTCCAAGCCTACTCATGTGCAGAGGATATTATAAGAACTACCAGATTGTAGCTTTAGATTTTACTGATAACAAAATAACAGAGCGATGGCATTTTGATACAGCTGACAACTATTCGGATTATATAGGGCAAGGTAATCATAATTTAGCAGTCGGAGATATAGATGATGACGGAAAAGACGAAGTCTTATATGGGGCATGTGTCATAGACCATAACGGTAAAGGGCTATATAGCACAAAATTAGGACATGGTGATGCCATGCATTTGGGCAAATTTGATCCTACACAGGAAGGGTATCAAGTAGTAGTCTGCCATGAAGAACCCAAGGAGTATGGAAATATTGGAACAGAATTCCGGGATGCCAGAACGGGCAGGATATTACATTATATTCCCGGAAACGGCAAGGACGTAGGACGTTGTATGGTCGCAGATGTTGATCCGGACAGTCCCGGATGTGAATATTGGTCGTCAGAACCGGACGGTGTCATGTATTCCTGCAAAGGAAATGAACTGACAGGTAAAAGGGCACCTATAGCCAAAGGTGGTGATACATCATACAATATGACAATCTGGTGGAGTGGATCATTAAACAGGCAAATGCTTGATTACCTCGTTATTCACAGCTATACCGACGGACGTTTGTTCAATGGCAGCGATTGGGGTGTAAAAACAGCCAGCGGAACCAAAAACAATGCCTGTTTTTATGGCGATATTTGGGGAGACTGGCGGGAAGAAGTTATCTTCGTTGATGAAAATGATACAGAGCTAAGAATCTTTACTACTGATTTTGAAACCGACTATCGTTTCCATCCTCTAATGGACGACCATTTATATCGTTTAAGCGCTACACATCAGAACATAGGTTACAACCAGCCCACTCATCCGGGTTACTATATCGGTTCTGACTTGAACAAATAAAAAAGAAAGGCGTGTATGCTTTCCGCAAAGAACATACACGCTTTTTATAAAACTAACCCTATTCAAAACTCTATCATTTCCTTACCTCAATAAATATCAGAAAGCAAATACATATCGGGAGCTTACTCCAGGTCTGTCGTATTTCAATCCATCAACTTTGGTACTTCCACTGCTTGTCAACTGTACTCCAAATATACTTGTATTATTACGCTCTGTAGACGACCAATAATACATGTCATTTTTCAGTCCGTCACTACCTGTTATTTTTCCCAACTGCGTATTCATCGTTTCCCAATTAGTTACCATTGCCCTCAAATCACCGACAGAAGGAATAAACCAACCGGAAGAAATACTCGGAGCAACCAAATTATAGTTATTCAAGGAATTCACTAAAAGTGACTTATTCTTTGCTTCCGCATATTTTTTAATTACTTCCGTGTGATTATACCCTAATCGCTGATCCCTCGACGTACCATTCAATGTTCCGGTAGACGCCGATCCATCCCATCCCATCGGACTTAAATCAATATAGGAATTTCTTTCGGCAAACTCTGTACGATACCAAACTCTTATTTCATCTTTCTCCCCAAAAACAATATTGGTATTCTCTTTCAGCCCCAAAACCAATCCATGGGTACAGCCCGGATGATCACGCAATAATGCATCCTGACGTTCAGAATAAGTAAATTCATTATCTTCTGTAAAAGGATATAACACAGAAGGCATCGGATTACCAACAAAATAAACGACTCCTACACAATCATCGCTAACAGGAGCATTATCGTCAACAGAAGCCAACGCGCCATTAGAATATATCAGATCACCCACTTTCAACTCATGATCCACAGTTTGCAGTCCTCCGTCTATCTCACAATAAATATACTCTCCGGCTTTCAACTTTGTCGCATCTATCGAGTATTTTTTAAGCCCGTTGTCTACTGAACTGATAAAACTTCCTCCTATTTGCTCTACTTTTTTTGTCGGATTTACCAAAACACGGTAAGTCGTTGTTTCCTTATCATAATAAGGAATGATCACCTGCTCACCAATAGAAAATTTCACCTCTCTCAAAGATACACTGTAAGATGGCAGTTCAGGAGAAACCTCATTAGTGAAATTATAAGTAACAGAAGGCAGTTCGGCTACCATCAAGGCCATCCGATGATTCATTACAAAAGTTATTGTACTTCCGTCTGCTGAAGCCTCCCCTGTCATTAAATCATTATTTGTATATCTGTCACCACTCAGATCTGTGTCAACAGTCCAGTTCCCCACAATCGTTTCAAACGGATCCTCCTTCGTCATATCTATAGTTATATTTTCCTTATAAGGATAATACGCATAAAAAGTCACGGTTTCCAAATCTTCCGTACACGAAAGACGTCCTCCGTCAATTCCCCATATTCCATCATTATACGTCGCAAGGACATTTTTAATGAAAACTTCCTTATCACTATTTACCGCAAAAATACCAATCGCATCCCCGTCCGAAAAAGTTGTCTTGTAAGTCACATCAGTGACAGCACGACTTACATTGCCATTTTGTTGAATACTGGAATCAACCACCTCAATCTTTAATATATTACTATTGACGGCCAGCTTGGCATCCTCATCCTGCGAACATGCCACCATCAGAAAAGAACCGAGCAATACATAAATTACAAAAATGAATTTACAATATCTCATAATATTTCTTCTTTTAAATGTTTAATTATCATATAACTCCATACTTATTGACCTGCCCCCCTGACTCACAATAGTTTGAGTATTTCCCCCATCCCATTGTACATCTCCTGGTTCAACTCCTGTAATAGTATTACCGTCACTTGTATTAATTTCCTGACGATCTCCTTCAACCCATCCCTGAACTTCTCCAGATTCGACAGTTACATAAATCGTTTCATCCCTCTCACTGATTATTACAGTGTACGGATGTATGTGTCCGGGAACCAGGTCCATCTCACCAATCTTCTTGATAAAAGATTTCCCGCCCATTTCTATCTCAAAAGTAACCTCTGAAACTTTTTGAGGAAATACAATCAATGAAGTCCGCATATTTTCACCGGCCATAACCTTCTGAGATAACGCCAAAGCCGGTGCATCTTCGACAACAGCGGTCGTGCCGTCTATTGTATTGAAAGTTCCTTTAAGTTTCAAGCCAATCAACGTATAAGTTATGTCATCCAACGTCAAACCGTCTTTTCCTTCAAAAGAAAAATCAATCCTGCTCATCTGATGCGAAAAAGCAAAGTTGACATCCGGATTGTTCCGTCCGGCTTCCGTAGTCGCATAAAGAAAATCAATGGACATTTGCTTTTCCTGTGTTTGTTTATCCGAAGTCGTTTCCACTGTTATACAATCGGCAACCATAACGGAAGTCTCCGTAAATGGATAATAGGCGGACAATACATGTTCCTGTTTTCCCAGGAAATAAATAGACTGATTGCAAACGAAGATAAATTTCCTGTATATTTATAGGAAATATTTACATCATCTTCACAAGTTACCCCTATACGATCACCATCAGTCCACGTAGTACCAACAGTCCGGGACTTCTCCACAACCTCCGTGATTGTTCCCGAGATTGCCGCTTTCACCCCGACGATATCATCGCCGGAGTAATCATAGCTGCTACATCCCCAACATAAGATAGACAATGCAGCAATAAATGGCATTTTTCTTTTCATAAGACTATAATTTAACAAGTTATATTTTCGGAATAAAGACTGTTATTGTAATGTTACGCTCATCAATCCAATCACTACATCATTAGCAACGGTTTCCAATGTCAGTTCTTTCAGAGTCTTATTCTTGTCCAACGGAATATCCAGCATGACACCGGCGCCACCTTCAAATCTGCGGTCGGCAGATCCGCGAAGTTTCAAAGCCTTTCCCAAATCACGACTCACGATTCCTGTTTTTAAATGAAACCGATACGGGCGAGGTCTGGGAGCATCAAAAGCAAAATCATCCAGATAAAAGTCCTGCTCAATCGGACACCAATTATCAGGGTTTACCAATTCCAGCACCTCTGAAGTTCCATCTGTATAATATACACGTACAATTCCGTTGGCTATCCGGCACTGCATATGATTGGTGCTCCCTACAAGCAACAAATAAGCATGGGAAGCTTTTCCAGAGAGAGGAACCTTCACCATATCCGGATAATTATCCCATAAAGAAGTGTAAGCGATATTGTTACCTTCTTTCATTACACGGAAAGGAATACCAAGTGAAGTTTTATACATATTATCCTTCACCAAGCTACGTAAGCCGGAATCATCAATTTCAGCAGTCAGCAATGGATGGCACCATTCTCCAATTCCCTGAGTCGGTAACTGCAAAGTTGTATAAGGAGAACGTGGAGATAAATACTCATTTTTAAAAATATCCGCTACAGAAGAATTAAACTGCTTATCCATGTTTACCACACGACATTTACCAGTTTCAATATTTTCAAATCCATTGTATACGACTTGAGGAACATTGACATAGACATTGACAGGTTGCCACCATTCCATATTCCCTTGACGAGTGTACACAAAGAAAGTATGATGTCCTTTCTTATCTTTATTCACTTTCGACGAAAGCTTGGTTGTGTTTACCTTCTTCGTTACCAGAACATTTTGCGGGTCATATACTTTAAGAAACGAAATACCCTGAGGAGCGTTCAAGTCTACCTGTCCTTCCAGCGTAGTAACAATTTCATCATTTGCAATCTGTTGTAAGACATTACCTTCCCATTGAATCTCGATTTCAGCTTTGGTGACAGCCGGTACAGAAACAACAATCAGAGGATACCCATTCGCAGCTTCTTCCGTCTTCCATTTCACAGCTTTTCCATTCACCTTTACCAAACGGATCTTATCCTTCACTGCATTCACTTGCAACGTCAAGGCCAATGGTTCTTTGAAACGTTGTGTCACATTATAAATATCCATATCACCCTTACGTAAGAATTCATAAGCTAAATCAGCCATTGACATAGACGCCTTATCCCACGCCATAGGAAATCCCGGGCGGATCACCAATTTTCCATTCAGAGCATCCGGCGAAACGCCATACAAGCCCTGTATCAAAGTGCGGGATGTTATACCTATTTGGTCTGCAAAATCACGGTAAGTTTCCCGGCGAACAGCATCATACAAACTTATTTGTCCGAAATTGCCAGGACTTTTCCCAAGGTACATCCCATCCAGAATAGAACCTTTCAACAAATTAAAACCATCGTCTCCACGCCCTGCCTGAAAAAAAGCAAGCGCAGTATGCATCACCTCGGCAAACGCCACATTATTCACACTCCACACATAAGGCATCCAGTTCGTAGTGGATAATGTTTCATAATCACGATCCAACCCATCTGCAAATACCGGAATATGCGGAATAGAGGTATCGACATACCGGGTTGCCTGATAAGCCTGGAAAGGATCGGCTGTTTCACTATCTATCGCGTGATAGATAGTCCACAAACCAGCGCTTTCATGTAAACGCTTATGCCCCATGAAATCTTGAAACTCGGCCCAATGCCCTTTATCTTTTATCCAAAGCCTTTCATTCATCGCTTTCAATATCTTATCCGCCTCTTTTTCATAGGGAGTAGCATCTTCCCCTATCTTTTCAGCCAGCATAGCGGCCAATTTATTAGCACGATAGTTATACGCTGACGAATGAGTTACAGCTCCACTGTTATAATAAAGTGCATCACTGGCCCAAATACAGCAATAAGCATCATACAGCCCGTCATTATCAGGGTCATAATTCAATTTTTCCCATGCCAGATGACTAGTCAATACAAGCCACATTTTACGTACATAGTCCAAATCGCCGGTCCAGTTGAAATGCCAGAGCAACTCATCAATGTAGCAAAGATTCATATCATAATGATGCATTTGATCCTTTCGGTAAGGAGTACGGCAAATATACCCGTTACTGTAATGCGGGGTACCCCATTTTTTTACCGAACGTGCCAAATGTAAAGCAGTATCCTGTGTAGGATGAGGTATTGTCGCAGGGACATCCGTAACCTGACTTGCTGCATACGAATCGAAATGCGTACGAGCCCTATCATGCCAGCCAATAAAATCACCGATATAAGCAGCACGCCAGCCATTTAATTGCGAACGCCAGCCAATAGCGCCGTGAAGCCATATTTTGCCATCCCATATTCCATCAGCGGCAGCCGCCAAAGCCCCTCCCAATGGATTAAAATAGGGATCCGGAGTAGAAATCTGAAGAGATGACTCTATCTCCGAACGCCACTTTTCAGACTTATCGTATAGGGAAGTTCCTTCAACAAGAGCTGGTAAACGTAACTCCTGATCTTCCACAACAATATAAGCAGTCGTTCCATCCAAACTCAATTTATAATGTTTCTGTTCTTTCGGAAGTTGGGGAGCATCAAAACTATCAGCACGATCAGCACCCATATCACCATTGCGGCTTAAATTCTTCGCTCTAATCTCTGAAATATAGCAATGTAAAAGAGCCCCCTCCGGCATATCCTTCATTGTAAACCGCCATATCCCTCCTTCTGCGTCAGGAAATGCCAGTACGGAGATATTTAATTCACCTTTGCCCAACAAAGGATCTGTCAGACGATAAGTACGCCTTCCCGCCCTGTATCTGGCCTCACAAAATTTTAAAGAATCAAGGGCTATACTTTGATTACCACATTGCAAGCGAAAACAGATATGCTTACTATCCTTCGGCTTATAAGTAGCAAACACAGGCCGGTCGCTCGTTTCAATCCTAAAGTCTGTAATACCTCCGTACAATGCACGAGTATAGCGATTCTTGCCGTTCACACAAACAAAATCATTACCATCCGGACGATATTGTATAGTACGTTTTATCCCTTTTTTACGTTCAATTTGGGAAATTGTCTTTGTTATATGCGCCCCATCTGTCGCTGCTTGTACAACAAGTGAGAACGCAGAGCACATCAGAAAACCAATCAAACAACTTTTATTCATATTTTCCTATCCTATATTTATTACATTTACTTCAATTTTTAACGATACGCTTCATTTTGTACATACAGCCCCTCTTTCACTTTCATCTGCGAATCGGGAATAGGATAGAGATAAGTTCCATCCTTTATTTGCCGGATATACAATAACAAAGTCGGACGTATGACATTACCATTGGCATCCACTGCATATTCCTGAAATTTATCACGAACAGCTTGAAGATTATTATGACGTACCAAATCATGCCAACGGATTCCTTCACAAGCCAACTCTCTCCGTCTCTCCTTGTCAACACATTCCCGGAATGCAGCCGGTTCCTTTTCGGCATTTGTCAATACCGGTATTCCTGCACGCCGCCGTATCCTGTCGACCATATCAACCCCTTTTGAAGTTGGACCTACAATCTCGGCATACATCAACATCACATCTTCCAAACGAATCAACGGGAAATTCAGAGGGAAATAAGTACGATCCACTATCTGCGCATTAATATCATCATACCCCAATGCTTCTCTTTTCATTTTATGTTCCAGGAATTTGATAAAGAAATCCTCACCTGCATATTTCGTCACACTATTAGGATTGTCATCATTCACAAACTTGGTCGTATCAATAGTAGCCAGACACCGTACATCAAGAAAATGTCCTTCTTCATCTTGTTCCTCTTTCAATAAATTATCAAGCCCCTTCGCACAAGCAATACTATTACCGGACATTTCAAGAGTAACATATTTCGAAGGTAAACGAGGCACGGAGTGAAATACCATCGGATTACCATAATCTTTAGCGACTATATATTGAATTTCAAAGATGTGATATTTATTATCATTCTCATTTATCCACATTCTTTGCCATTCACTTGCATTTTTAGCCCAAAATTTACCGGTTGCATCCGCATAATCAATTACTTCTTCAAGAAGCTCCCTAGCGAGTTCCTTTTTAGTTTCATCATACAGAGGAAATCCCGCCATTGTCAGATAAACTCTTCCTAACAATGCCTTTGCCGCAGTCAATGTTGCACGGCCACTGGCGGATTTCCTTCCTAGATAATCCTTCGGTTCCTCCGTCAGGCTTCCGACAGCATATTCCAAATCAGGAATAATAACCTTCTCATAAATTTCTACAGCCTCCGACTGCGGAGTCGACATTGCTTCTGAAATAGTCTGAGGAACAAGCGTCAAAGGAACACGCCCGTAATAACGAACCAAATCAAAATAAGCTAATGCTCTCAAAAAACGCGCTTCTCCTATTTGTTGTTCCTTTATTCCTTCAATAGTATAATTCACCCCATCTACCTTGGACAAAAACAAATTGGCACGCGAAACAATCTCAAACAAGTCATTCCATGCATCCCGAACTGTTGCAATGGTCGATATATTAGGGTTAAAAGAACTGATGTCCATATAGTCACGCTGTGCCGTACTCAGTTCTCCGCACCATGTATTATCCGAACGAACCTCTGACATAAGTAAAGCATAAGTCGACAACGGAAGCAGTCCGTTATATACTCCTATCAACGCTTGCTCCATTTGCGACGGGGTCGTATAAAAGTTTTCAGTAGTACGGGTATCTACCGGAGTGACATCTAGCCAGTCACTACAAGAAGAGAATAACAATCCCATACTCATAGCTCCACTTAGTATATATTGATATAGTTTCATAGTTTCTTTTATTAGAATGTTACATTTACCCCTAAAGTAATAGTTCTAGCCTGCGGATATGAACCGTAATCATAGTCACTATTCTTTCCGTCATTATTTACTTCCGGAGAATAACCACCTTCATATTTATCCCACATCAGAAGATTTTCTCCCGAAATATAAACACGGGCATAATTAATTATCTTCTTATTTTTGATGGGAATACGATAGCCCAGCGTTACGTTTTTAATTTTAATAAAATCGGTACTATACAACCAGCGGGTATCGTACAGTGAACCTGTATTAGAGTTATTAATACCGGGAGTTTTCCCATCACCCGGCTGTTCCTCGGAAACCCACATATTTTTCCAACGTGACAATACATTGATAGATGCTCCCATACCCGGACGATCCATGCCACGACCGAGCAGACTATATATCATTCCCCCTGTCTGTCCAGTCAGTAATACAGACAGGTCGAAATCTTTATATTTAAAGGTATTTGTCATACCAAAAGTATAATCGGGATCCGGTTTACCAACCAACGTACGATCCTGGTCATTAATCTTACCGTCATCATTCACATCACGGTATCTCACATCACCCTGGATAGAATTGGACATTGTAGGATATTTCCTCAAATCTTCCTTATACTGATACACTCCTACAGCATCATACATATAATATGCCCTCAAAGGTTGTCCAACCATCAATACCTGTGTATTCGATTTATCCCATCCAATGAAAACCGTACTATTATCTTCTCCCAAACTCAACACCTTATTCTTATTATAAGCTATATTCAAAGAAGTAGTCCACTTGAACCTTCCTGTCAAGTTTTGGGTAGTCAGTTCAATCTCAAACCCTTTATTTTTTATACTACCGATATTCCCCCATGCTTGTGTGAATCCCATTGTACCAGGAACAGAAACCTGATATAATAAATCTTTAGTCGTTTTATCATAATAATCGGCAGCAAGAGTTATCCTGTTATCAAAAAATCCCAAATCCAAACCAACATTCCAACTGTGTGTCTTTTCCCATCCAAGTTCTTTATTATCAATTGAACTGGGAGCAAAACCATTGGTCAGGCTTCCACCAATTGAATAGTTGGAACTACCCATCAGCCCGATAGCAGCGTTAGTAGAAATAGAATTATTTCCATTCATACCCCAGCTACCGCGTATTTTCATTTGATTGACCACAAACTTTTCCGGCCAAAACTTCTCGTTAGAGATTCGATAGGCAGCAGAAACAGCAGGAAACATCCCCCAACGATTATTCTTTCCGAAACGTGAAGAACCGTCGCGACGAATACTTGCTGTCAACAGGTAACGGTTATCATATTCATACTGGGCACGCCCGAAATAGGATAATAAGCGATTGGGAGTTGACAAGGTAGCTAACGCAACTTTTATAGCCTCATCACTTTGGTTGAAAACTTCAAGTGAATTATCCGGGAACTGTTGCGCAGACAAGTTTGTAGTGGCTCCCGAAGAACTTTCCATTGAATAACCTGCCATAGCGGCAATATTATGCTTGCCTAATTTCTTATCATAATTTAATACAGCCTGCAACAGATATTTGGATGACCGTATATCTATACGGTTGGCAGAACTATGATACCCTTCACCATCCGTCCAGTTCTTAATTACCGAACTCGGAGTAAAAGTGCGAGTCTGACGGCTTGTAAAATCATACGCACCTTTCACTTCCGCCCTCAATCCGTCAATAATATTGACTCTGATAAAAGCTGAAGAATTCAACCGGGCCGTTTCGATATGATTGGTGACCTGCTCCATATAAGCAATAGGGCTGATTTTTGTACTAGACCATAAATAAGAGGCATAAGGTTCCGCACCGGAATATATCCCAGCATCTGGCTCTGCAACTGGACACATTGTCAAAACCTGATTTGCCTGCTGATCTTTGCCATCCACACGCCCACCATCTTTCCAGTCCATTGACGGAGCCATATTAACGCCTAAAGTGATGCGATCATACAATTTTGTCTCCACATTAGCCCGCAGATTCAAACGTTTGTAAGCACTCTCTATAGCAATACCTTGCTGGTCTATATATCCCAGAGAAAGCCGGTATTGAGTATTCCCTCTACCATTTGAAACAGAAAGCTGATAATTCTGCATCGGAGCCAAACGATAAAATTCATCCTGCCAGTCAATTAGTCTTAATCCACCGTAACCGGGCTGTGTCCATCGCGGGTCATTCATATACTCATAGTTTACCCGATTACCATTCAAGGCATAACGGGTATCCCAATCATCATCTGCCGTAGCTCCTTTTCCTCCTAAAGCAGCAAGGTATCTACTATTGTTATAGGCAGTCCGGAAAGTGATCCACTCTTCCGGGCTTAGTACATCTATTTTCTTTTCCAATTGTTGGATACTGAATGCAGCAGAAAACTGTACCCGGACTTTATCATCCTTATTAGCCATTTTAGTTGTAATCAAAACAACACCATTAGCACCACGAGAACCGTAAATAGCAGAAGATGAAGCGTCTTTCAAAACTTCAATCGACTGAATATCATTTGGGTTGATACTTCCCAAATCATCTATCGGAATTCCATCTACTACATATAAAGGAGTGGCATCCGCATTAATGGAAGCAGCTCCGCGCACACGAATCTGTAATTCTGATCCCGGCGCACCATTAGTTGACCGTACTTCTACTCCCGCCAACTGCCCCTGCAATGAAGAGGCAAGATTGGGTGCCGGACGGTCTTCAAGTTTCGCTGCATCAACTTTGGCAATGGCCCCGGTCACATTCCCCCTTTTGGCTGTACCATAACCGATTACAACCACTTCGTCCATTTGCACGTCATTTTCGCTCATCCTGATGGCAAAAACACTCTTTCCTTTAATAGAAATAGTCTGTGAAGCATATCCCAAATAAGACACCTCAATTGTCTTAGCTTTATCAGGAACTGCAAGAGTAAATTTGCCATCCACATTGGTAATTGTCATTCCAGACTTCCCTTCTGCTACAATAGTTGCCCCGATCAACGGTTCATTTCGTTCATCAACCACCGTACCGGATATGGTACGTTTTTGTGCAAATACTGTGACCGAATGGAGAGCCGAAATCATCATCAAGAAGAAAAATATATATTTTCTTCTCCAACAGCTAATCTCACAAACAGTGCTTTTCATACATTCTAGTTTTCATTTAATAATATTAGTTTTATACAATCTCATAAACCATGGTAATACAAAATCCAGTTATCAATTCAACAGCAAATATAGCGGCATACATGAAGCTGCTCATGCATTTTTCTCCATATACCATGCACATTTGTCCACCTGAACATTCTTATATAGTCCCTCTTTCTTTTTTTCAGGTTATTCAAGAAATTCAATGCAAAAGTCTGAATTTAAACTTTAAAATTACGTGCTATTTATCTATCTTTACCGCAAATCTAAAAAAACACAATCATTATTATCACTATACAAGTATGAGATTCTTCATTAAAGCTACAATTTTCTTTTTTATATGTACATGTATTATATATCCGGCAAACGCCTCCATAGAAATACATGCTAGGAATCTGACTGCCACTGACGGATTAGCCAATAATTCTATCAGGCATATCTATCAAGACAGCAAAGGATTCATTTGGTTTTCTACTTTAAATGGCCTGAGCCGTTATGATGGAAATTCATTTGTTACTTTCCGTCCCCAGAGCGGTGAAGAACTGTCATTAGCGGATCATCGTATCAGAAGTGTACAGGAAGACTCCGACGGATTCCTATGGATTACAACTTCCGCGGAACAAATCAGTTGTTATGATTTGAAAAAAGACTGTTTTGTAGATTTCACCGGCAAAGGAGAAATGAAAGACCGTTATAATGAAGTCACAATCCTCCCTAATAAGGATATATGGCTTTGGGGAAGGGTGCAAGGCTGCCGGAAAATTACTTATAAAAACAACAAATTCAGTTCGGAAACATATTCTACCGACAACCATAAACTAAAATCCGACAATATACGTTTTCTTAGTGTATTTGATTCAAATTCCATTTGGATTGGTACAGGAAAAGGGCTGTATTTACTTAAAGATAACACGCTCGAATGTATAGATTCGACTCACTACTTCCTTCAAAGCGCAGTCATTGATAATACTATTTATTTCATAACATCAGAGGGATTTATTTGGAAATACAACCAGCAGCACCTCACGAAAGTTGCCAATACTGCCACATCAACTGATTTTTTGCTAACAGGCAATATTGTATTACGTAACGAATGGCTGTTATTTACCAAACAAGGCGGAATCTTATTCAATCCCAAGACCAATACAACCAGAATTGCTCCGGAAGAGCTCAATATCCGTAATGGATTGGTAGTGAAAGATAACCGCAACAACTACTGGGTTCATAATCAGACTGGATACATTAACTATATTCAAAAAGAATCCGGTAGTGTCAAAAAGATTGATGTAAGATCGTCAAAGCTTCCATATTTCATTGATTACGAACGCTATCATGTCTATCATGACTCCAGAGACATTATATGGATAACGACTTATGGGAACGGACTTTTTGCCTATAATCCTACTACTAAAGAACTGGAACATTTTACCGCAACCGCCAATCATACAAATCCCATCGCCTCAAACTATCTTCAATATATAATAGAAGATCACTCGGGCAATTTATGGACAAGTAGCGAATATTCCGGTATATCCCAAATTGAAATCATAAATAAAGGGGCTGCAAAAGTATATCCCGAAGGTGAATTAAATATCGACAGGGCAAATGCCATCCGCTTCATATCCCACATGCAAGATGACGAAGTATGGATAACAACGCGTGCAGGCGGATTATATATCTACGATAATAAACTAACAAAACAGAAAAGCAAAAAGTATTATGATATAAATATCTATTCTGCATGTGAGGATAGTAAAGGTAATATATGGTTGGGAACACGCGGGAAAGGGCTCCAAGTCGGAGACGACCAACACTATATACATCAGGCAACCGATACAAATTCCTTAGCTGCCGATCCAGTATTCTGCATTTTGCAAGACCGCAAACAACGTATGTGGATAGGAACGTTCGGCGGAGGACTTGATCTCGCTGTTCCTAAAAAAGACAAATACATATTCCGGCATTTTTTCAATAAGACTTATGGCCAAAAGGAAATCCGCACTATCTGCGAAGACCGTAACGGATGGATATGGGTAGGAACCAGTGAAGGTGTTTTTGTATTCGATCCTGACCGTATTATAAAAGACCCGAACGATTTTTACCAATACAATCTGGATAACCATGCCCTGAAAAGCAATGAAATAAAATCAATTATACAAGATAAGAAAGGCAGGATATGGATTGCCGAATCAGGTATCGGATTTTGCGTAGCCAATATAAAGAATGATTATAAAGATATATCCTTTACTCACTATACGGTCAATGATGGACTTGTCCACAGTGTAGTACAAGCTTTCATTGAAGATGATGAAGGAAATATCTGGGTATCCACCGAATATGGGATTTCTTGTTTTAACCCGGAAAACAAAATATTCAACAATTACTTCTTTTCT
>OLWM01000744.1_pt1 | contig 14614 bp, 10 predicted proteins | sample 1644141 | NCBI WGS metagenome assembly OLWM01 (sample SAMEA103958150, study PRJEB25191) | human gut metagenome | biome: human-associated habitat [ENVO:00009003]; feature: intestine environment [ENVO:2100002]; material: feces | place: Germany | collected 2013/2015
AGGATTGTTTAAGTATTACGATGATATACGAAATAGTCCGCAGCAGACTAATTGGGGAAAGGTACAACCGGGTGACATCAAATATAAAGACGTCAATGGGGATGGAATCATTAATGCTAGTGATGAAGTGGCCATTGGTGCGACAACAAAGCCTAACTTGATATATGGTTTTGGTATTTCTGCACAGTGGAAAGGTTTTGATTTTAATGCTCACTTCCAGGGAGCAGGCAAGTCTTCATTCTTCATTAATGGTTCTACTGTATATGCCTTTAAGGATAGTCAGTGGGGAAATATTCTGACGAATTTAGTGAAAGATCGCTATGTCGATGCGGAGACAGCTGCCACATTGGGTATTCCGGCTAATGAGAATCCTAATGCTTCGTATCCTCGGCTTAGTTATGGAGGGAATGATAATAATTATAGAGCTTCTACCTATTGGCTCAGAGATGGATCTTATTTACGCTTGAAAACATTGGAAGTAGGTTATACATTGCCGAAATCAATTGTGAACAAGATGCGGTTTAACAAGATACGTGTATTTTTCATTGGTACCAATATCTTGACGTTTGCTAAATTTAAAGAATGGGATCCGGAAATGGGAGTCTCTAACGGTGAGAAATATCCGCTTGCTAAGACGTTTACTTTGGGATTAACTGTGAATATCTAATTAAATACATGAAAAATGAGAAAGATATATAAACTGTATATTGGTATTATGTTGAGTGCGATTGCCGTCGCTTGTTCGGATAAACTCGACTCTGACAAATATTTCAAAGACCGCCGGTCTTTGGAGGATGTTTTTACTGACAAGGAATCTACGGAAGAATGGTTGGCGAATGCCTATTCCTATTTAGGTGGATACAATCTGGAAGTATCTAACATGCTTAATACAATCACTAATTTCGCCGATGATATTTATTTCGGTGGGAATAGTCTTGATGCGTACAAGACATTCAAGACTGGTACTTATGATGAAGGTTACCGGCATTCGTGGGGGGATAGTTATAAAGGTATTCGTCAAGCGTCTATCTTCATTCAGAATATTGACATGAATACGAAATATACGGAAGAAGAGAGAGCCGATCTGAAAGCGCAAGCCCGTTTCGTGCGTGCGTATTATTATTGGTTATTACTACGTAAATACGGTCCTGTACCCTTATTGCCAGATGATGGACTTGACTATACTGCCGATTATGATGATTTGGAAATTCAGCGTAATTCGTATGATGAATGTGTGGAATACATCGAATCGGAGATGTGCCTGGCAGCCAAAGACCTGCCTCTGGCCCGGGCCATTAATCAGGTGGCACGTCCCACGCGAGGAGCAGCATTGGCAGCTCGTGCCAGAGCATTGGTATATTCGGCAAGCCCTATCAATAATCCACGTCCGGGAGATCCTGATAAATTTTCGGATTTGGTAGATTATGAAGGAAGATGTCTGATGTCTCAGGAATATAATGAATACAAATGGGCTAGAGCTGCAGCTGCGGCAAGAGATGTGATGGAACTTCCCGGAGAAAATAACGGGCGTCGTTATGAACTTTACCATAAGAAAGCAACTAATATTGCTGAACCCGGATATCCTGCTACCATTGCTCCTTATCAGGATAAGGACTTTTCAACAAAGACATGGAATGAAGGTGGATATAGTGATATAGACCCTTATGAGTCTTATCGTGCTGTTTTTAATGGTTCATTAGCGATGTACCAAAATCCGGAGTTGATTTTCAGCCGTGGGCGTAATCAGGGAGCCAATAGTATTGCTGAAATGGTGAAACTTCAAATGCCGAAAACTTTGGGTGGAGGAAGTAATGCGTATGGCATGACACAGAAGATGTGTGACGCTTATTATATGGCAAATGGAGACGAATTTAGCAGAGAACATTTTAAAGAAGAGTACCCTTACGGCACGCGTTTTGTCACTAAAGAGGAGGTTGAGGCAGGTACATACCCTCAACTAAAAGAAGGGGTGTATAAGGAATATGCCAACCGAGAACCACGTTTTTATGCTTCGGTTTCTTATAATGGCTGTGTGTGGGCTTTACTGAAAAATGCAGAGACAACGGACTATAAGAATGACGTTGAGAAACAAGTCAACTATTATTACGGTATCAATACGGACGGTTTCTCCGGTACTGGTGTTTATTTACGATCTGGCATCGGTATCATGAAGTATGTACACCCGGATGATACGAATCGTAAGGAAATAAAAGCAAAAGCAGAACCTGCCATTCGTTTTGCCGAAATTTTATTGATCTATGCCGAAGCCTTGAATGAGTTGGAGGATGGATCTTCATATGACATAGCATCATGGGATGGTTCTACCAGTTATTCCGTCAAACGTGATATTGATGAAATGAAAAAAGGTATCAGACAGATACGTCGCCGTGCGGGTGTACCCGATTATACCATGTCGGAGTACCAAGATCGGGATGTATTCCGCAAGAAGCTGAAACGTGAACGTCAAATTGAACTCATGGCCGAAGGGCAGCGTTATTTTGATTTACGTAGATGGAAAGATGCAGAAGTGGAAGAGTCCAAGAAAAACTACGGATGTAATTTCTATATGTCGGATACGGAGGAGCAGAGAGAACAATTCTATACTCCGATTGAAATTGCAGACTTACCTACTGCTTTCTCGCGTAAACTCTATTTCTGGCCTATCAGCCATGATGAGTTGAAACGTAATAAACGGTTGACGCAGAATCCGGGATGGACGTACAATGATTAATCTCCTAATAAGAATATGATATGAAGAATATATATATTTATTTAAGTTTATTGGCTGTCATCGTCTTGGGAACCGCTTGTAATAATGAGTGGGAAGATGAGCAGTATGAACAATACGTATCTTTCAAAGCACCTATCGCTTCAGGAGGCGATGGTGTTACTACTATCTATGTAAGATATAAGGACAATGGAAAGGTGACTTATCAGCTACCTATCATTGTCAGTGGCTCTACAGTGAATGGACAAGACAGAGATATACGTATAGCAGTAGATAAGGATACGCTGGAAACACTGAATATTGAGCGTTTTAGTCTTTATCGTCCGGAATTGTGGTATACGGAAATGGAGGAAGATAAATATGAATTTCCCGAAACGGTACATATTCCTGCCGGTTCGTGCGTAGAACAATTAAATATTGATTTTAATCTACAAGGCATTGATATGTTGGAGAAATGGGTTTTACCGTTAACTATTGTTGATGATGGAGCCTATGATTATCAAAGTCATCCACGTAAGAACTATGCAAAAGCTTTGTTGAAAGTGGTTCCTTTTAACGATTATTCCGGTTCGTACACGGCTTCTTCCATGAAAGTGTACACTTATATAAATGGTAAGCCTGATACGAATGCAAGAACGACGAACAAGCGTACAGGATATGTGATAGATAACAATTCCGTATTCTTTTATGCCGGTCTGATTAATGAGGATATGGATAAAGACATACGTAAGAAGTACAAAATCAATGTACACTTCAGAGAAGATGGAACATTGGATATGAAGCCGGACGATCCCAATAATGAAATGGAATTTGAATTAATAGGAACGCCTATCTATAGTAGTACATCGATTATGGATGCTACACGCCCTTATTTGGAACGTCGTTATGTTCAAATCATGTTTGAATATGATTTCCAGGATTTTACCTATGGTGGAAGTGATACGGAAGTTATCCCTATCAAATATAGAGTGGAAGGAAGCATGACGCTACAACGGAATATCAATACACAGATTCCGGACGAAGACCAGCAAATAGAATGGTAATCTTATAAATGAGTGGAGATAGGGAAGATATAGGAATAATATCTTCCCTATTTTGTTTATATATGGGTTTAGATTAGCTGTTCCTCATCTTTGTTTACCTGTTTTTTTCCTTTATTGATTTGTATTTTTCCCTTTCTCTTAAAAAACTTCCCTACTTTTGTTCTGTAAGTCAGTCACACGAAACCGACAAAAAGTACAGTTAATTAAATCAGAATAATTATGAACATCAAAAAACATTTGCCTTGGTTGGGAGCTTTATTACCCGTAGCCAGTATGCAGGCAGAGACAAAACCTAATGTAGTCGTCATTTATATAGATGACATGGGAATCGGGGATATCGGTTGTTATGGGGGTAAGTTTGTTCCTACTCCGAATATTGATAAGATAGCGCAGGACGGATTGTTATTCAATCAGTATTACTCGTCCGCACCAGTCAGCTCACCTTCACGTTGCGGATTGACAACAGGCAAATTTCCCATAGAAGTAGGAATTAATACCTTTTTAAATAATAAAGCCAGCAACAAAAAGTGTGAACAACGTAACTTTTTGAGTGACAAGAATCCTTCCATGGCACGCGCTTTTCAAAATGCAGGTTATGCTACCGGACATATAGGTAAATGGCATATGGGAGGTGGACGCGACGTGCACAATGCACCTTCTATTAAGAATTATGGTTTTGACGAATATATATCAACGTATGAAAGTCCGGATCCGGAACCGGCAATTACTGCTACGAACTGGATATGGTCGGCTAAAGACAGTGTAAAACGCTGGAGACGTACCGAATACTTTGTAAATAAGAGTATTGACTTTGTCAAACGTCATAAAGACCAGCCTTTCTTCTTGAATCTCTGGCCGGATGATATGCATACTCCTTGGGTACCGGAATTTAAGCAAAAGGATAACAAAAGCTGGAATACGGAAGAAGCCTTCATCCCTGTTCTTGCTGAAATGGACAAACAGATCGGACGTCTTATCAAAGCATTGGATGAGTTGGGATTGTCGGAAAATACAATCGTGATTTTCACTAGTGACAACGGACCGGCACCCAGTTTCCAATCCGCTCGTGCTGCCTATTTGAGAGGAACGAAGAATAGCCTTTATGAAGGTGGAATTCGCATGCCGTTCCTTATAAAATACCCCAAGAAAATAAAGGCTGGACAAGTGAATAACGAGAGTGTGTTGTGTGCAGTCGATTTATATCCGTCTCTATGTGCGATAGCCGGAATTGAAACAGAGAAAGGTTATCAGGGAGACGGACAAAATTATGATAAAGTTCTTCTGGGTAAATCGAAAGCTAAACGTAAAACAGACCTGATGTGGGATTTCGGTAGAAACCAATTCTTTAAGAAACCGGGAAATGCAAACGACAGAAGTCCTCATCTGGCTATACGCAGTGGCAACTGGAAGCTATTGATAAATAACGATGGAAGCGATGCACAGCTGTACGATATTGAAAAAGACAAATTCGAGAAGAACGATGTGGCGCAGTCGTATCCGGAAGTCGTAGCTAAGTTGAGCAAAAAAGTATGTAAATGGTTTGCGGAGAACAAAGACAAAGGAAAAGAGTAATACAGTGAAAAACAAATTATAAACCAATATTAAATTTATGAATTCTAAATTATTACTATTACCGACCGTCTTGGTGGTTGCTGGCCATTCTGCAGCAGAGGCGAAAGGCAAGAAATCGGACAAACGTCCTAATATCCTGGTAATTCTTGCAGATGACCTTGGTTATTCCGATCTGGGATGCTATGGTAGCGAGATTCATACTCCTAATTTGGATAAACTGGCACAAGAAGGAGTACGCTTTAATCATTTCTATAATGCAAGTCGTAGTTGCCCGACTCGTGCTTCCCTGTTGACGGGACTTTACCAGCATCAAGCCGGAATCGGACGAATGACCTTTGATGCTCACTTGCCGGGTTACCGGGGAACACTCTCACGCAATGCCGTTACCATTGCCGAGGTGTTGAAAGAAGCAGGATATACCACCAGTATGGTTGGAAAATGGCATGTTGCAGAGACTCCACTCCGTAAAGACCAACGCGAATGGTTGGCACACCGTGTCTTCCATGATACATTCTCTGATTTATGTCATTATCCCGTCAATCGTGGGTTTGATTCTCACTATGGAGTAATTTATGGAGTGGTGGATTACTTTGATCCGTTCAGCTTGGTAGAAGGTGAAGTGCCTATAAAGGAAGTACCTAAAGGATATTATATAACCCAAGCTCTTTCTGATCGTGCCGTACAGGAGGTAGAAGAATATGCAAAGGATGATAAACCATTCTTTATGTACTTGGCTTATACAGCACCGCATTGGCCGCTGCATGCACTTCCTGAAGATATTGAGAAATATAAGGATACTTATAAAGTAGGTTGGGAAGCTATCCGTAATGCCCGTTATGAACGTCAAAAGCAGTTGGGTATTTTCCCGGGAATGGATAACTTTTTGTCCGAACGTCAGTTTCATGACAAATGGGAAGACAATCCACATGCAGAATGGGATGCCCGTGCGATGGCCGTTCACGCTGCAATGATCGACCGTGTAGATCAGGGTATCGGACAAATTATCGAGGCTTTGAAAAAGACCGGACAGCTTGATAATACATTGATTCTTTTCTTGTCTGATAATGGTTGCAGTAATGAAGACTGCCAGAACATGTCTGGTGGAGAGAACGACCGTCCGGATATGACCCGTGATGGAAAGAAAATCATTTACCCGCGTAATAAACAAGTATTGCCTGGACCACAGACTACATACGCTTCATTGGGAGCCCGTTGGTCTAATGTGGCGAATACTCCATTCTGCTTTTGGAAAGCTAAATCTTATGAAGGAGGAATCTGTACTCCGATGATTGCTCACTGGCCGAAAGGAATTAAAAAGAACGTGGGTGGCATGACATCTGAAATAGGGCATGTAATGGACATCATGGCTACTTGTGTCGATTTAGCGGATGCTGAATATCCAACTACCTATAAAGGACATGATATTCTTCCAATGGAAGGAAAGAGCTTACTTCCTATCTTTAAGACCGGACATCGCAAGGGACACGACTATCTGGGCTTTGAACACTTCAACGAACGTGCTTTCCTTTCCAATGATGGCTGGAAATTGGTTCGCCCGAAAAATAACTCTCAATGGGAGTTGTACAATCTGAATGAAGACCGGAGCGAGCAACATGATCTGGCTGCTAAATATCCGGAGAAAGTGGCAGAAATGTCAAAAGCATACGAAGCATGGGCTAAGCGTTGCATGGTAGAACCTTACCCGGGACAAAAAAAGAAATAACTGTCATTCCATTTAAAACGGAATGAATAGAAACATTGAAAGAATAATGGGGATGAAGGATTCCGGATCAGGAATAACTTCATCCCCATTAATGAAGGTGTGTCAAAATGCACACCTTCTGTTTTTTACGCACAAAGCCCCGACTTTCACAAGCTGGGGCTTTGTTATTACCTAAAGATTTTGTATCTTTAGGCATAAGAATTTCACTATGACAAAGATACATTTTCGTCCTTACAATCCCAACCAAACCGTTCTTTTTCCTCAAAGAATTGATGAGGATATTGCAGAAAACGATCCGGTGCGCATGGTTGACGCCCTGGTTGAGGGCTTGAATCTTGAAAGTTTCAGAAAGCTGTATAAGGAATGCGGGCGCAGCCCTTACCACCCCAGGATGATGCTCAAGGTCATTCTGTATGCCTATATGAACAACATCTACTCCTGCCGGAAAATTGAAAAGCTCCTTCACCGTGACATCCATTATATCTGGCTGGCCGGATATGAGAAACCGGATTTCATTACCATCAACCGTTTCCGCAACCGGGTGAAGAAGGAAATCAACGAGGTGTTTACGCAAACCGTAGTTCTTCTCTCTTCCAAAGGCTTCATCAGCCTGAATGTGGAATACATTGACGGGACAAAGATCGAATCCAAAGCCAACAAGTACACTTTCGTCTGGCGAAAAACGGTTGAGCGGAACCGTGAACGCCTGATGAAGAAGATACATGTCCTGTTAGGGCAGATAGACGATGTCATTGCCCGGGAGAAGTCATCAGAGAACAATGAGGAGGTTGGGTTCACTCCGGCCATGCTGACTGAAATGGCAGGAGAATTGCGTCATGCACTGGAACAGGTTTCCGAGCCATCCGCGAAAGAGGAAAAGACTGAACTGAAAAAGAAACGCAAACAGTTGAAGGAACTGGAAGAACACAGGGACAAACTGCAGGAATACGACTGCCATCTGGAAACGCTGCAAGAGAGGAATTCCTATTCCAAGACGGACAAGGACGCTACTTTTATGAGAATGAAGGAGGATGCCATGCGCAACGGACAGACGAAGCCCGGTTACAACCTTCAAATCGGCACCGAAAATCAGTTCATCACCGATTTTGCACTCTTCCCGAACCCTACGGATACACTGACCCTGATTCCTTTCCTGCAATCTTTTTCAAACAGGTATGACCGGATGGCCCATACGGTGGTTGCTGATTCCGGCTATGGCTCCGAAGAGAATTACCGCTTCATGTCCGAAAACGGCATGGAAGCCTACGTAAAGTACAACTATTTCCACATGGAGCAGCGGCCGAGATTCAAACCGGACCCGTTCAAGGCCGAAAACTTCTACTACAATGAAGAACATGACTTCTGCATCTGCCCTATGGGGCAAAGGATGCGGAGGATAGGCACCAGGAATGTGAAAACCGCATCCGGATATGTCAACGAAAATGCACGGTACAGAGCTGTCAGGTGTGAAGGCTGTCCCCTGCGATGCCGCTGTTTTAAAGCAAAAGGAAACAGGACGATAGAACTGAATCATAGGCTTAGACAATACAAGCGGAGAGCCAAAGAACTGCTCTGCTCTGAGAAAGGACTGAAACACAGAGGGCAGAGATGCATAGAACCGGAAGCCGTGTTCGGACAAATTAAAAACAATATGAACTACAAACGTTTCCGACATTTTGGAAAGGACAAGGTCTTCATGGACTTTGCCTTCCTAGCCATTGCCTTCAATATAAAAAAGATGTGTGCAAAACTGACAAAAAAGGGTATGAACTGGCTGATTAGACTGTTTTATGAGCTTACAACTGCTGTTTTTAGATGCTGGGAACACATAAATCAAAGAAATCTTCAAAAGATCGCAGCTTAAAGAAAGTGAACAGATTTGTATAGTGATGAACAAAAAAAGAGGTGCATCGTGCATTACGACACACCTCCTTTACCTTTCTTATAAAAGAGATTGAGAGAATTTTAGTCAACAACGGTGATATGGTTGTTGCTAAATACATTCAATTCCAGCTTGTTCATGATGTATTGAATAGCTAACTGCGCTTTCACGGAGTTGCCCGAACCATCCAAAGGAGGAGCAAATGCGGCAATACCGAACTGTCCGGGCAGTACGCCCATCACACCGCCACCTACACCTGTTTTTGCAGGAATACCGGAAGTGTACATCCAGTCGCCGGTATGTTCGTAGAAACCTACGGCGGCAATCATGGCAGTGATTTTAGGAGCCAGGACGGCATCAAAAACATCTTTTTTAGTCACAGGGTTCACACCACCGTTGGCGATTGTACCGGCTGCGATGGAAAGCTGCAATGCGGTAACTCCCAATGAACACTGGCGGGTGTAAAGGTCTAATGACAGATCCGGGTCATCATAAATCCGGTTGTAATTCTTCAGCAGCCATGCGATCGACTTGTTGTTGAAGTTGGTCGCGGTTTCCGATTTGTAAAGTTCGTCGATGACCTCCACGCTCGAGCCGCAGAGTCCTTCGATGAATCCCTGGATCGCCTCCCATTTCGCGTCCGGCTTCCCGATGGGTTTTATCATCGAGCAGGCGGCGATCGCACCGGCGTTTACCAGCGGTGTCGAAGGGTGATCCTTTTCGAGCAGGATCGCCATGATCGAGTTGAAAGGCAGTCCCGTAGCGTCGGCACCGATCTTCGTCAGCACCTCTTCGGGGCTGTATTGGTTCATCGTTAGAATGGCCGTCGGCACTTTCGATACCGATTCGATGCCGAACTTGTATTCCGTGTCGCCTGCGGCGATAATCTCTCCGTCGGGCAGACAGACGGCGATGCCGAACAGGTCGGACGGTACGTTGGCCAGATAGGGTATATAGTCGGCGTTTTTACCTCCTGTGACCGCTTTGGTCTGTTCGAAGGCGTGCTGTACGGCGTCCCGAACGTCTTGTTTCGTGAGTTTTTGTCCCATGACGATTGCTTTTATTGTTTGTTTTCAGGAGCCGTATTACCCGTATTTTGCGGGTTGTTTTGCGGAATGTTCTGTGTTTCCGGGGCTGCTTTTACTTCCCAATGGAAGGGTGCGAATTCCGCAGCCGCCTGCGGGTCTTTCCACGAGGGCTTGCGCATGGCGTAGATGACGAACGGAGCGCCTACCACTACCACGCAGCCGATAATGAGTACGGAGAACCATACGGTGTTGCTGCCGACCGAGATCTGGCTGGGCGGAACGAAGCTGAGGATGAAGGCGAGCAGTGCGCCGCAGAAGCCGACCGTACCGATCGTCCACATCAGACCGTTACCCTTTTTGCCCAGGCGGAACGGACGCGCGGTGCCTTTCATCTTGTAGCGCAGCACGATCGCCGCCGAGAACATCAGCATGTACATGATCAGGTAGAGCAGTACGGTGAGCTGCGAGAGGATCTGGTAGAACGACTGTACCGAAGGCATTACGACGAACAGCAGCGCCAGCAGCGTTACCACGCCGCCCTGAATGAGCAGGATATTGCGCTGTACGCCGTTCTTGTTGCTCTTCTGAAAGAACGGAGGCAGGTAACCGGCTCTGCCCACGGCGAAAATACCTTTCGACGGACCCGATACCCAGGTCAGTACGCCTGCCAGTACGCCGAACATCAGGGCGACGGCGATAATCGGCGAAGCCCACGAGATGCGCAGATAATGGAAGTAGTTGTCGAAGCCGATCAACAGCGACTGGGTCAGGTTGATGTCTTTGGCCGGAATGATGAAGCCCAGCGAGAACGTGCCCAGCACGAAGATCAGCACGGTCACCAGCGAGCCGATGACGATGGCTTTCGGATAGTTGCGCGAAGGATTCTTCACGTCCATCACGTGAATACCCATCATCTCCATACCGGCATAGAAGAGGAAGATGCTGCTGGCCAATACCAGGTTGTCGAAATTCGTCAGGTCGGGGAAGAAGCCCTGCGACATATCCATGTAGTTATGGCCGCCGGTCGAAATGTAAATGATGCCCAGAAGAATGAGCAGACCTGCCGGTATGATCGTACCGATCATACCTCCCCATTTGCTGATTTTGCCGACCCAGTCCATGCCTTTCAGAGAAACGAGTGTTGCGACCCAGTAAATAGCCAATACGACTATTAGCGTGAAGACCTTGTTCGACGCAAGTGACATGTCGTACGTTTCGTTCATGCCGATAAAGGCGATCGATACGGCGCCGAAGGTCAGTACCGTCGGGTACCAGATCGTCGATTCGATCCACTGAAGCCAGATGGCGAGAAATCCCGTGCGTGCGCCGTACGCTTCGCCGACCCAGCGGAATACACCGCCCTGTTTGTCGGAGAACATGGCCGCCAGCTCCGCAGCCACCATGGCCGTCGGGATCAGGAAGACGACTGCGGCGAACAGGTAGTAGAATGCCGACGATAAGCCATAAACCGCTTCTGCGGGAAGACCTCGCAGACTTACTACGGCAGTGATGTTCATAATTGCAAGTGTCATCACACTCAATTTGAACCCTGTGCTGGTTGTAGCTTTTTTCACATCCATAATAATTGAATTTAAAAATTGTTTGAACTTTATTCTTCATTTTCCCGGTTCGGCAGCGTCCGGGAGAAATCCGGCGTTGCGCTTATACCTTGAAAATGTCGTTTTATCCGTCTGTTTGAAGCTCGTTTTTTCGTGACGATTTGTAAAATTGCAAGTACCGTGCAAATCGGTCGGATGTTTCCGATTTTTGTTGTGGACCGCCGTATCGCTTCGTGAAAAATGGTTATATTTGTGCTGTATGAAATGTTATCCCGGCAGGTCGAAGCGCGTGTTTGTTATCGGGCCTTTCCGTTTGCCGTCTATGATTAAGGTATTTCCCGATATAGCTTCATAGATTTGGCACTGTCTCGGGTTTCCGTATGATTGAAGTTGTGCGTTATGTTGCGATATTTTTTCTGTTTGCTGGCGCTTCCGGTGCTGTTGTCTTGTTCCGGCCGCAAATCCGCACCGGCGACGGCTCCGGAAAAGGTCCCGCCGCGTCTTTTCCGGGTTGTGGCTCCGCCCGGAGCGATGGACGACGCCCAGCGGTATGCCTATCTGCGCGAGCATTTTTGGGACGATCTGGATTTTGCGGATACTGTTTTTATCGTTTCGACCGACACGATACATATGTTGCGTGCGTTCGATACGTATATCCGGAATTTCGTTATGGAAAGCGACCCATCGCCTGTCGCGGAGCTGATGCGCAAGGCTTCCGGATCGAAAACCATGCTGGAGTATTTCGCTATGCTGGCCGAACGGGTGCTGCACGACCCCAACTCTCCGCTGCACAGCGACGAACTCTATATTCCCGTGTTGGAGGCACTCGTGGCGAGTCCATGGCTCGACGAGTGGGAGAAGATCGCTCCGGAGCACGACCTGCGTATGGCGCTGCAAAACAGGGTGGGGCTGCCTGCCAACGACTTCCGCTATACGCTCGCTTCGGGCCGTACGGGGACGCTTTACGGGATCCGGGCCGACTATACGCTCGTGTTTTTCAATAACCCCGACTGCGGCATGTGCGAACGGATCCGGGCGGAAATCGTCGCCTCTCCGTTGTTGTCGGAGATGATCCGTGCGGGACGGCTCGAGGTACTGGCGCTCTATCCCGACGAAGATCTCACGGCGTGGCGCGCTCATGCTCCGCAGGTACCGTCGTTGTGGATCAATGCCTACGACGCAGGAGCCCGAATCAGCAAAGAGGAGCTTTACGATCTGAAAGCCATTCCTTCGATGTATCTGCTGGACCGAGATAAGCGGGTGCTGGCTAAAGATGCCTTCGAGGTGGGGTATATCGAATGGCTGCTCGACCGGCAGCCGCAGTGATGGGCGTATAGGTTTGTTTTATCGCCCTATCAGTAAAAGTGATCGGATTTTTGCGGAACGTGACCCCGATAATTCCTATCTTTGCTTCGCAAACGAAATAACACACACAATCTAACAAAATAAAGAGAAGAATTATGGCTAAGAAATGGCGTTGTACCGTTTGTGGATATATCCACGAAGGTCCCGAGGCACCCGATCAGTGCCCGATGTGCAAAGTAGGCAAGGAGAAGTTCGTTGAGGTCGAGGAGAAGGCCGGTGGTTTGGATTTCGTGACGGAGCATAAGCTCGGCGACGGCAAAGGCGCCAGCCAGGAGTTATGGGAAGGTCTGAACAACCACTTCATGGGCGAATGTTCCGAGGTGGGACAATACCTGGCGATGGCTCGTCAGGCGGATCGTGAGGGCTACCCCGAAATCGCCGAGGCTTTCAAGCGCTATGCCTGGGAGGAGGCCGAGCACGCTTCGAAGTTTGCCGAACTGATCGGCGACATCGTTTGGGACACCAAGACCAACCTGTTCAAACGTATGAATGCCGAGTGCGGCGCCTGCGAGGACAAGATGCGTCTGGCGCGTCTGGCCAAGGAGCAGAACCTGGACGCCGTGCACGATACCGTACACGAGATGGCCAAGGACGAAGCTCGTCATGGTAAAGGTTTTGAAGGACTTTACAACCGTTATTTCGGAGATAAGAAATAATAAAGCCTTATAAATAACTTTTAAAAGGTCTGTGTTCTATAGTGAATGCAGACCTTTTTTGTTTATATTTGCCTATCAACTTTATAAATACCACAATTATGAGAAAGGTACAACTATTGTTCATTTGTTTAATGCTTTCAGTGGCTGCTTTTGCTGCTGATAAGGTTGTTAAGTTACCAAAACCTAATTTAAATCGTACTGGTACGGTGATGAAGGCATTGTCTGAACGTCAGTCTACGCGCGAGTATGCTTCGAAAGCGTTAACTCTTGCTGATTTATCGGACTTATTATGGGCGGCCAACGGAATCAATCGTTCGGATGCTGGAAAACGAACGGCTCCTTCCGCTTTGAATAAGCAGGATGTAGACGTATATGTGATATTGCCGGAAGGAAGTTACTTGTATGACGCAAAGAATCATCAGTTAAATCTGATTGCTGAGGGAGATTACCGTGGAGCGGTAGCGGGTGGTCAGGCTTTTGTAAAAACGGCTCCGGTATCTTTGGTGTTAATCAGTGATATTTCCCGTTTTGGTGATGCTCAGAAAACACAGAATCAATTAATGGGAGCCATGGATGCCGGTATTGTTTCTCAGAATATTTCTGTTTTCTGTTCTGCGGCTAAACTGGCTACAGTGCCACGTGCTTCGATGGATGCTGCTCAGTTGAAGAAAGTCCTGAAACTGAAAGACAGTCAGATTCCTATGATGAATCATCCCGTGGGATACTTTAAATGATCTTTATTCTGTATATAAAAATAGTGACACTATCCACATTGGATAGTGTCACTATAATTGGGACTCTTTATTTCAGTAGAAATTCGTCAATAGCTTTCTTGTAGGTTGCTTTGTCAGCCGCTCCACGGAAAAGCTGCGGGTCTCCTTTCATAGAAATAAATACGAACAATGGAATGCTTGTTGCGTTGAACAAGGCAGCAAGTTCTTTCTGCTTGTCTACATTAACTTTGTAGATTGTTATTTTCCCTGCATATTCCTTTGCCAATTCTTTCATGATTGGAGCTGTCTGGCGGCAAGGCCCGCACCAGTCTGCATATAAGTCGA
>OLWM01000785.1_pt1 | contig 14003 bp, 9 predicted proteins | sample 1644141 | NCBI WGS metagenome assembly OLWM01 (sample SAMEA103958150, study PRJEB25191) | human gut metagenome | biome: human-associated habitat [ENVO:00009003]; feature: intestine environment [ENVO:2100002]; material: feces | place: Germany | collected 2013/2015
GAATACGAGGTTATTCAGGTGCAAGATAAATATCAAGTAATAACGAACCCTTTCTGGAGTAACTGGTTCTTCTCCGTCGGAGGAGGTGCACAGGTGCTGTATGGCAACAATGACCATATCGGTAAATTCAGAGACCGTGTTGCTCCTACATTTAATGTGTCTGTCGGTAAATGGGTGACTCCGGGATTCGGATTGCGTATGCAGTACAGCGGTCTGCAAGCTAAAGGATTCACGACCAACGAAACTGCCAATTATGTAGTGGGCGGTCCGAGAGCTGACGGTTCATACAAACAACGGTGGGACTATATGAACCTGCACGGTGACTTGATGATTAACCTGAATGCACTTTTCGGCGGTTACAATCCGAACCGTGTATATGAAATCATCCCTTATATCGGTGCCGGTTGGGCTCATTCTTATTCACGTCCTCATACCAATGCCGCTACTTTCAATGCAGGTATCATCAACCGCTTCCGCTTGTCGAATGCCGTTGACTTGAATCTGGAACTGAGTGCAACAGGCTTGGAAGGCAAATTTGACGGTGAACATGGAGGAAGACCAGACTATGACGGTATTCTGGGTGCTACGCTTGGTGTGACTTACTATTTCCCGACCCGAGGATTCCAACGTCCTACGCCACAGATTATCTCTGAAATCGAATTGAATCAGATGCGTGACCAGATGAATGCAATGGCTGCCGCTAATATGCAGTTGCAACAGCAGTTGGCTAATGCACAGCAGCCGGTAGAGGTAGAAGATACTGAAGAAGTAGTGATTACAGATCCTAATATCGCTCCGCGTACTGTATTCTTCAAGATTGGTTCGGACAGACTGTCTCCACAAGAAGAAATGAACTTGTCATATCTTGCCAACCGGATTAAAGAATTTCCGGGTACTACCTATACTATTAACGGATATGCAGATTCTGCAACAGGCACTCCGGCTTTCAACGAAAAGTTGAGCTTGAAACGTGCACAAGCTGTTAAGAATGCATTAGTTAAGAATTACGGCATTGCTGCCGATCGCTTGAATGTGGAAGCCGGTGGTGGTGTAGACAAATTTGGTCAACCGATCCTGAACCGTGTGGTATTAGTGAAATCTGCTAACTAAATATAGTCTTTCCATTAAAAGGGAACGCCCTGTTCTCTCGTAGATTCTACGGGAGGCCAGGGCGTTACTCGTAACAGAGGATATTGTTTTTATTCTCCGCTGAATTTCTTCACTTGTTCTGCTATCAGTTCCGCATCGTCGAAATAGTTGATCTTCATTGCTTTGCGTACATCATCCAATGTAGCGGCGGCAACTTCGCGTGCTGCGTCGCAACCTTTCTTCAGCATGTCATAGATGGCAGGAATGTCTTTTTCAAATTCTTTGCGACGATTGCGAATCGGTTCCAGCGTCTCCTGCATGATGGAGTTAAGGAATCCTTTCACTTTCATATCACCCAGACCGCCACGCTGATAATGTGCTTTCAGTTCATCGAGGTTCGGATATTCGGGCAGGTAAAGGCCGAAGTGTTCGGGACGGCAGAAAGCATCTAGATAAGTAAATACAGGGTTGCCTTCTACTTTACCCGGGTCTTGTACACGCAAGTGGTCGGGATCGGTATACATACCTTTCACTTTCTTCTGTACTTCGTCGGCAGAGTCGGAGAGGTAGATACAGTTGCCCAGGCTCTTGCTCATCTTGGCTTTTCCGTCTGTTCCGGGCAGGCGCAGACAGGCGGCGTTTTCGGGCAGGAGGATTTCCGGCTCAACCAGTGTTTCGCCATAGATATAGTTGAAACGACGAACGATTTCGCGTGCCTGTTCCAACATTGGTTCCTGATCTTCGCCCACAGGGACAGTTGTTGCCTTGAAAGCGGCAATGTCCGCAGTCTGGCTGATGGGGTAGGTGAAGAAACCTACTGGGATGCTGGCGTCGAAGTTGCGCAACTGAATTTCTGCCTTTACTGTAGGATTACGTTGCAGGCGGCTTACGGTCACCATATTCATGAAGTAAAAACTCAATTCGCACAGTTCGGCAATCTGAGATTGAATGAAGATAGTGCTTTTTGCCGGGTCCAGTCCGCATGCCAGATAGTCAAGCGCCACTTCGATAACATTCTGACGTACCTTTTCCGGGTTGTCCACATTGTCAGTCAATGCTTGTGCATCGGCAATGAAAACGAATATCTTGTCATACAAACCGGAGTTCTGCAACTCCACTCTTCTTCTCAATGAGCCCACATAATGTCCTATGCGCAGGCGTCCTGTAGGGCGGTCGCCCGTGAGGATGATTTTCTCTTTAGACATATTTATATTATTCTATTTATTATGTTTTTCTTTGAAAATGAATACAAAGGTAACGTTTTTCTCTGACTTTAGCTTCATAATTCTTTAGAGAAGCGAAAGAGAAACCATACTCTTGTTGCTTTTCCTGAAAAAAGAGTTTACCTTTGTGGAAATATACTTAATATAAAACGCGATGAAAACAGATTTTGATTATCAAGCGGTCCCTCAAGGGTTTATTCATTGTTTCAAGAACGATTGTTCCAGGTCAGATACTTGCTTGCGTCGTTTGGTTGCGCGGCATTGCACGGCTGATAAACCTTTGATTACAATTCTCAGTCCGGCAGCTGTTCCTGCCGATTCTTCTCAGTGTTCCTATTTCCTGCCTATCCAGAAGATACGTGTGGCATGGGGGGTAAGAAAATTATTTGACGATGTTCCTCTTAGCTTGGCAGCCGATATGCGGCACCAGATTGTTTCCTACTTCGGCAAGACGCATTATTATCGGATCTACCGTAAAGAGCGTTTCATTACGCCTGAAGGTCAACGATATATCAGGCATATATTTACTCAGAACGGCATTACCGACGCACTTCAGTTTGAGTCTTATTCGGAAGTCTATAAGTGGTGATTAGTTTCTCGGTGTGGAACTGGCGGTTTCATGCCTTGAAACCTGTAGTTTCACACCGAGAAACTGATAGTTTCAAGGCATGAAACTACAAGTTTCAGCTGATGAAACTAATGGCGGTACTATATCATGCTTTTAAATAGCTTAATAGGAGGCAATTGCTATTTTAAATAAATATAGAGAATAAAGACAGGCTCTAAATTTGTTTATTATCGAAATAAGTCGTTACTTTGCACAAATTTTAAAACAACGATGCAACAACACGGAAAAAGAGATACATATAATCTGTATTCGAATGAATTTCATTCGTTAGTCGATGATTTCTCTTTCTCTGAGAAGATATTGTTAGTTCTTTGGTAATGCGTTAATCCTTTGTTGGGTAACGCATTTTTTTTGTGCCCGAATGTATAGGAAGAAACTTAATAGACAACAAGAGAATATATGGAAAAGAATTTGAAGAAAGTGTTGGTCTTGGGCTCAGGTGCACTCAAGATCGGTCAGGCCGGGGAGTTTGACTACTCTGGCTCGCAAGCGTTAAAGGCTCTGAAAGAAGAAGGGATCAGTACCGTATTGCTAAATCCGAATATCGCGACTATCCAAACATCCGAGGGAGTAGCCGATAAGGTATATTTCTTGCCTATCACTCCTTACTTCGTTGAGGAAGTTATCAAAAAAGAACAACCGGACGGAATCCTATTGGCGTTTGGCGGCCAGACCGCTTTGAACTGCGGTACTCAACTTTACACCAGCGGCACGTTGGCTAAATATGGCGTGAAAGTATTGGGTACATCCGTTGAGGCTATCATGTACACCGAGGACCGTGACCTATTTGTTAAGAAACTGAACGAGATAGAAGTGAAGACCCCGATCAGCCAAGCCGTAGAAAGCATGGACGACGCCGTGGCTGCCGCTTACAAGATCGGTTTCCCCGTAATGATCCGTTCCGCTTACGCATTAGGTGGTATGGGCAGTGGTATCTGCAAGGACGAGGCCGAGCTTCGCACCTTGGCGGAAAGCGCTTTCGCTTACTCATCCCAGATCTTGGTCGAGGAATCTTTGAAGGGTTGGAAAGAGATCGAGTTCGAGGTGATCCGCGACAAGAACGACCATTGCTTCACGGTAGTGAGCATGGAGAACGTTGACCCGCTAGGCGTACACACCGGCGAGAGTATCGTAGTGGCTCCGACTTGCTCCTTGACCGAGAAAGAATTAGACCTGTTGAAGGAACATTCTACCAAGACGATCCGCCACTTAGGTATCGTGGGTGAATGTAATATCCAATACGCTTTCAACTCCGAGACTTGCGATTACCGCGTGATCGAGGTGAACGCTCGTTTGAGCCGTTCTTCCGCCTTGGCATCCAAGGCCAGCGGTTATCCATTGGCTTTCGTCGCCGCTAAGTTGGCGTTGGGCTACGGATTGGACGAGATCGGCGAGATGGGTACCCCGAACTCCGCGTACAAAGCGCCGGAGGTAGATTATATGATCGTGAAGATCCCGCGTTGGGACTTGACGAAGTTCGTGGGTGTCAGCCGCCAGATCGGTTCCAGCATGAAATCCGTCGGCGAGATCATGTCGATCGGTAAGAGCTTCGAGGAGATCATGCAGAAGGGTCTTCGTATGATCGGACAAGGAATGCATGGTTTCGTAGGTAACAACGATATCCACTTCGATAACTTGGACGAGGAGTTGGCGAACCCTACCGACTTGCGTATCTTCGCCGTGGCGCAAGCCTTGGAACAAGGATATAGCGTAGACAAGATCCATGAGTTGTCAAAGATCACACGCTGGTTCTTGGAAGGCTTGAAGAATATCGTGGATTACGCCAACGTATTGAAAGGCTACAACAAGATCGAGGATCTTCCGGAGGATGTATTGAAAGAGGCTAAACGCCTTGGTTTCTCAGACTTCCAGATCGCTCGTTACGTAGAGAGCCCGGAAGGCAATATGGAGAAAGAGAATATCCGCGTACGCAACTTGCGTAAGAAAATGGGCATTCTCCCTACCGTGAAACGTATCAACACGATCGCTTCCGAACATCCGGAATTGACCAACTATCTATATATGACTTACGACGGTACGCCGCACGACATCACCTACTACCCGAATGAGAAGAGCGTGATTATCTTGGGCTCCGGAGCTTACCGTATCGGCTCCGTTGAGTTCGACTGGTGTTCGGTGAATGCCGCCCAGACCGCTCGTAAGCTAGGTTATAAATCGATCATGATTAACTATAACCCGGAGACCGTATCTACCGACTACGATATGTGCGACCGTCTTTACTTCGACGAGCTTTCATTCGAGCGCGTGCTAGACGTGATCGATCTGGAATTGCCGAAGGGCGTAATCGTCTCCGTAGGTGGACAGATCCCGAACAACTTGGCGATGAAACTCTACCGCCAGAATGTTCCGGTATTGGGTACTTCCCCGCTATCAATCGACCGTGCCGAGAACCGTCATAAATTCTCCGCGATGTTGGATTCGCTAGGTATCGACCAACCTCGTTGGGCAGAGCTTACCAGCATGGAAGAGATCGACGCGTTTATCGAGAAAGTAGGTTTCCCGATCTTGATCCGTCCGTCTTACGTATTGTCCGGTGCGGCGATGAACGTTTGCCATACGAAAGAGCAGATGATTGAGTTCTTGGATTTGGCCGCTAAGGTTTCCAAGGAATATCCGGTGGTCGTATCCGAGTTTATGCAAGGAACGAAAGAGATCGAGTTCGACGCTGTCGCTATGAATGGCGAGGTGGTTGAGTATGCGATCTCCGAGCATATCGAGTTCGCCGGTGTTCACTCCGGTGACGCTACCTTGGTGTTCCCGGCTCAGAAGATTTACTTCGAGACAGCCCGTCGTATCAAGAAAGTAAGCAAGATGATCGCGAAGGAGTTAAACATCAGCGGTCCGTTCAATATCCAGTTCTTGGCGAAGAATAACTTCGTGAAAGTAATCGAATGTAACTTACGTGCCTCACGTAGTTTCCCGTTTGTATCTAAAGTATTGAAACGCAACTTTATCGAGACGGCTACCCGCATCATGCTGGACGCTCCGTATACGAAACCGGATAAGAGCGCGTTCGATATCGACTGGATCGGTATCAAGGCTTCCCAGTTCTCATTCGCCCGTTTGCACAAGGCAGACCCTGTATTAGGTGTGGACATGAGCTCCACCGGCGAGGTAGGTTGTATCGGCGACGATTTCAACGAGGCTTTGCTTTCCGCCATGATCGCCGTAGGCAACAGTATTCCTAAGAAGAACATTTTAGTTTCTTCCGGCGCAGCTAAGAGCAAGGTCGATTTATTGGAGCCTTGTCGCATGCTGGATGCCAAGGGTTACACGATCTATGGTACGCACGGAACCGCCAAGTTCCTGAACGACAACGGAATCAAGGCAACCGCAGTTTGCTGGCCGGATGAGGAAGGTGATTTGAACATCATGGATATGTTCAGCAATCACGCTTTCGAATTGGTAGTAAATATCCCGAAAGATCATAGCAAACGTGAGTTGACCAATGGCTATAAGATCCGCCGTGCGGCGATCGATCATAACATTCCATTGATCACGAACGCCCGTCTGGCCAGCGCCTTTATCGACGCTTTCTGCAATATGAACGTAGAAGATATTCAGATTAAGAGCTGGCAGGAGTACAAATAATCAAAATTTGATTATATTTGCATGCGTGTAATAGAAAGAGACAAGGCTTTATGCCTTGTCTCTATAGTTTAAAGACCATGTACAGACGGCTACCTTTTATCATATTATTATCTATACTGGCGGTTTTCGCCTTGCGTGCGTCTGTGGTCGCTCCCTCTATCCTCGTACAAAATTATTCCGTAGACGATTACAAGGCTAGTTGCCAAAATTGGGATTTAGCGGTTTCCTATCATGGCATCTTATATGTAGCTAATAATTCCGGTCTGGTTACTTTTGACGGGAATACATGGAACACATATCCATTACCGGATAAAACCCCTATTTATAAAGTATCTTTCCAGAACGATTCTATCTATACCCAAGGCAAATCATCGTTAGGCTATTGGCTATACGACAAACTCGGGAATCTGGAATACCATCCGATCGATACGCTCCCGTCATATATAAATTTCGATGATCCCGAGACGAATTACACGATCCCGAAAGAAATCGAGGAGAAGCACCCGACTTCCTTCGCTAGCGCCGGAGGTCTCAATTTCACGGGAACATCTACGTCCGGTATTTATATCACCAACGACGAAGGGGAGATCTTTCAACACCTCAACATCAACAATCAGTTACAAGATAATATCGTACGCTCCATCTGCGTACAGGATAATAATTTAATCTGGGTCGCCTTGGATAATGGTATCTCCCAAATAGATATCAATCCTCCCATCGCCATGTTAGGTAAAAGAAGCCAGATCGGAAAGTTGGAAGACGCTGTAAAAGAGGATAACCGCCTCTATATCCGGACCAATGTCGGCTACTTCAGCCGGAGCCTGATGTTTGGTGATAAGTTTACCCCGATATCCGATGAGATCGGACGTTCATATATCCATCCGGATACGACCGATAATCATTTATCGGTAAGCTCTTTATTTAAGAATAAAGACGTATTGAGCGTATTCGCCAACGCAGAAAGTATTTACCCGGTTCCAGACAATTTGTATTGGCTCACGATCCAGAATGAGGCCGGACTCTTCCATCGGGAAAACGGTACAGGAACTTTAAAATGCCGGATCCTATTCGATAATTACGATCTGAATCTGGTAACCAATGGCAAACGGATCATCCCCTTGAATGATTCTCTTGATTTGGTATCTGCCATGCAAGGAACCCTATTAATCAACACTCGTCAATTAATAGAGGGAAGCCTAGGAGGATTGACGATGCCACGGTTTATGCGCATCGAGTATCAAGATCAAGAAGGTACACATTATTTATATCCGGACACGCAAAGAATCGACCTGCCCCATAACTTCCAAGAACTCTCGCTATACATCGGAACAACGGTATTCACCCCTAATCACCAAATCAGTTATAAGCTGGAAGGGGTATCCGCCGATTGGTCTTCTTGGCAGAAAGACGGCAAAATTACCTTCTTACAACTTCCGGAAGGAACTTATGAGCTAAGGGTACGTAAATATGTAACCCGTGGGCCGTTTCCCGAGATCACGATGCAAATCACGGTGCGCCCTCCTTGGTATAATACCGTATGGGCCTATTTGATCTACGTCGCTTTGATATGGTTCGCCATTCAAGAAGGACTTCGGTACCATTTAAGGAATTTGCGGAAAAAAGAACAAGAAAAGCTGGAGGCAGAGCGACAAGCCGAACTGCAAAGGCTTCAACAAATGAAAAGCGAGATGCTGGAAACGGAGTTGCAAAACAAAAACAATGAGCTTACTCTCCAGACAACAGCTTTGGTAAAAAGAAACGAGGCAATCCAAGCTTTGTTGGAAGAACTGGATAAGCAGAAAGAGACATTGGGTGACCGATACCCCAATAAGTTATATACCCGTTTACGTTCCTTGATCGAATCTACCTTGAACGATCAAGCGGATTGGGTGCAGTTCGAGACCTATTTCAATAGCGCCCACCAGAATTTCATGGATCGTTTACGCCAGCAATACGCAGATATAACGGCAGGCGATTTGCGTATTTGTTGCTTACTCCGCATGAACCTTTCCACGAAGGAGATCGCATCGTTAATGAATGTATCCATACGGGCTATCGAGCTAAGAAGATACCGCTTAAGAAAGCGATTAGCCCTTGATGGGGATACGAATCTTGTCGATTTCCTGATGAACTACTAAAAATATTTTCCGAGAATCTCACCAGAACGCCCGACGGGTTGGTTATACGTCCTCCAATTGCACATGGCTACCGGAGGGGAAGAAAGCTACAAGATCGTATTGAAGTAAAAAATTCTTCCCGAAAATGATCTCTCGACAAACTCAACATCTAACATGAATAATTTATTCCGGGAAATTTTCACATGGAAATCATTACACTATCAATATATATATATTTGTATTCAAACTTTTGTTTCACTTAAATTTAATGATGTATGGGAAAGAGATTTTTTAAATTCACGGCGTTAATCAGTTTGATCTTTTTCGCTATAAACGTAGATGTTTTAGCAGAAGGTGACAGTGATGATCATGCTTGCCCGGATGGCGACCAAGGCCCAGTCATAAGCTGCGGCAGATATGAGGGGACTTGCTGGAATGTAGATTGGATAAGTGGTATTTATTATGTGCATTGTTATTTCTCAGGAATGCAAGAACATCATTGTTATCCAGATTAAAAAGCATGAAAAGTATCATCTATTATTTTTCGATGATATCCATATTTTTCTTTCTTTCTTGTACGGGATGGAAGGATAAGAAAAATATGGAATCAGATATCATCACCGTGAATTTGGACGAGCGAGACGAGATCTCCACTAAAGATCTATTTTCTGAGATCCAACTCATTCCGTTAGAGACAACGCCAGAATCGCTGATCCGTAATATAACCCAAATCAAGTTTTTTGAGGATCGATATTATATTCACGATTATTCGAGATCCCAAATCTTTGTTTTCGATAGGGAGGGACATTTCCAATTCGCGCTTAACGAGAAAGGAAACGGCCCGGGTGAGTATTTAAACTTAACAGATTTCGCGATCGATACGACCCGCAGGAACCTTGTAGTACTTTGCGCCGTCAGCAACGCTCTCTTTTTCTATGATCTAGGGGGCAAGTTCATCGAGAAAAAGAAACTTCCTGAAATAGCGGGGGCCTACAACAGCCTACAGTTCCAAAACAAGGATACGATAGCTTTCTTCACATACGATTACGACCATCGCTTGAAGTTTTATTCCCTATCAAGAAACGAGATACTCGATGAATATTTTCCTGAAGACATAAAAGATGTATTTTGTAGGGGTGTATTTCCATTTCCACACGCTTTTCGAAGGTCTTTGACTAATACGATTTATTCACTATCGGGAGCGACCTTTACAGAGCTTTATCGTTGGGATTTTGGTGATTTAAATAATGACATCGAAAAATTAGAATTCCATCCCAATATGAGCAAGCAAGAAATAATTCAATACGCGAAGGATGTCTATTCCTCTAAGAGCGTAAATTATATAATAGACTCTCAGGGACAAAACAGCAGATATCGATACGCCATGGTAGTCCGCCAAAACAAGTACATCCAACTGTTTTATAACAGGAAAAACCATGACTTGCTTCAATTCGAGCGAACCAAGGAGGGCTTGCAACTTTACCCGATCTACTTCGGAGAAGACTTCATCCTCTGTACTCCGGAAGGAGGGCTTCCATTAAATGATCTATTTCCCGAGAAGTTAAGAAATGAGGATCAGCAAAGAATTATTCAATCACATTCGGAACAAGAGAATCCTGTCTTAGTAAAATATGTTTTCAAAAATGAAGGTTAACGAGAATACAATTTATATTTTCCTTTTGGGGATACTGGCAGGCATAATTTGTATGCAATGCGTGAATCATTTTAGAAAATCCCCGAAGGATGTGTATGTTGACAATTTTGAATACGAGAAAGAAAGTCTGGGTATCCTTAAAAGAGAAGAACTAAAAAATGAACACTATGAATGCCTTGATCAAATAGCCTATTGGGGAACAGACTCTCTAGATTCTTTCTCCTTAAGTAATTTATGTAATGATAAAAAATTATTCTTTTGTTTTTCAGAGAAAACATGTCCTCCTTGTATCGATGCAGTTGTCGATATAATGAACGAGGTTTTTACAGACGAGGAAATAAAAACAAAAATAGTTTTCGTATCGCCTGATTATCCTGCTCGATTAAGAAACGATTGCTATGGGAAAAAACTATTGAGCTTACATAATAAGAATCTAGGGCTACCTATGGAACTAGAAGATTCTTTCGCTCCTTTCTTATTCATTATGGATAAAGATTTATGTGTTAAATATTTACATATTCACAATAAACCACTCCCACGACTTACTTTAATTTATCTGGAAGAGATAAAAAAAATGTGGTAGATCTTATTGCGGTTGATCGTACGATATTAAGCCGCAGGCTGTTAACGAGGATGGGAAGGAGGATTTGATCATCGTCGGAAGCTTTGAGGAAGCGGAAGGAATGATCGAAGAAAGAATCGTGTTGGAATTGGAGGATGTGCCAGCGTATCTCTGGCTTCCGGATCGCATCACTTTAGAATCTCGCAAAAAGTGAGTCTTATATAATTTTAATCTATTTGACATATAATATACTATATAACAGCATAGTATATATATACAAAAGGAGCTTGAGAAAGTCTTGTAGTAGTCTTATCCAATAAAAAAATCATTTGCGCAAGTCGTGTAGTAGTCATTTTCATGGCTACCGTAATTTATTGTGTTTCCTTTGCCAGCGAATAAAATCTTAAATTCTTTCGACATGATGAAACACGAACTGGAGAAACAATTAGATGCGCTAGAAAAGAAAGGTGTCGACAGACGGCATTTCTTTAAGTTATTAGCGGCGACAGGACTGATCGCGGGAGCTAATACCGGAAAAGCAAACGCTTTTTCAAGCAGCGCAAAAGGTAAAATCGTTATTATCGGTGGAGGAGCCGCTGGTATCAGTATGGCTGCCCGATTAAAACATTGGCTTGATGAACCGGATATCACCCTGATTGACCCCAGCGATCGTCAGTTTTATCAACCGGGATTCACTCTGATCGCCTCAGGTGTATACCAACCGGAAGATGTTTGGAAGAAGCAAGAGGATTGTATGCCTAGCGGTATAAAATGGATAAAGGACTCGGTCGCTGCGGTTGATCCCGTATGGAATCAAGTAACGACCAAAAGTAACGGAAAGATTCCGTACGACTTTTTAGTACTGACCCCGGGATTACAATGTAACTGGGAAAAAGTAGAGGGCATTACCCACGACACCTTGGGACAAGGAAACGCAAACTCTATTTACGATTTCGAAGGAGCCCAAAAGACATGGAAAGCTCTTCAAGAATTCGCTAAAAAAGGAGGCAAAGGTATTTATACCGATACCTATACAAAACATAAATGTGGTGGCGCTCCCAAAAAGATCTGTTTATTATCCGAGCATTACGCAAGGAAACAAGGGACTCGCGACAAACTGCAATTGAATTATTTTACCGCATCGAAGGAGCTATACGATATTCCGTATTTCACGCCTCGCTTGCTGGAAATATATAATGAACGTAACATACCTATTAACTTGAATGTACGTGTAAAAGGTGTAGACACATCCGCAAAACAAGTGCATTTTGAGAAAATAGAGACAAAAGGCGAAGAAAAGATCGTAACGCCGTTCGTAGAGGATTACGATTTCTTACACTTCACCCCGCCTATGTCCGCTCCCGATTTCGTTCGTGATGCCGGATTAGGTTGGACAGAAGGTAAATTGGCCGCGGACGCATGGGTAATGGTCGATAAAGAGACCTTGGTACATAAGAAATACCAGAACATCGTTTCTCTGGGTGATGTAGCCGGTATCCCGACCAGTAAAACATCTGCCGCTATCCGTAAGCAAGTACCTATCGCCGCCAAGAACCTGATCGCGCTCATGGAAGGTAAAGAGCCGACCGAGAAATACAACGGTTATGCCGCTTGCCCGATCGTTACGGATTATGGACACGTGTTGCTTTGTGAGTTTGACTACGAAAAGAAACCCGACGTTTCATTCCCATTCTCGATGATCGATACATCAAAAGAGCAATGGCTTGCTTGGATCTTAAAGGTATATATTTTAAAACCGATGTATTTCAACGGAATGCTTAACGGTTACGCATAATATGAATAAAGAATCTATGAAATAAAACTCCCTATAATTTCGAATGCCAAACTACAAAGCCCCGGGTTTCAGTTGTACGAAACCGGGGTTTTTGATTTTTAACGGGTAGCCTTTTCCACTAAATATACGATCGACTTATAGGATATCCCACTATTCATCGTCAAACCAATCTCGCACGTACGGCTATTGCTATATCCTTCCGTCGCCCCATGCAAGTTCGGTTTCAAGTAATGAAGACCGGAAGCGTTTAGTTCCGGATAGAAGAAACCACGATCGCCCGCCCAACCGCAACAAGTAACTTGAGCGGGAGAGACCACCCGGTTCGCGCATAAGCCTGCCAGTTCCACCAGCTTGTCTTGTACTCCCATCTTCGTTGTACTACAAGTAGAGTGTACCGCTACCGTAACCGGCAACTTAGTAAAGTTCAGACGATCACGCATAAAGTCATAGATAAACTCCACTGGTTCATATAATCGTAAACGTTTATCCAAGGTTTCCCTCATATGCAGCAAGCAAGGGCTCATGTCGCACAAAATAGGCAATCGGCCGTTATCGCTCGCCCGCAAAAGAGCCTCATTCAATTCCTCCGCCTTCTGCGCCGCTTGCTTCCGGAACCCCTTACTGCTAAAAGCCATACCGCAACAAAGCTTGCTTAGATTCTCCGGATAACGAATCGTAAAGCCGGCTCTTGTCAACAAAACGATTGTTTGTTCCGTTACACTCACGAAATCCACATCTTCATAATCAGCCGAAGTCCCCATCGTACGGGTAATACAAGAGGGGAAATAGACCATTTCCATCCCATTCTCTACACCCGTCAGTTCCTTGAACTTTGACGCGCCAGAAGGTGTATGCCGAGTCCAAAGCGGGAATTTACGAGCGGAAGCCTTAAACAAGAAAGAGGCAAATCTCTCGAATGCATTATACCCCACCAGCTTTGAAAGCACATGGGGCAACTTAAGCAAAGGACGAAGCATACCCGTTACGACTCCCATATTCCCGGCGATGCCCGAAGCGATAGCATTCGCCAAGGTACCATTCTCTTCCCACCGTAACTCTTTGATCAATAAACCGGTATTAATGCCAACCGGACATGCCGTAGCACATAGGCCATCGGTAGCGCAGGTAGCGTTACCTTTATAGTTAAAGGCATTCTTGAGTTCTTTATATCGCTTAGAGTTTGTTTCCCCCTGTTCCGCCAAAGCCGATAATTCCCTATAGATCACGATACGTTGCCGGGGTGTCAATGTCACATGCCTTGACGGACATTGTATCTCACAAAAACCACACTCGATGCATTTATCGATCAGTTCATTCGCCAAC
>OLWM01000790.1_pt1 | contig 13928 bp, 8 predicted proteins | sample 1644141 | NCBI WGS metagenome assembly OLWM01 (sample SAMEA103958150, study PRJEB25191) | human gut metagenome | biome: human-associated habitat [ENVO:00009003]; feature: intestine environment [ENVO:2100002]; material: feces | place: Germany | collected 2013/2015
GGGTTACGGTGTATCGGGAGGTGCGGCCGGTGGCATGTCGTTACGGGGAATAGGCAGCGGATCGGGTCGCTTGATGGTTCTCATTGACGGACACCCCCAATACATGGGATTAATGGGACACCCTATCGCCGATGCTTACCAATCGCTAATGGCCGAACGAGTGGAAGTCTTGCGCGGACCAGCCTCGGTATTGTACGGCTCGAACGCTATGGGTGGCGTTATCAACATCGTTACCCGCCAATTACATGAAGAGGGAGTAAAAACCAACATCAACTTAGGATACGGTTCGTTCAACACTTTACAGAGCGAAGTCACGAACCGCATTCGAAAAGGCGGATTTACCAGCCTGATAAGCGGTTCGTACAACCGAACCGACGGACATCGCCGAAATATGGGGTTCGAGCAATACGGGGGATATGCCAAACTGGGTTATGAATTTTCTCCCTATTGGAATATTCGCGGCGACGTAAATGTCACCCACTTCAACGCTTCGCAACCGGGTGAGGTAACCGACCCGATGATCGACGCAGACCAAAGTATCACCCGTGGTATGACCTCGGTTGCCGTAGAAAACCGCTACGAACGCACATCGGGAGCTGTGAGCTTTTTCTACAACTGGGGACGGCATAAGATAAACGACGGATATAAAACTGGAGAAGAACCACAAAAGTCACATTTTAATTCCAAAGACCGGATGCTGGGTATATCGTGGTATCAGAGTGCCACTCTTTTCACGGGTAACCGTGTGACAACAGGATTTGATTATCAACATTTCGGAGGGGAATCTTGGAATAAAGTTCTGGCTACGGGCGAACGCAAATCGGGAGTAGATAAGCAAATGGATGAATTTGCAGGGTATATTGACTTTCGTCAGGATATAAATAGCTGGTTATCTCTGGATGCAGGAGTCCGTGTAGATCATCATTCTCATGTCGGTACAGAATGGATTCCACAAGGAGGTCTGGCATTTCATTTTCCGAAAAATACGGAAGTAAAAGCAATGGTAAGTAAAGGCTATCGCAATCCGACTATCCGGGAAATGTATATGTTTGCTCCTGCCAATCCCGAGTTGGAGCCTGAAAAGATGATTAATTATGAGTTTTCGTACTCTCAATGTTTATTGGAAGGAGCATTGTCTTACGGAGTGAACCTTTACTACATCAATGGCGACAATATTATTATGAGTAATGGATTGACGCCTCCTTTGAATATCAACTCCGGAGAAATTGAAAACTGGGGCATTGAAACCAATGTCGGCTATCGTATTAACTCTCATTGGAACATCTATGCCAATTATAGTTGGCTGCACATGGAAAATCCCGTTCTAGCTGCTCCTGAACATAAACTATATGCAGGTATGGACTATACCTCCGGTCGTTGGAATATTTCAACAGGTTTTCAATATGTGAGCGGACTTTATTCCTCCGTTACAAAGGGGCATGAGCAACAAGAAAATTTTGTTCTATGGAATCTTCGAGGTAACTATCGTATATGTCATTTTGCAGATATCTTTGTCAAAGGAGAGAATTTGTTAGCGCAACGATATGAAATAAATGCAGGCTATCCTATGCCAAAAGCAACATTTATGGGTGGCATTAATGTGAATTTTTAAAATAATGAAGATATGGAAACAACAACCGTGAAACTCTATTCGTTGGATTACAGCAACGTAAAGACCTATTGGGCAGCCTCGTTATTCATCATTGGTAACATCCTTTTTCCCAAACTCTTTCATCTCATTCCACAAGGAGGAATAACTTGGCTGCCAATCTACTTCTTTACACTGATTGGGGCTTATAAATATGGTTGGAAAGTCGGTTTACTGACTGCCGTCTTATCACCGGCTATAAATTCTCTGCTGTTTAGTATGCCGGCTCCCGCCACATTACCTGTAATTTTATTGAAATCCGTATTATTGGCTATTGCTGCCGGATGGACAGCGCAACACTTCAGACGTATTTCTGTCATAATGCTGATAGGGGTAGTATTTGCCTATCAGGTAGCAGGTACATTAGGAGAATGGATATACATTGGTAATTTTTATAATGCTATCCAGGATTTCCGCATTGGAATTCCCGGGATGTGTCTGCAAGTATTCGGGGGTTATCTTTTCATTAAGTATCTGATATGTAAATAACTCATTCGAAGAATAATTAAAGGAGGTAACTTTCTCGTTTTAGGAAAAAGTTACCTCCTTTTTAGTCATCGGATAAATTGTCTTCCGTTATAATAGGAGAGGAGTTACTTCCTTCTTTTGCATATTTAGTCGGACTCATCTTATAATGTTTCTTGAATACCTCCCGGAAGTATTTGCTTTCAGAGAAGCCGGTCATATCTGAGATTTCGGCAATAGTATGTCCACCTTCTTTTAATAGTTGTGTAGCACGTTTCAAACGGGTAATTCGAATCAGATCTGTCGGAGACTGTCCTGTCAACGCCTTCAGTTTACAATAGAAACTAGTACGGCTCATGTGATGCAACTCACAAAGTACATCGACAGAGAAACCTGTATTATCCATATTTTCCTCAATACTTTTCTTTACAGCGGATATAAACTGCCAATCAAGACTGGTGGTTCCGTTTGCTGACGGTATCATAGGTTCCGAATCAATATCCAGATTAGCATATCTGCTACGTAACAACGCCCTGTTAGCCAATAAGTTTGCAATACTTGCTTTCAATATTCTCACGTTGAAAGGTTTGACAATATATGCGTCTGCACCGATTGACATCCCGTCAAGAATGTTGTTTTCATCTCCCAAAGCTGTAAGCAGCAGTACCGGAATATGTGATGTCTCAATATCATTTTTTATAGCGACACATAGCTCATCGCCTCTCATCTCCGGCATCATGATATCTGAAAGAATAAGGTCGGGCCAGAATTCTTTTGCAATAATTAGTGCTTCCCGCCCATTTCCGCAAGCTTGTACGTGATACATCGAAGATAATGAACTGATCAGATAGGAACGCAATTCATCATTGTCTTCTACAATTAGAATACGTTGTGAGTTTGTTGTTTCTACGGTATTCACCGGTGTGGCAGAAATATTGGGAACCGTCAGTTCAGGAGTCTGTTCCAACGGTTTGGCTGGTGGAATCAAACCGGCATTCTGAAAATGCTTATTACTTTTCGGGAAAACAATCCTGACAGTAGTTCCTTGATGTTCTATACTTTCTACATTAATCTTACCACCATGAAGACGAACTAATTTTTCTACCAGCATTAGCCCGATGCCACTACCCGTAACTTTGGAATTAATAGCATTACTGGCTCGGAAATGGAGCTTGAACAACTTACTCTGCTCACTGGATGGAATTCCAATGCCCGTATCCTCAATTATTACTTTCCAAGAATCATTACTTTCGGATACTGAAACACTTACTTTACCATTCTCCGGAGTGTATTTTAGTGAATTTGATAAAATGTTTTTTAGAATTGAATCCATTTTCTCCTTGTCAAACCACACATTCAAATAACTGAAAGAACTCTCATAGGTGAAGTCAATATGTTTGATAGCAGCATAGGAAGAAAAAGTTTCATATACTTCGTGCATATAGGTGTTCAACTCATATTCGGAAACACACAATTCTGAAGAATACACATCCGCACGCTCAAAATTAATAAGATTGTTGGTTAACCGTAAAAGAGTCCCCACATTTCTTAATGCAGTATTTGCACGAGTTATTCCGTTGGCGGATAAAGGTTCTTCATCCAGCAGTTCCTCTAAAGGAGCTTTAATCAGAGTTAGCGGAGTACGTATGTCATGAGCTGTATTAATGAAGAAACTCGTCTTTTCATCTGAAATTTTCTTTTGCTTTCTTAAATTCATAACCCGTAGAATAAAGATGAATCCCAAAATTACTAATAACACGTAACAAGTGATTGCCCACCAACTAGACCAAAAAGGGTGCGTAACGACAATTCTCATTGTACGCTCTTCAAAAACAATATCATGTTCTTCCCTTGAAATGGCACGTACATAAAGAGTATATTTTCCCGGTGGCAAATTGGTATAGCGAATCAGATTGGCTGTTCCCGGTTCGGTCCATTTTTCGAAGAAACCATCCAACTTCCATGCATAGAGAGCATTTCCCGGAGAATCATAGTTGATAGTGGAAACTCTAAATGAGAATGTATTCTGATTATATTTCAGCTCCAACACATCCGTATCATTGATACTTTTCTCCAATGGAGAATCTTCTTCTCCCGGATATACAGGCTGGTATGAAATATTCAAATCGCTGAATATCATCTTTGTATATACATAATAGGGGAACTTTACATTTTGGGGAAGTTCGATAGCTCCGTCCGTACTACCAAATACAAAGTTCTTATTTTTACGTAATACTCCGGATGAAGCATTGAAATAGGCAGGCAATAATCCTTCTCCTTTGGTCCAGTTATGGAATATTTTTTCCTTCGTATGAAAACTGGTGACCCCATTTTCCGTACTCATCATGATTCGTCCGTCAACTTCAGGCAAAATAGTAAAAATGCTGTTGGAAACAAGTGCGGAATTTTTAGCTATATAATGCTCAAATTTCTTATTTTGTGCATCATATATAAATACTCCCGCTCCATTCGTACCAACATATAGCAGTCCGTTATCTGCTTGATAAAGCGTATTGATGTAGGTCGATCCGGCTTCCAACTTAATATATTCGTATTTCCCGGAGTCTCTATTCAGCAAATACAATCCCATTGCCGTTCCGATCCACATATTATGACTATCCTTTTCGGCAATAGCTGTAATAGAACTTACTCCCGGATATAGGCGAACACTGTTAGTTGCCAAATCAAAGCATTTTAAATTATAGTATCCTCCCGACCATATATGTCCTTTTGAGTCTTTTATCATATCACGGATATATTTATCCGGGCGCATATTTATGTGTGAAAGTAAATAAGGAGAGAAATATTCCACGGATAAATCTGCTTTATTTATCTTGTATATACCGGAAGTATAGCCTCCTGCCCAGATAATGCCGGGTGAAACCTCACATAAAGTTATGAATATATGATTTTTGTCTTTTAGCTGATGATTGAAAGAACTCAGAAAAGAATGCCATTCTCCCGTTCCCGAATTGTAAAGACTAATGCCGTTACTCGTACCAAACCATAAATCTCCATCACTGTCTTCAATGACAGCGTGCACCTGGTCATTGACAATGGACTGCTTGTTGCCCATAGAGTGTTTCATCCAATGATAGTTTTCATAACGATAATCTATAACTGTAATTCCTGTGGGATAATTGGCAAGCCATATTCGTTTTGATTCATCAACAAATACGTCATTGATGTTGTCACCATTCATTTCATTATAGCTCTGGTAATTTGCTGATATGTAACGTTCTAATATGCATTTGTTCATGTCTAGCTTATATACGCCCATGCCTTCGGTTGCCACTAATAGTTCTGTTTCATTTAATGGTCTGATACGGGTTATATTCACATCACTAAGATCTGCTTCAGGCCGGATAATCTCTTGGGAAAGCATATCATATACAAAAATACCCCTCTCAAATGAGCCGATATATAATTTTTTTTGCTGTTGCTGGAAATACAACACACTTACTTGCGTATGAAAATAATCAAGCGTCTCGGTAGGGATAATTTGTAAAGCACCGTTTTCCAGTTTAGCATACCTCACGCCTGTTTCTGTTGCTATAAAGAAGTGATTGTCATCTATCTGCTCTATGGCTGTAATATTGCTGTGTAGTATATTAGGGAACTGAAATGTATGAGCATTTTTGATATTGTATAATACAATAGAATCATTGCAGCATAACCAAATATTATTGTTGTGGTCTACATAACCATAACTAATCGTTTTCGATATATCCGGTAGTTTATATCCTATCGTAAAACGATCATATTGCTTTTCATATTGAAAGAGACGTCCTTTTCTGCCAATCACCCATAAACCTGCCTCCGGAGTAGCATATAACCAACCGAGGTGTATTTGGGAAGCAACGGAATTATCATCTTTGTTCAGTTTATAATGCTTTATATCTTTACCATTATAACGATCCATTCCTTCATTGGTGAGAAACCACATATAGCCTTGATCATCTTTCTGAATGTTGAATATCCTTCGATTACTTAATCCATTTTCTATTCCTATATATTTGTAAGTTTGTGCCGTGACCAGAATAGGAAACAAAAGGAAAATATATACAATGTATTTCATATAATCATTTATTTTTAAATTGTTTTTAACTGCTATTTAAAAATAATAGTTTACGAAACTATACAAAAGCGATGAGAAAAACAAAGAAATGTAGCACATTCTTATAGAAAACTTTCGTTTGGAAATTTTTTGTTTCCTAAGTTGATTATTTACTTAACGAAGTTGACTTTTCTGAAGCTTTTTTTGGTATACCCATATACTTAATATAAAATAAACGAGTACTTGAATCCATAAAGTAATATATTCTGGTCGTATATCAGCCATACTTGCTCCCATTGAATTTAATTGTACAAAAGCAAGTGTTGCAGGAGCTGCCGGAAGAATATAATGTGTCGCTTTCCAATACCAAGGCATTAACTCCATTGGGTAAGAAACTCCGGAAAGGAAAATCAATCCGACTGAAAAGAAAGCTATCATTAACAAAGGTGCTTCCGAATCGGTAAAATAACGGGAAGCAGCCAGTCCGAGGAAAGAAGTAGCTATCAGGTAAGGAATCATTAATAGCACAATATACAGACCGTTTCCAATATTGGGAATACTGAAAAAATAAGGGAGCAATCCTAATAAGAAGAAAGAAAAGATAGCATACAATCCGCAATATACAAATGTCTTTCCTGCTACAATGCGTATGGCGGCTGCCCAAGTATGGCCGAAAGGAGCGTAAGTACGGATTCCGTCTGAACTATATTCTTCTCCGGTCACCATACCGATAACCATTAGCAAAGTTTGAAATATAATAATCATCATAACGGCAGGAATCAGGTAGGAGCCATATCCTTCCGTATAATTATAAAGTGCGGTCCCTTCTACATTGATCGGTTTTGCCATAGTTACAGCCAATAATCCCTGTGGGGGCAGAAACACAGCTTCATCGGGTCGGTATTTATCGTTAATCGCCAACATCACACGTGACGAAGCTCCTTGTAAGGCTTCAAAGTACAAAAATGCATCAGTTGTTGCATAAAGGGAAAAAATAGATTCATCTCCACGAAATACCCGTGCCTCAAAATCGTGTGGCAGATACAGTATTCCTTGTACTTTGCCTCGTTTCATCCATTCTTTGGCTTCATTATAGTCCATTGCCTGACTGTAAACATCAGCTTGCGGAGTAGCATCTAGCCAACGGATAAAATTACGGCTCAACTCACTGTGCGAATTGTCGACTATGGCGATAGGGACATCTGTCACAATGTTAGGGGCATACATATAATTATAGAGTAACCCGTATACAAAAATACCTCCTATCAATACTAACAATACTGCATAGCTGGTACTGATAGCCAGATATTCACGTCGGATGATGAACGATAACTGTTGTAACTTATTTAATTTTTTCATATTTATGACTTTCTATGGCACGTTTCAGATGAGGAAGTAACACTAAAGCCAGCAGCGGAAAGATACATAGTATCACAGCCGATGGCCAAAGGTGAATAAAACCACTCCCCCCGTAGAGCATATTTTGCATCATTTCCGTGAAATGCCGGACTGGGAAAAGATAGGAAGCATCCCGAACCAACGGATACATATTGGGAACAGGAAAAGTTACCCCAGATAAAGTAGCTCCCAAAGAGCCTACCATAGATACTATGCTAATAATCAGTGAAATGGCAGGAAATAATGAAAATAGGAACAATCCCAATGATTGTGTCGCAATAATGAAAAGCATTGTCATTATATTCATTAGCCACCAACTCCCTTGAAAGGGAATATGTAGAATTCCGAACATCACATAATTGGCCAGCCAACCTATCAGGATATATATAATAGTATAAGGCAACAGTTTTCCTAATATCGCCGTTACCATATTCCCTTTTGCAGCAACTAGCCAATCAGTTACTGTACGAAACTTGATTTCAATGCCGATTGCGTATACTGTAGTCAATAAAATTAATATTTGAAATAAGACAAAGAAAAATGGCTGGCTCAAATAAACGGAGTAATCCAGACTTGGATTATATATTGGATGATTGCTTGCCTGTACTGGCAATAAGAAAGTTGTAATCTGATCTTGTTCCACTCCCAGAGCAACAGCTTGCATCACAACAGGAGAGAGTGACACTGGAGTCAATGCTGTTTCGAATGCAGCCATTAACTCGCCACCTACAGACAATAAAGCATAATGATAGTAGTAGGAAAGAGTTGCATCTTGTCCTGTAATGGCGTCTTGTTCAAATTTGGGAGGAATAGAAAGATAACCATAAATTTCTTTTCTTTGTACGGCTTCCCGAGCGGCTGCTTCATTCACGAAATACTTTGTTACTTTAAAAGTCGGTACGGCAGATATATTTCGAATAATACTACGGGAAGTAGCGGTATTATCCTGATCGACAATGCCGATAGGAATATTTTCCATTTGTCCGTTGCCGAAAATAGTTGCCATAAAGAAGAGTGTGAATAATGGCAGGATGATGCAGACACCAAAATAAAGGCGTCGCGAAGTCATTCGTCGCCACTCCCGGAGTAGTACGGTACGAAAGGGTGAATATGTTTGTGATGGACTCATTCTTTTATTAATTTAACGTCAGTAATACAGACATTCCCGGACGCAAATCTTTTATCTTTTGAGTAGGGCGGGCGTGGATCTCAAACGTGCGCAGGTCATAACTACCAACCTGTTTGGTTGATTTCCAGGTTGCGAAACTACCTAACGGACTAATATAATAGATTTTAAATTCTATATTCTTTTTATCGATAGCAGGTACGTCTGCAACAAACGTTTCACCCATTTTAAATTGTGGCATTAAGTCTTCGCGTACATTAAGTACAACATGAACGTCATTCATGACTACCAGATTCATAATAGGAGTTCCCGGTGCGACCAATTCACCGCGTTTAGGGAAGATTGTGGCTATTTGTCCGTCTTCCGGTGCAGTCAACCGGGCATCTACCAGTAAGGCTGAGACTTCATCAACAGTACTTCGGGCAGCATCTACCATACTGGCGGCAGATGCTTTGTCTTCCGTCTGTGCACCATCCACTGCCATTTGATATTGTTCGTAAGCAGCGCGTTCGGCTGCTAATGCTGCCTTATACATAGCTTCTACTTCGTCTTTCCGTTGAGAAGTAACTACACTGTCCTTGTATAAAGTAAGTATACGATTATAAGTTATTTTCGCAAGTGACAGGTCGCTCTTAGTCTTATTCCAGAGTTGCAATGCAGTGGCTACAATCTGTCGTCGGGTGCCGGCATCAATTTTTTTGTTTTGCAGTACTGCTACTTGCTCCAATGCATTGACTTGTTGAAACTTGGCGTGTACTTCCGGACTATTAATTACTACAAGAGTGTCTCCCTGACGCACCCAATCTCCCTCTTGAACGAGAAACGTATCAATGCGTCCGGGAAGTTTTCCGCTGATACGGATTTCTGTGGCCTCTGCTTCTCCTTGCAGAACCAGTGGTTGTTTGTGCATCAATATCATTCCAAGGGCGGTAAAGATACCGACGACTAGCAAAATAATAACAAAAGCCCATGAAAGGGTTCTACTAGTTGGTTTCATTGTTCGTTACGGTTTAGGTTGATAGTTTATAAATTGTTCAGGTGTACCACAAAGTGAAAGTAAATTCATTAGTGCTACATCATACTCATAATAGGCTGCTAGGCGAGCTACTTTTACACTGGCAAGCATTGTTTCGGCATCAATAACTTCGGTGGAAGTTGCCATTCCCTCTGCAAATGATTTCTTCCGGATACGTACAAGTTCCTCACTTAAAGCAATCGTAGCATTCAATGCTTTTGCATTATCCTGTGCTTTTTGCAATTGCGTATAGAGTTTATCTACTCCAACTGCTAGATCGTCACGGGCTTTCATCTGTCCGAGGGCTAATGTTTGTTGAGTTAATTTCGACTGCCGGATCTTCTTTTCACGATCTAATCCGTCGAATAGATTCCATGTAAAGCCAATGCCTATCATTGTACGTGGCAGTAAATTACTCTGAATGCCATGCGAATATAAGGTCTGTTTTCCGAAAAGGGCTATATTCGGCAGATAGCCGCTTTGAGCAATCTTCACTTCCTGTTTGGCAATATGTTCTTGTAGCTGTAACTGGTTAAGCATATAGTTCCCACTGTTAACAGATAGGTCGAAAAGCATTTTCGGCGGCAAAGAGTCATTCATAAAAAGTGGAGAAGTGGGAACAATGTTTTCATCCATATCTTTTTTATTCAGTAATACCTTGAGCGTATTTTGAACCACAGTTTCATCTTTTCGTGCAGCATCCAGTGTACGTTTGGCTTCGTCCATATTTACTTGGGCAAAAAGCCGTCCTGCTTTGTCAATCATTCCGGCAGCTTCCAGTTTCAGTGCATTCTCATAATGTTTTTGCAGTCCCTTATAAGTTTCTTCCCGAACGGTTACGATTTGCTGTGCCAGCCGTAATCCGTAATAACTTTCCGTTAACAGATTTTGTTGGGTAGCAGCAGTCTGTGCCCGGTTTTCACGTGCCAAGTCCACCATTGTCCGACCGATATTAGTTGCATGAAATCGTTTTCCTCCGGAAAAGAGTACCCATTCTGCAGATAAATCAATAGAGGTTAAATTACGTGGAGTCAGGGGGAAAACAAGAGTATTTGCCCCTATCTGATCCAGAATCGCCGAAATAACTTGATCGTCCGGAATTATGGAATGTACAAAATTCTTTGCCGGATCTGTAAATTGAGACAACGGCTGTTTCACCTCGATCTTCTCCGACATATGTACAAATGCACCCGCAGATTGAAGACTGGGATACCAAAAAGCATTCAATTTATCTCGCTCTGCCTTAGCTATTTCTATACTTTTATCGGCTATCTTTAAGCTTTGATTTTCTTGTCGGAGTAGACGTAATGATTCCTCAAAACTCAATGAAACCTGTGCATCTGCCCAAATAGCAGAGAAACACAAAGCAAGTAGTACAAAAAGTGATTTATTTTTTTTCATGCTGGTTAGGTTAAATCTAAAATTGAGACTTTCTAACAGATGAGAGGACGGGTTTGTTCACTTTAACAAACAGAGAAAGAATCTTAAAAAAATGTTCTATATTTAAGATTACACAAAGAATAGCCCCATACATATTTCATCAAACAGCAGAAATTATGCATAAAAACGCGTAATAACATACAGAATTTCAATATATTTTTGCATATATATTATCGGATTATACAGAAAAAGAACGTTATTTGAGCTATTTCCTTTTAAAGGAACGACTCCTTGGTTTTAAACCAACGAATCTTTTATTGATAGAAAAAGATGCATATTCGACTTGAATTTATACGGTATTAGCCTGTGATTTTGCATACTGTTGCATGTTTTTATGCATTTTATTCTCCAGATCATTATTTTTTTATCTGATGCTTTGGAGGAATATCTTAAAAATGGGACATAACTATAGATAAAATACTCTCATTATATCAGGCTGATGAAATTATTTTAGCGGTATTGAGCTAGAAACAAGCTAAGTCCGTGCCGGATAGAATCCAACCCGAATTTTTCCGGATGAATTTCGGAGAGAGGTAGGAAGAAAGCATCTGCTACATCATCCATGGCAGAGAAATGGCTCATGTTTTCTACAGTGCAGAGGAAAAACATATCGAGTGTGTGTACAGGAAAACCTGAATAGACATAAATATTGGGAAGTGTAAACTGGTAAACTGCTTTTTTTACCTTCAACCCTGTTTCTTCCAGCACTTCGCGTGCAACGCCTTCTTCGCCTGTTTCATTCATATCGATGAATCCGCCGGGTAGGTCGAGAGTTCCTTTGGCTGGCTCTTTGGCACGTCGGCAGACAAGCAATTCGTTTTTCTCATTTAAGATGAGTGCTACGGTGGCGGCGGAAGGGTTAAAGTAATAGACGAAGCCGCAATCTGTACATTTTTTGGACTTTTCATTGTTGACTTCGAAATGAGAGGAACCACATTCGGGACAATATTGGAACAGGTCAAGAGGATGTTTCATAATTCTTTTGCAGATACTGCATTTTGGTTTTTTCGATTACAAAAGTACCTAAAAAAGCAAAAACGACAAACTTTGTGAGTGTATCGTTTTTGCCTGCCTTTTCTTTTTCCCTCAAAGAAGACGTTCCTTTGAATTATTTTACTTGGAAATTTTCTAAACTTTCTCCAACGAAAGATGCTTTATTTGAATTAGTAACCAACATTGTACTGTGTATTTTATTATATCCGTATTGTTTGTTCCATACATCTTTGTTAGCTAATTGTATACTGTATTCCCAACGTGCCGAAATGGTTGGTCTGGGGTCGGGAAGATTCAAATAAATATCATATTCACCGCTTGGCATTGATTCCGGTAGTCCGAATCGAGCCTGAATGTTAATCTGCTCATTCGGAAACCAGAAACGCGGATCTTCTTTAAGTTTGATCTTATACTTGTTCTCTTTCTTCTTTTTGTGGACAAATACAATCTCGACATCTCTCGGATTAAATGGGGCAGCCCAACCTGTATTCTGTAACTTTAACACCACTTCATAAGGACAACCTATTTCTCCTTTGGGAGTAAAATATCCTTCGGAGAGAGTGAAGCGATAACCTAAACGCTTTTGTATTTCCTTCATGCATTGTTCGTCCTCCCATTGGTTGATGACTGCGGGATGATAATCAATATTAATATAAGACCAATGGTATTTGGCAAAGTCTGTTACAGCATTCTCGCAGTTCGAATATTCCGACAGTTTACAGGTTTCTCCTCCCATGGCTACATATTTTGTTTCCCATTCCCAGAATTTTCTGTAATCAGGATTCTCTCCGAAAGTTCCCATGTCATCTATGTCGGCCAGAAAACAGTCGTTGTGAAAAGCTATACGAGATAAGTCGGATTCATTATAAGCCGTTTTCCTGGTAATGGTGTCGGTGTAGTTAATATTGAAAGTAAATAACTTGGCTACCGGATACCGTACACTTATCATTCTGTCCTTGGGCATTACTTTCAGAAGGGCATCCAGTACCTTACGGCGGGGAGCATACTCTCCCTTTTTAGGCTGGTAGTTATAATGGTCGGTATAATACCATTCTCCCCATACCCCGACAAATCCGGCTTCGAGTACACATATCACATCCGAAAATTCTTCCAGAATAGGTTTTAGTTGTTGGATATGCTGTTCCGTGAGTTCCCAGGGAGCATCCCATGGCTTCTCGTTTTCGGACGAAGTATATGCAAAGCGTAATACGGATTTTGCTCCTCCTTTTCTGAGAGCCAGCATATTGTTGCGTATCCGTTGCAGATATTCTTCGGAGATCAACTTATCTTTGAAATCTCTCATATAGTAGGCGGTGAATATAAGGCTCATGCCTTTCTCCCGACATTCTTTCAAGAAGGCGGGGGTAATGGAGTGGTTATTGTCCGTGGCATATTCCTGATGAGTGAAGAATCCTCTCTCCGGGTTACAAATTATTTCCTCCGAGGGTTGGTATGTTACTTTCTCCAGTTGATCCGGCGTACTGGAAGCGGGAGATTCTGTTTCTTCTTTGGAGTTTACTTTGTCATTGCAGAAAGTCAATAACAGAGCCGGAATACAAAAAAGAGATAAGAAGAGTCTTTTCATGGGATACTATATATGAAGTGTGAATATTCGGGATTATTTAACTTCTACAAACCAGGGAAGCCGTGAAAGAGGGACATCGAGGGTATACGTTTTACCTCCTTTATAGACTTTTCCCAGATCATCTTTCCATTTACCTTTGGGGAGTTTTACTGTACGTGTATTGCCGCTGGACATAATGGGGGCTACCAGGTATTTATCCCC
>OLWM01000807.1_pt1 | contig 13755 bp, 10 predicted proteins | sample 1644141 | NCBI WGS metagenome assembly OLWM01 (sample SAMEA103958150, study PRJEB25191) | human gut metagenome | biome: human-associated habitat [ENVO:00009003]; feature: intestine environment [ENVO:2100002]; material: feces | place: Germany | collected 2013/2015
AATAAAAAAATTAGCAATTTGTTTTTCAACAGGTGTAAACTTGTCATAGTTCGATTCAATAATCGGGACAACTGATTTCACATAATATTCCATAAACTCATTCCTATTCTTTTAATGCATTCCACAGAAATGATAAAATGCGCCCAACATCCCAGCATCATTCTGATTTTCTGCAAATGTAATTTTTGTATGCTTCTCAATGCTGGATACAAGATATTTTTTCACGGCACCTTCAATTCGATCTTTTAAAAAGGTTTCCTGCGCCATAATTCCTCCACCTAAAACAACAATTTCTGGATTTAGCACATAACAGATATTTGCAATGCCTTTTCCGAGCGTATCCGTCATCTCCTCAATTGCCTGTATGCAGATCTTATCACCTTTTTTTGCCTCTTCAAAAATATGGTAGCCATCCCATTTATCTTCTATTTCATTTTTTCTTTCAGCAACTTTTTTTGTTAAAATACTTGCCGCTCCTAATGTCTGAAAATCGCTATCATCCATGTGCATATATCCAACCTCACATGCACTGTTGCTGAAACCATGAAATACTTTTCCATCTAGCAGAATACATCCACCAATTCCAGTCCCAATGGTTAAAACTAATGCAACTTTACTTCCTTTAGCAGCACCATTTCTATATTCTGCAAGGCCAGCACAATTTACATCATTTTCAACTTCACATGGGATCTGAAACTTTTCTTCCAATATTTTTTTGAATTGTGTACCAGCATAGTTTGGAATCAACGGTGCAGAATAGAATATAGAACCAGTCTCTGTATCTACCATTCCAGCAGTAGATATGCATATTCCTGCAATTTCTGAGTGCGACACAAGCATTTCGTTAACAATGCCGATGACCTTATCAAGAATAGCCGGTCCACCTTTCCCAGCCTCTGTCGGCATGGATTTTTTCAGCATAATCTTAGCATCTTCACCAATAATTCCATATTTGATAGCAGTTCCACCGATATCAATACTTATATACCTTTTCATCTTGTAATCCTACTTTCATCTATTATATATAATTTCAAATGCATTCTCAAGTTATGCTTAATATGATTTATGCGAAAAAGGCAAACCTCTGGTTTGCCCTCTTCTTCAGCAGAATAAATGGCCTGCTAAAATCTTAAATTCTCACTTTAAAAATTGCTTTTTTGATTGTCTCCGGTTTATCGCCTGCCTGAACCGCGGTACGGTGTCCATCATTTGGATAACAGATCAAAAAATCACCGTCTGTTAATACTACGGAAGAATTCTTATTTCCATCCATTGGAAGGAAATCATCTTTTTCTACAAATTCATTCAATTTCATATTCTGAATGAAATTCAGATCAATCTGCTCAGTTCCACGAAGCATCACATGGACATCCAGATATTTTTTATGTGCTTCCCAGAATCTTTCTTCCGGAGTTGTGGTTGTGTACTCCACAATATTCACAAAAAGGCGATCTCCATCAATCTCGTGACTTCCTTTTTCAAAAGAAGCAAGATCATGAGTCTTTGCATATTCAAAGCACTCTTTTATTCCCTTTTCAAGATACGGAAATTCTTCTACGTGATCCATATTTCCAAAAATCATTTCCATACACTCCTCGTATAATATCTTTTAGATACATAAATACATATATTTTGGTTAATAAGTTACTAAATAAATATTTGTTCAATAGGCTTAGTAAAGCCCATGATATAATTGTCCCAGTGTCAATCAGGTAATAGTTCTTTTCACTCCTGTTGAACCAGTAATGGTTGCTTCATACTAAGTCTGTTCCCCTGACATGGAAGTTAGCTTCAAACCGGCTGGCTGTTTGCTTAAGTTCATGGATAACCATCTAGCAGTGTGGTTTCGCATCTGTCCATCTTAAGCTGGATTCTTATATGCGAGGGTGTCGATGCTCCATGATCATGGGTTTTACCAAGCCGATTGAACACTTTAATCTACAACGAAAGAAGGTGATTACAATGAACACACTTTACGTCGGTATCGATGTAAGCAGCAAATCCAATGTCGTTTACTTAATGCTTCCAAATGGAGATAAACACAGCAACTTTTCTGTTGCTAACTCTCATGAAGGTTCTACCCTGTTGGTAAAAAAAATCTATTCTGCTTTAACTTCACATTCCCTTGACACGGTTCTGATCGGTCTTGAAGCAACCTCAGTTTACGGAGTCAATCTCGTGTACTTCTTAAGGGAAGATGCCACTCTGGCACCGTTTAACAGAAAGATTCATGTCCTCAATCCTAAGCAAGTCAAGAAGTTTCACGATACTTACAATGACTTGCCAAAGAATGATTATGTGGACTCTTTTGTTATTGCTGACTGCCTGCGTTTCGGTAGAATCAACAAAGAGGTATATATGGGAGACTACCGTTATAAAGCTCTCCAAAACCTCACACGGGCACGTTTCTTCGCTGTTCAGAATCTTGTCAAAGAAAAGCAGCGATTCATGAATGTGCTGTTCAAGAAGTATTCTACTATGACGCAGGAGAAGGTATTCAGCGATGCCTTCAGCACTACTGCCCTTGCTGTCTACGATGAATTTGAATCCGCAGAAGCACTGGCAAATATGGACTTACATGAGCTTACTGACTTCATCATTGAAAAAGGAAAGAATCGCTTTCCTGATCCTGATGCAGTAGCCAAAGCCATTCAGAAAGCTGCCCGCAGTTCTTACCGTTTACCCAAGACGGTAAATGACTCTGTTAATCAGGTGCTTTCAATATCCATAACCTCTATGAAGGCATTGGAATCTCAAATCAAAGAGTTCGATAAAGCTATCAAAGCCCTGATGGAACTCTTGCCAAATGTATTGATATCCATTCCAGGTATTGGGCCTGTATATTCAGCCGGTATCATGGCTGAAATCGGAGATATCAATCGTTTTGATAATCAGGCATCGCTTGCTAAATATGCGGGGCTTGCCTGGAAACAACACCAGTCCGGTGAATTTGAAGCCGAAGTTACAAGGCTCATTCCATCAGGCAACCGATTTTTAAAGTATTATCTGTGTGAAGCCGCATTTTCTCTTGTAAGATGCGACAAGAAATACAGCGACTTCTACCACCTCAAATACAAAGAGGTAAACAGATGCCAACACAAACGTGCACTCGCATTAACTGCCCGTAAATTTGTGCGTTTAGTCTTTCGACTGCTGAAAGACAACCGCCTATACTGTCCAGCAAAGTAGATTCCATCTGCTTGCTGATGAACTACGCCCTGCTCATTTAAAAAATCTGGTCGACAGGGCTTAGGTGGGTGTTTTTTGTCTTTGCGGTATATATCAAAAATGTATGATTTTTAAATCATTTATTTTCTTGACATCACACCGCTGGACTTAACCGGCCTGTTTTACAGATAATGAGGTGTGTTTGGTGTCAGCACTTCACAACCATCCTCTGTAATCAGCACCATATCCTCAATGTTAAAACCATTTACACCGTCAATGTAGCAAGGTACTTCCATTGCCAGTATCATTCCTGCCTCCAGAGGTCTTGTCTCGGAAGCGTTGATGTAAGGCGCCTCTGCTGTCGCCGGTCCCATACTGATGGAGTGTCCCTGATGACCTCTCCGATAGCAGGGGAACATCTCTTTTACATAGTCATATGCAGTGTGATACAATTCATTGATAGGAAGGCCTGGTTTTGCCGCCGCAATCATTCTGCGCTGTCCTTCGTAAAGACGATCCTTTAATTTTAACAATGCCGGGTCACCGTTTCCGATTATCCATGCTCTGGAGGTATCTGTGGTATAGAAATCAAATTCTGCATTGACACCTGCATCAAATTTCACCACATCCCCGTCTTTTACAACTCCGTCTCCCGGCAGTGTCAGCCTTGCGCTGGATGGGCCTGTGGAGAACATAGACCAGGAGCTTGGAGCACAGAATCCGGATTTTATTACATCTTCCCGGAAGCACTGAGCCAATTCACGCTCAGACACGCCGATTTTCGCAATTTTGCTTACCTCTGTAAAACCATGATCTGCAATGCGGCACAGCTTCCGGAACATTTCAATCTCGTCCGGCTGTTTTACGCTGCGGGCATAAACAAACAAATCAGAAATATCTACAAATTCCGCTTCCGGGAACTTTTCAGTCAGACTCTTATAGTAAGGAACTGGAAGGTAATCCAGCTCTATGCCAACCTTTTTGTTCGCCAGATCGCAGGCCTTCATAAACTGAACCAGCTTATCCATGGAACTTTCCATAGCTGTTTTATCCGGCACAACTGCTCCGTGGGCAATCTCATCCCAGGTTTTTAAGCCAACCCAGGTATCATAAGGGTCTACCACAAAATTCAGTCCCGCAGCCTTAATACGGAATGTGGCAGCCTCAAAGTCAATCGTTGTCAGATGGGTGGGCACCTTGTCATCAGCCCGCATAACAGCCAGGGTAAATCCTGGCTGTCTGGATACGGTATGCTGATGGCCGCCGAATCCTGTTACATAATGAAAATTCTCCGGAGAGGACACGATCGCTCCATCCAATCCTTTTTCGCGAAGCAGTTCCTTAATTCTATATTCCTTTGGTCTCATTTGTTTTCCCCTTCTCCTTCAACCATCAGTTAGTTATTCATTAATAGAACATCGGTGAACCAGGTCCTAACGGAAGTCCCAGTACATACCATACACAGAACATGATAATCCAGCCAATTAAGAATGCCAGTGAGTAAGGAAGCATGGTAGAAATAACACTTCCGATTCCTGCCTTCTTGTCATACTTCTGGAAGAATGCTACAGTCAATACGAAGAATGGCATCAGCGGAGCAATGATGTTGGTACTGGAATCGCCGATACGGTAAGCTACCTGGGTAAGTTCCGGAGAATAACCCAGACGCATGAACATTGGAACGAAAATCGGTGCCATAATAGCCCATTTTGCAGAGTCAACTGCAATAAAGATATTGATAAATGCGGTCAGTACAATAAAGCAAACGATCAACGGCAGTCCTGTGAAGCCAACAGACTTCAGGAAATCAGCACCTCCAACGGAAATAATAGTTCCCAGGTTTGAATAGTTAAAGCATGCAGTAAACTGAGCTGCGAAGAAAATCAGAACCATGAAGCTGGAAAGACCGCTGATGGTCTTGTTCATCAGTTCCACTACATCTTTGTCATTCTTGATAACGCCAGCGCCGATACCATAAGCAAGGCCCGGAAGCAGGAACAGCAGCATCATGAAGAAAATGATTCCGCTCATGAACGGGGAGCTTAAAAATGCGTGTGTTTCCGGATTTCTTAAAAGTCCGTTCTGCGGTACAACTAACATTGCCATAATTGCTATATAAACCAGCGCTGTAATTCCTGCCCAGCGCATACCGCGCTTCTCATTCTCACCGATATCCTGAACCTGCTCAGAAGCATCCGGTACATAAGGAGCCAGACGTGGCTCAATGATTTTATCTGTAACAAAGGTTCCGATAATGGTGATCAGGAATGTAGATGCTATCATGAAATACCAGTTACATACAGGAAGTACATTGTAGTTTGGATCGATCATCTGAGCTGCCTGTGTGGACATACCAGCAAACATGGGGTCATTGGTTCCGATCAAAAGGTTTGCACTCCATCCGCCGGATACACCTGCAAAGGCTGCTGCAAGACCTGCGATTGGATGACGGCCGAATGCCATAAATAAAACTGCGCCCAATGGCACCAGAACTACATATCCGGTAGAAGATGCGATGTTGGACATAATTCCTAAGAATACCACAACAGCTGTCACAAATGCCTTTGGAGTGGAAGCAGCCACCTTCCTCAGCAATGCAGACATAAATCCGGTTCCGTCCGCTACGCCTACACCGATCATGATGGTGAATACAGTTCCAAGTGCGAAGAATCCGGTAAAGTTTCCAACTACGGTTGTTACCATGTGACGGATGCTGTCAGGTGCCAGAAGGCTGACTGCAGCAACGGTTTTCTGGGTGATTTCTCCCTTTGAGTTGTCCAGGAAATCATATGTAACCGATACACCACAAGCCGCACAGATTGCGGACAGTACGATTACAACTCCCGTCAAAATCAGGAAAATCGTTGCAGGATTGGGCAGAGCATTTCCCACATGCTCCACAGTGTCCAGTGCCCGCAGCACAAAGCCTTTCTTCTTTTCTTTTGCCATTTTTTTTCCCTCCATTATACTTACTTTGCTTCCCTATAACGCTTCCACAGCAGCACGAAGCTGCTCTAAAGCCTGTTTTAAAACACTTCTGGGACATGCTGCGTTAAGACGCATATAACCGGAAAGACTTCTTCCGAATGTGTATCCATCGCTTAATCCCAAGCCAGCTTTCTCTACCATAAAACGGCTCAGCTCTTCATTGCTCATTCCCAGCTCCCGGCAATCCAGCCATACCAGATAGGTAGCGTCCGGAACATTGGGATGAATCTGAGGAATGTATTTCTCACAGTAATCCTTGATAAAATCAAAGTTGTCGGAAATATATACCAGAAGCTGCTCCAGCCATTCCTCTCCTTCATTAAATGCTGTCTCCATCGCAACGGAACTAACGGCATTGTTGCGGTGAATATCCAGATTCATCCAGAACCTGTCATACTTCGCCTTCAACTCCATATTAGGGAAGATAACCGCTGACGCCTGCAGGCCCGCCATGTTGAAGGTTTTTGTTCCGGAAATACAGCTGATCACGTTGGCTGCGATTTCCGGCGACAGCGTTGCCGTCGGAATATGCTTCTTTCCATGAAAAACCAAATCGGAATGAATCTCATCTGATACGATCAACACATGATTTTTAATGCAGATCTCGCATAATCTGGTAAGCTGCTCTCTCTCCCATACAATTCCAAGGGGATTGTGAGGACTGCACAGGAAAAATATTTTCGCCTGTTTTACCTTCTCCTCAAAATCCTCAAAATCAACACTCCAGTTCCCATCCGTCTCAACCAGCGGGCTTTCAACTACTTCTCTACCCCAGCCCTCTGTCACATCATAAAACTCGGAGTAAACCGGTGTCTGGATCAGCACCTTATCTCCTGGCTCTGTAAAAACCTCCACTATAGAAGATAATGTAGGTACTACTCCAAGGCTGAAACTGATTTTAGACTTGTCGATCTCCCAGCCATTGCGGCGTTTCTGCCAACCGCAGACTGCCTCATAATAAGAAGCCGGTCTGGAGGTGTAGCCCCAGATTCCTTCCTCTGCTTTTGCCTTTACGGCATCAATAATGGGCTGCGCCGTCTTAAAGTCCATGTCTGCAATCCACAGCGGAATCACATCTTTTCTTCCGAACTTTTTTTCTCTCTCGTCATATTTAGCGGAGCGGTTTTTGCTCCGGTCAATGACCTCGTCAAAATTGTATTTCACTTCTCTCCTTTCCTGCTCTGCGACATTCCTCTTTCATTTTACAGCCCGTTTCCTTTCGGGCCGCTGCTTATTTATATAGCAAGATTCATGCCAATTCTGAAAAGCACGCATTTTCCCCATTTCTTTTTGCTTCCGCTTCCAAAACGCATGTTTTAATTGGTCATTTGGTTATTTGGTTATTTTCCCACATTTTTTGACCAGTTTCTGTGATGCGGCTGCCGCCTCTTCCCCGGCTCACGGTGGCAAAACCCTTTTGAGCCATCAATGCCAGAATATCTCGTATTTTCTTCTGTGACAGTGCAACATTCTGCTGTCTTGCCGTCTCCAGTATCATCTCCCTGCCGGCAGGATGCCCCTCTTTTTCCGCCTTATAAAGCAGTCCCAGCACAAACCAGAAAGCCGGACTGTACCGGGAATCATTTTTTGCTAAGTCCCGGTTTCGTACTACCGGTTTTTCCTGTCCCGCCAGACGCAGAAAGGTTATTGGCAAATCCTCACGCTTAATCACCTTTTCTCCTGTAAAACACAGATACTCTACCACATTCTGAAGCTCCCGGATATTTCCGGGCCAGGAATAACGAAACAGGAGCTGTCTCACCTCAGTAGACAGTGAAAATTCTCCGCCTGCACATCTGCGGAAATGCTCCAAAAGCAGCTGTATGTCCCCCTCCCGTTCCCGCAGCGGCGGTATGAGGACCGGAAGTGTGCTCAGCCGGTAATACAGATCCCTGCGGAAACTTCCGTTCTCCACCCGCTCCTCCAGGCTCTCATTTGTGGCCGCCACAATACGCACGTTCACATTAATGATCTGATTTCCGCCTACACGCATGATTTCCCTCTCCTGCAAAACGCGCAGAAGCTTTACCTGCATGGCCATGCTCATTCCCTCGACCTCATCCAGAAACAGAGTTCCCTCATGGGCAAACTCAAAAAGGCCGGGACGGCCTCCTTTTTTGGCCCCGGTAAAAGCACCTTCCTCATAACCAAAAAGCTCGCTTTCCAGAAGATTTTCCGGCATGGCGGCTACATTGATGGCCACAAAAGGGCCATCTCTGCGGCTGGAGGCCAGATGAACTGCGTGAGCAAAAATTTCCTTTCCGGTTCCTGTCTCTCCGATTAAAAGTATGGGAGATTCCGTCTGGGCCATGCTCTTTAAGATCGTTTTGGTTTTCTCAATGGCCTGGGATTTTCCGACTACATCCTCAAAATTATACTTTGCCCGGTATCCCTTGGTTCGCAGCTGACTTCGCAGCTCATTTTGCTTTTTTTCCAGCTCGCTTAATGGCTGAAGGGTGGAAAAAGCGCCGATACATCGGCCGCCCCGCATAACCGGAACCACTGTCATATTGATATTTGCCGCATTAATACGGATCAGGCGCTCCAGAACCTGCGTCTGTTCACGGATACATTTTTCAAAAGGAATATATGGAAAAATCTGTTCCGCCGGCCGCCCCAAAAGCATCCTGATCTTCATACCTGTAATAACCCTGGCTTTCTGATTACAGGCAAAAATTTTCCCTTTTTCATTAACGCCGATCACGCCCTCATCCAGAATTTCCAGAAGAAGATCCAACTGACTCTCCAGATTTCTGGAGCGCTGGAACATCTGCTCAAAGCTGTAATTTCCGGAAGCCATAGAGTGAATATAATTCTGGAATTTTTTTTCTTCCATTACACTCTCTAATCCCAGTCGCAAAGCAGTCTCAATCATGGTGTTTGCAGTACAGGGACGATGACCGATATTGATGACCTGCTCTATCCCTGCAGGAACAAAATCCATCTCCGCCGGCGTTACCGCCAGCTTTACATTCTCCGGCACCACATCATCCCCAAAAGTCGGTTCCATCGTAAATACATCCGGCCCGTAGGGAATGAATTGAAGCTGATTCACACCTGACTGCTCTAATTGCGTAATGGCCTCTCTGGCCATCTGGTGCGTAACATTAACAAACAGCACCCTGGTTCCTGCCGGAATTTCCTTCAGTCTGCGAATCACATCCTTGGAATATCCTACATATATTTCCACCACCTGCCCGTCTGCCGGCACATACTGGCTCTCCTCCTCCGCTATCTTAAAAGCATCCGTAGAAACCAGATATAAATCCGTTCTTGTTATCTTTTCCACCGAGCGGTCACTTGTACTGTAGGAATAAACCTCCACCAGATCGCCAAACAGTTCCCTTATCTGCCCGGCATAGCACTGACTGGCTCCCGGAAACAGCGTCACAACCGAAATACTCTTCTTCATATATTTTCCCCCTAATTCAGCGCTCCCTGCATCTGCGCCTGTTCTCATCAAACAGCCGCCCCTTGTTATACTGATAATACCGCCCACACTCAAACTGGTTTAAAATGCTGCACTGGCCTCATTCCGTTTTAATTAGGTGACGAAAATAATCATTTCCTGACCATTTCCACAGGCGGTCTTATATACTGACACCATTATAAAAAACTTCGCGTCACTTTGCAACCTGCCACTGATGTCCTATTTTCTGAGTGATGGAGAGATAAAAAAATGCTAAGCCATAGGTTTTAATCCTTGGCTTAGCACCATATTTTACTATTCAACTCTGAAAGTCAGGTTCTATAACACTATGTGAGATTTTGTGTTGACCTGATTTCTATTTAAACATATCCAAGTAATCCCGGCAGCCACATTGACAGGATCGGAACATAAGTTACTAACAGAAGTACGATAAATATAGCTGCAAAGTAAACTAACAGCTGTTTAATAACATTTTCGATCTTAGTCTGGCCCACCTTAACACCTACAAACAGGGTAGTTCCTACAGGAGGTGTGATAGTACCGATACACAGGTTGAAGATCATCATGATACCAAAGTGAACGGTATTCATTCCAAGCTGCTGGCAGATCGGCAGGAAGATCGGGGTAAAGATCAGACACGCCGGTGTCATATCCATGAATGTACCGATGATCAGAAGCAGAATGTTAATAATGAAAAGGATCACATAACGGTTGTCACTGATGCTTAACATAGCAGTAGAAACTGCCTTCGGGATCTCAGTAAATGCCATTACCCAGCTCATGATACTAGAAACACCGATCAGGAAGATGATGATACCAGTCATTTCCGCACTGTCAAGGAAGATCTTTGGCAGCTCAGAAACCTTAATGGAGCGGTAGAAGAATAGGGAAAGGATCAGGCTGTATACAACGGCTACAACGCTTCCCTCGGTTGCAGTAAAGATACCGGAAATGATACCGCCGATTACAATGATGATCATTAACAGACATGGGATAGCCTGGAAAAATACTTTGATCTTTTCACTGTTTGTAAATCTCTTTGTGCTTGCGTAACCTTTCTTCTTAGCGAAGATATAGATAACGATCATGCAGGCAAGTCCCCAGAGGATACCGGGAATATAACCAGCCATGAATAAGGTGGAAATGGATACACCGCCTGCTACTGTGGAATATACGATAAATGCACTGGTAGGCGGGATCAGAAGGCCTGTAGGAGCGGAAGCAATATTAACAGCAGTTGCAAATGCAGGATCGTAGCCTTCATCCTTCTGGATCGGGTAAATACAGCCGCCCATAGCAGATGCAGCAGCAACAGAAGAACCGGAGAGGGCACCAAAAAGCATGTTTCCTACAATGTTGGCCTGTGCCAGTGAACCTGGGATCCAGCCTACAAAAATCTTGGCAAAATTCACAAGACGTCTTGCAATACCGCCGTTATTCATAATGTTTCCTGCAAGGATGAACAGTGGGATGGCAAGCAGGGAAAAGCTTTCAACACCGCTGTTCATTTTCTGCATGGTGATAAACGTGATCTGATCCCATGAAAGAGAAGACATGGCAGCAACGATCGATGCGATCACGATGCTTACGGAAATGGGGCAGCTTAAAAAAAGCAGGATTCCAAAAACTGCAAACAAGATAACCGTTGTAAGTCCGATACTCATGATTCATTTCCTCCTTCAATGTCAATGGCAGTTCCGGTTACATCTTCATAAATATTAATGATCTGAGCCAGAATGATAAATAATCCTGATATAGGAGCCATAGCATACACCAGGCTTCTTGGGATACCAAGAAGTGCAGAAAATACCTTCTGTGCACTTAAAGCCAGCTTAAAGCCTCCGATGGTAATAACAAAAATAGAAAAGACCAGGATCAGGATATCAATAAGAGTCATTAAAATCCGTTTTCCGGAAGGACTTAAGCTGTCACGGACCAGTATCAGACACATATGCTCTCTTGTAATGAAAGCATAGGCAGCACCGATAAAGCTGGTCCAAATCAGGAAATAACGGACAAGTTCTTCTGTAAATGCAGCCGGGCTATTTAAAATATATCTTGTAAATACCTGATATAATACCAGCAGTGTCATAATGGATAAAAGGACAGTAGCAATACCGGCTAACAGGCGGGTCATCCATTTTTTGATCAGTGCTAAAAATTCTCTCATGACGAACCTCCCTTATTCTACTGAATCAATAATATCAAGAAGCTTTTTAACTCCTGGGTACTGTGTACAGTAATCATTGATCATGCCGCTTGTAGCTTCACGGAAGGCTTCTTTGTCTACATCATTGACAAATTCAACACCCATTGTAGTTTTAGCTTCTTCGATCGCCTGCTGGATCGCGCTGTCCCAGGCAATTTTATGGCTTTCTGTGGATTCACGGGCTGCTTCAAGAATGATCTGCTGATCCTCAGGGCTGATGTTTTTCCATACCTTGGAACTCATGACCATAACATCAGGGATCATGGCATGCTGGTCAGTGGAGTATACCTTGCAGATCTCACCGTGCTTACCTGTGGTAAGAGCGGTTTCATTATTTTCCGTTCCGTCAATAATACCGGTCTGTAAAGAAGTATAAACATCACCATAAGACATAGCTACCGGGATGCCTCCAAGAGCCTTCATCATGTCTGTCTGGGATTTCATATCTTGGACACGGATCTTTAATCCCTTCAGATCCTCCGGCTTACGGATGGCTTTATTTTTCGTATAGAAGGAGCGTGCTCCGGAAGTATAATAAGTCAGTGTTACAAAGCCGTCATTTTCGGAAGAAAGGAAGAAATCATGCATCTGGTCAGAATCCATTACGTGGTAAAAATCTTCGGTGCTGTCAAATATATATGGAAGGCCGAAGGTATGGTAGGATTCATTATAAGTAGCAAGACCAGGTGCGGATACCTTTGTCATGGAGATAACGCCTGCCATCAGCTGCTCCATATTTTCATTTTCAGATCCCAGCTGTCCGTTTGGGAAGATCTGGATCTGGATTCTTCCATTTGTACGTTCCTTTACCTTATCTGCAAACTCAGTCATTGCAATATGGACTGTATGGGTTTCACTAAGGCCGTGGGCAAGTGTAAGCACCATCGGGTTTTCCGGTGTAGCTTCTGCACTGGTTTTTACTCCGCTTTGAGCGCAGCCTGTAAGACTGAACAGGGCCAGTCCTACAGCGGCTGCAATTGCTGCCAATTTTTTCATCGTATTTTATCCCCTTTCTATGTTGCATTATTACATGATCGAACTGCTCAAAGGAAACGACAACCTGGTAATCCTTTTTCGGATTAGGATATTTTACCAGTACAGACTTTAAAGTCTGGCTGTAATACCAGCCGCATTCAGCCTCTTCAAATTTTCTTCTGTGAAGGAAATGAGGGATTTCTTTTCCATCTACAGTTACCCAGTATGGGGCTTTTTCGCGGTGGATCATATCTAAAGCCATAGTTTCTACAGAAGTAACATAGGAACCTTCCTGTTTAAAGGTGAGAACGGTGCGCTCCCCAGCAGTCATGGAAATAAAAGTCTTTAAGTAACAGCCCTTTTCATAATCCATAGAAACACCGTCATCTTCATATAAGGTAAAGGAACCATCGCAGTCAGGAGCGCAGAGAATGGAAATTCCTGCAGGCTGCTCAGTCATAAGATTCTTCATCTGGTTGGAAGCCATAGGAATGATGGCGCCGCCTTTTACAAACAGAGGGATACTTCCAAGGTCTACCGGTATTTCAATCGTCTGTCCACCATCGTAAGGAGTCCTTGTATAGAAATCATAAAATTTATTTCCTTCCGGCAGGTAGATCTTACGTGTTGTGGCGCCTTTTTCTACTACATTTGCTACCAGCAGGGAATCACCAAACATAAAGTCTACGCCTTCCTCGTAACATTTAGGGTCATTCTGGAACGCACTGCACATTGCCTCCATAATAGGAAGTCCGGTTTCATGAGCACGTTCCATAAGGGAATACAGATATGGGAACAGGCGGTAACGGAGTTTGATAGCGGTTCTGATATATTCTGTGCAGTTGCTGTACATCCAAGGTTCTGTAACCGTGTTGTCAATATTCGTGGAATGGATAGAGAAACGAGGCTGGAAAATACCATTCTGGATCCATCTGACTAACAGCTCAGCTTCCGGGGAAACTCCATAGAAGCCGCCAATGTCGCA
>OLWM01000822.1_pt1 | contig 13618 bp, 10 predicted proteins | sample 1644141 | NCBI WGS metagenome assembly OLWM01 (sample SAMEA103958150, study PRJEB25191) | human gut metagenome | biome: human-associated habitat [ENVO:00009003]; feature: intestine environment [ENVO:2100002]; material: feces | place: Germany | collected 2013/2015
TGGTGCTGTGTGCGATAGTTGCCTTTCTGATCGTGCTTTTGATTTGTTCCAATATCCAGAAAAAGCATACAATCACTCTTTCAAATGGCGAAGGTACAATAAAAGCAGAACAAATACAGCCACTTTGGGGAACTGTAAAAGTGAGCGGTGATTGTAATACTGAGGTGGTCTTTACCGATGTAGAGACTGGAAAAAAATATAGAATCGGATATATTACACAGGGCGTAACGGAAAGAATCAAACTTGAACGAGGCAAATGGTATAAGGTGGCGGGCGGAGGCAACCTTACACTGAATCCGGTAAACATTCGAGTCGAATAAATGTAAGTTCCTTGCGGGCAGCTATGAAAGCTGAAGCTGAGAAGAGAGTTTTGAATATTCACATATGAAGGAGTACAGTTCTATGAGTTACGGTTGGTCAACTGTTTTCACTTTAGCGGCATGGTTTGCAGGACTTGTGATTGATGCAAATGTGCGGGTCGGCGACCTCGGTTTACGAACAGTGCTTCCTGTCATCGTGATGGGGTGCTGCGTTATGAAGTACATAAAGGACAATAGCAAATAATCTTATCTCAATACACTTTCCAGCGGGCAGCCCCAAAACGGTTGCCCGCTCTTTTTATACTCTAAAATCTGGAAAAGGAGGCTAAAATGCCAAGCAAAACCGAAGAATACCTTGCCCTTGCCCAGCGCACGGCAAACGGTCTGACCCGGTATTGGGAACACTGGACGGATTATTTGACTACGGCATCCCGGTTGTATAAGTACAGCTTTGCCGACCAGCTGATGATCTACGCCCAGCGTCCTGATGCGACTGCCTGTGCGAGTTTTGACATCTGGAACAACCGTATGAACCGCTATGTGCGCAGAGGGTCTAAGGGTATCGCCCTGCTCGACCAGTCCAGCAGTGTACCCCGGTTGCACTATGTCTTTGATGTGAGCGATACCGGGGTGCGGCGCAATTCCCGTGACCCGGAGGTGTGGCAACTTAACGATGACCTGTTCCAGCCGGTATCGGAAATGCTGGCGCGGGAATACGGTATTCACCACGAACGGCTCAGTCAGCAGATTGCGGACATTGCCGGAAAGCTGGCAGAATCCTACTGGGATAACAACAGCTCCGACATTCTCGGCATCGTTGACGGTTCGTTCCTGATGGATTATGATGAAGCCGGACAGGAACTCCAGTTCAAGAGTGCCGCCGCAATCAGCATCATGTACACCATCTTGGAACGGTGCGGTTTTGAACCGGAGGGTTATTTTGACCGGGATGATTTTCAGGCAATTTATGATTTCTCGACCCCGGATGCAGTCTATGCACTGGGTGCGGCAGTCAGCGATTGCAGCCGGGATGTGCTACGGAATATCGAGCGCACTGTCAAAACGACCATCCGCCGCCGCAATGTAGAAAGGAGCCAGCATGAATATGATGAACAGGAACGTGACCTACTCGACCGTCGGGGATTACCAGCTTCCGAACCTGACCTTGAACCAGCCGCAGAAGCCGCTGGGCCGGTACGGACGGATGCGCCGGATGTACCTGATGGAGAATCGCCCGGTGCTGTACAACTCGATGCTGCTGACCGGGAAGCTGCATCCGCACCTGCTGGAAGTGGAGCAGGCAGCGGAGAACCAGAAGCAGCAGATGATGACCGAACTGCTGAAGCAGAACCCAGCCCCGGACAAAGCGAAGAACCAACTGATGTGGGTGCAACACATGAACAGCCTGAAAGCACAGGTGGAAGAAGTGATCCTGATGGAACTGATTTACAACTGAGTTTTTTCAATCTCAGCATCCCTACCGAAGCCCAGCAAATTGAAGCAATCGACCGAGCGGAGAACGAGAAATCGTCCTCCGCTTTTTCCTTGTCACAGGCAGAGATCGAACATGAACTGCGCAAACACGGCTCCGGCTTTCAGGATGGCAAGCAGCGAATTATTGAGCTGTACCAGACCCAGCCTGACAAAAAGCTCCGTGCCAAGGCACTGGCAAAGGAGTACGGCATCGGCGGTCATTCCCACGATTATCTGGATGGCAGTAGCGGATTTGTGAATTACGATGGAAAAGGCTTGGAATTTGTCCACTACCCGGATTATCAGAAAATCCCGTTGAGCTGGATACAGGTGGAAAAGTATATCGACCTGATGATTCAGTCTGATCGGTATCTGACGGATGCGGAAAAAGAGCAGCGTACTGTCAGACAGGAGGCTGAGCGTCAGCTCCCGATGCTGGACGGCACGGTTGCCGCAGAGTACACTGCCCTGAAAGAGCAGTATCCTAATACTCTTGTGGGCTTTGAACTGAACGGCAACTATCTGTTCTATGACAAAGATGCCGTTGCTGTGGAGCAGATTCTGCATACCAATCTTCTGTCACAGGAAAATACGCTCGGCAAGGTCAAGGTAACTGGCTTTCCGAGTGAGCAGTGGGTAGCAAAATCCAAAAAGCTGTGGGCAGAGGGCAATAACGTCTATCTGGCTGGCTTGAACGAAGATGGCTCCCACCACCAGACAAAATATCTCCGGGAATCGGATTATTTACCGATTGGCAGCATCGTCAAGCTGGATGACCGGGATTTTCGGGTGGAACACGTTAATTTTATGTTCAAATCCGTCAGCTTGCAGGACATGGAGCTGACGAAAAACAGACTGCCCATTTTCCGCAACGAGCATCTGCCGCACATCCGGGAACTGTACGAAGAACAGCAGGACGCAGCCATTGAGCTGGTTCCCGAAAAAGAGGTCAGCTATAAGGTCGGGGACGAAGTTGTAGTAGACCTTCCCACCAGAACAATTGAAGGAACCATCGGCTATGTTGGTGAAACCGATGTGCGCATCGACACCAGTGCGCACGGTCATTCTTGGGATAACGAGGTCATCAACCGGCAGCAGTTTGAGGAGGGACTGCGGCAGAAGGAGCCGGATGAGCCTGAACTGACCGATGAGGAACTGGATGAACTGCCGATCTCTGCGGTGATTGATGGCGAAGTTCAGACTTTCCCGAATGCCGCAGCCTTGGATGAAGCCCTCCACGCAGAACCTGTGCCTGAACCCGCTGGGAATTTTCACATTACTGATGAGCATATGGGCGAGGGCGGTGCAAAGCAGAAGTACGCCCGGAACATCGAGGCCATCAAAACGCTGTTCCGTCTGGAAGAAGAACACCGTGGTGCTTCTGCCGAGGAGCAGGAAGTGTTGGCGCAGTATGTCGGCTGGGGCGGTCTGGCAGATGCCTTTGACCCCAACAAAGACAACTGGGCAAAGGAGTACACCGAACTGAAAGGAATGCTTTCGGAGGACGAGTACGCCGCCGCCCGTGGGTCGGTGCTGAATGCACACTATACCAGCCCCACCGTTATCCGTGCCATCTATGATGCAGTAGAAAAAATGGGATTCCGTAGCGGCAATATTCTGGAACCCAGCATGGGTGTCGGCAACTTTTTCGGGATGCTGCCGGACACCATGCAGGACAGCCGCCTGTATGGTGTGGAACTGGACAGCATCACCGGACGCATTGCGCAAAAGCTGTACCCGCAAGCTGACATCACGGTAGCAGGTTTTGAAACCACCGACCGCCGGGATTTCTATGACCTTGCAGTGGGCAACGTCCCGTTTGGCAATTATAAAGTTGCAGACAAGGCATATAACAAATTGGGCTTCAGCATCCACAACTATTTCTTTGCGAAAGCCATCGACCAAGTGCGTCCGGGCGGCATCGTGGCGTTTGTGACTTCTCGCTATACCATGGACAGCAAGGACAGCACCGCCCGCAAGCACATGGCAGAGCGTGCCGACCTGCTGGGGGCCATCCGTCTGCCCAACAATGCGTTCAAGGCGAATGCCGGAACCGAAGTGGTTTCGGACATTATCTTTTTGCAGAAGCGTGACCGCCCCATCGACCATGAGCCAGACTGGGTGCAGCTTGGCAAAACGGAAGATGGCTTTGCCATCAACCAGTATTTTGTAGACCACCCGGAGATGGTGCTGGGGCAGCTCACGATGGAAAGCACCCAATATGGTCACGACCTGACCGTTGCACCCATCGAGGGCACCAGCCTTGCAGACCAGCTTGCCGAGGCGGTACAGCACATCGAGGGTAATTACACTGCGGTGGAGATTGCTGCCCCGGACGTCGCAGATGCGGAAGCACAGCGCAAAACGCTGCCCGCAGACCCGACTGTGAAGAATTTTAGCTATACGGTCGTTGATGGCGAGATCTACTACCGAGAGAACTCTATCATGACGCAGATCGAACTGTCCGACAACGCCAAAGGCCGTGTAGCTGGTATGGTGGAGTTGCGGCAGATCGTCAACGAACTGATTGACCAGCAGTTGAACGACTTCCCGGACGAGGACATTAAGGCATCGCAAGCAAAATTGAACGCCGCCTACGATGCCTTTACGGCAAAATACGGGCTGATCAACGACAAGAAAAATGCCCGCCTGTTCGATGATGACAGTTCCTACTATCTGCTCTGCTCACTGGAGAATCTGGACGAGAATAAAAATCTCAAGTCCAAGGCAGATATGTTCACCAAGCGGACGATTCGGCCAGAGCGTGTTGTCACCAGCGTGGATACCCCCAGCGAAGCGTTGGCGGTGTCCATCGGGGAGCATGGCAAGGTTGATCTGCCTTATATGGCAGAACTGCTGGGCACACCCGGTAACTGTGAGCGCATCACCACCGAATTGTCCGGCGTGATTTTCAAAGACCCAGCTGCGGATGCTGACGACCCGGAAGCGGGCTGGCAAACAGCGGACGAATACCTTTCGGGTAATGTACGCGATAAGCTGCGGATGGCACAGCTTGCTGCGGAAAGTCACCCGGAATTCAAGGTCAATGTGGACGCACTGACCAAGGCGCAGCCCAAAGATTTGGAAGCATCTGAAATTGATGTACGTTTGGGTGCCACTTGGCTTGCCCCCTCCATCGTGCAGCAGTTTATGATGGAAACTTTTCAGCCGCCCTATCGTATCCGCTACAACAATGCCATCACCGTTCGCTACTCCCCTTACACTTCCGAATGGCGAATCAGCAATAAATCTGCTACTGGCTTCGGGGACATTATGGCCACCGAAACCTACGGTACACGCCGAGCCAACGCTTACAAGATTTTGGAGGATACCTTGAATTTGCGTGATAGCCGCGTTTATGATACCATCGAGGAGGATGGGAAAGAAAAGCGTGTGCTGAATCAAAACGAAACCACCCTCGCCCAGCAGAAACAGCAGGCCATCAAGGATGCTTTCGCTGGCTGGGTCTGGAAAGACCCTCAGCGGCGTGCCTTATTGGTGAAGAAGTACAACGAGCTTTTTAACAGCACCCGCCCCCGTGAATACGATGGTTCCCACATTCATTTTGTGGGCATGAACCCGGAGATCAATTTGCGAGAGCATCAGCGCAATGCGGTTGCCCATGTGCTGTATGGGTACAACACCCTTTTGGCGCACGAAGTCGGTGCCGGCAAGAGTTTTGAGATGGCGGCTTCCGCTATGGAACTGAAACGTCTGGGCTTGTGTCAGAAAAGTCTTTTTGTCGTGCCAAACCATTTGACGGAACAATGGGCCAGCGAGTTTTTACGTCTGTACCCCCATGCGAAGCTGCTGGTTACCAGCAAGAAAGATTTTGAACCCGGTAATCGAAAAAAATTCTGTGCGAGAATTGCGACCGGTGATTATGATGCAGTTATCATCGGACACAGCCAGTTTGAAAAGATACCCTTGTCCGCAGAACGACAGGAGCGTCTGATTCAGGAACAGATGGATGAAATCGAGGAGGCCATCGAAGAAGCGAAAGCACAGGTTGGCGAGCATTTCACAGTAAAGCAGCTGGAAAAGTTGCGCAAGTCTCTGAAACAGAAACTGAAAAAGCTGCAAGGCGCAGACCGTAAAGATGATGTGGTTACGTTTGAACAATTGGGCGTAGACAGGTTGTTTGTGGATGAAAGCCAAAACTATAAGAACTTGTTCTTATATACGAAGATGCGGAATGTGGCCGGACTGAGCACATCTGAAGCGCAAAAATCCTCCGATATGTTTGGAAAATGCCGCTACCTCGATGAGATCACCGGAGGGCGCGGTGTTATTTTTGCGACAGGCACCCCTATCAGCAACAGCATGACCGAGATGTATACCCTGATGCGCTACCTCCAGTACAACACCTTGCAGCAGAAAGGGTTGACCCATTTTGATGCGTGGGCATCCACCTTCGGTGAGACGACCACGGCCATTGAACTTGCGCCCGAAGGCACCGGCTACCGGGCAAGAACAAGATTCGCTAAGTTCTTCAATCTTCCTGAACTGATGGCGATGTTCAAAGAAGCGGCTGATATCAAGACCAGCGATCAGCTTCATCTCCCGGTGCCTGATGCAAAATTTGAGACGGTGGTGGTCAAACCTTCGGAAATCCAACAGGATATGGTGCAGGCGTTGAGCGAACGTGCAGCCGAAGTCCACAGTGGTTCTGTTGACCCTTCTGTGGATAATATGTTGAAAATCACGTCGGATGGCCGCAAAATCGGTCTTGATCAGCGGTTGATGAATTCCGCTCTGCCCGATGACCCCAACAGCAAGTTAAATGCCTGCGTCAACAACGTCCTGCGCATCTGGAACGACACCAAGGAGCAGAAGCTGACCCAGTTGATTTTCTGCGATATGTCTACTCCCAAGGGGGACGGTTCGTTCAACGTCTATGATGATATTCGCACCAAGCTGCTCAACGCCGGTGTGCCCGAACAGGAGATCGAGTTCATCCACAACGCAGATACGGAGAACAAGAAAGCAGAACTTTTCTCCAAGGTACGCAGCGGACAGGTGCGTGTGTTGCTGGGCAGCACTGCAAAGATGGGAGCTGGCACCAACGTCCAGACGCTGCTTGTGGCGGTGCATCATCTGGATGTAGGCTGGCGTCCGTCGGATATGACTCAGCGCAATGGCAGAATCATCCGTCAAGGCAATCAAAACAAACAAGTGTACGTCTATAATTACGTCACTGAATCGACATTTGACGCCTACTTGTACCAGACCTTAGAGAATAAGCAGAAGTTCATTTCGCAGATCATGACGAGCAAGTCGCCTATGCGCTCCTGCGATGATATTGATGAGCAGGCTCTGTCTTACGCTGAAATCAAGGCTCTGTGTGCTGGTGACCCGCGCATCCGGGAAAAGATGGATTTGGACGTGCAGGTGGCAAAATTGAAAGTTCTGCGCGGTGACTTCCAGAATCAGAAATATCGTCTGGAAGATAAGCTGCTCAAAACATTCCCAGAAGAAATCCAGAAACAGAAAACCCGCATTGCTGCTTTGCAGCAGGATTCGCAGATTGCAGCAGCACACCCGCAGGACAAGGAAAACTTCTGCGGCATGACCATCAAGGGCATGGTGTACGATGACAAAAAGGCTGCAGGCGAACGGCTGCTGCTGGCTCGGCAGGAGATGCCCAATGCTGATATGATGCTGCTGGGCACCTACCGTGGCTTTGAACTGAACATTCGATTCGACAGCTTCAAAAATGAGCATCAGGCCGTACTCCGGGCAGAGTTGAGTTACCCGGTGTTGCTGGGCGATGATGCGCGCGGCAATATCACTCGTCTGGACAATGCCATCGACAATTTCGCTGACCGTATTGCAGATGCCGAAAATGCTCTGCAAAACCTTGAACAGCAGAAGCAGGCCGCAGAGGTCGAAGTGGCAAAGCCCTTTGCACAGGAGGAAGAACTGGCCGAAAAGTCTGCTCGCCTTGCTGAATTGAACGCTTTGCTGAATATCGACCGTGACCGCAGTTCCTCGCAGGATACTCCCGAAGAATCCGAGGAAACCGAAGCACCCGCAACTCGTCCGTCTGTGCTGTCTGCACTGGAAGAAAAAACCAATCAGCCAGAGCTTGTTAAGCCGTTCAAAAGCTATCTGGATAAGGAGGGCCGATAATTTGAAAAAGCGGGAACACCGTCTCTTTATTCGTGTGACTGATGAAGAACGGAGCTGCATTTTAGATAAGATGTATGGCATGGGCATCCACAGCCTGAGTGCCTATATCCGCAAAATGGCATTGGATGGCTACTGCCTGAATCTCGACCTTCCGCAGCTGCGGCGCATGGCTTATTTGCTCCAGAATTGCAGCAACAACTTGAATCAGGTAGCAAAACGTGTCAACGAAAGCGGCAAGATCTATGCTGCCGACCTTGCCGATCTACGCACCCGGCTGGATGAACTGATTGATATCGGCAAGCAGATTCTTTCCAAGCTGGCAGAGTTATAAAAATTCCCGCAGTTGGAGGACTGCGGGTGTACATATAACGCTTGACATCCTTGCAACGCAGTAGTCGATACCTTTATAATAAGGGCGAACAGAAAGGAAGTGCTTGATATGATGTCTATGCTGAAGAAAATTGTTCTTTTCCCGATTTCTCTCTTTGTGGCGTTTCTAGCTCTGATGGCAAGGTGGCTGCTAACCCTGTCCAGCTATGTAGTTGCTCCGCTGATGCTCTACATCTTCGGCTGCGGCATCTACACTGCCTATCGCCAGACTTGGGATCAGTTTCTTATCCTGCTGGTGGCCGAGTTCATCTGCTTCATCCTCTTTTTCGGTGCAACTGCCATCACCGAGGGTATCGGGCGTTTCAGTGAGTGGCTTGCAGAACTGTGAGGGATGCTATGAGCAAACAGAGGATAGAGGATTGTTATTTTGAACACAACAGCACGATTTTTTCTGAGATGCTGGGTGAGGATGAAGAGTATCTGCGACTGAAAAAAGCCAAAAGAGCAGCTGAGGAAGCCTTGCAGAGCGTTATCAGCAAAGAAGCGTGGAATCAATATCTCGCCTTAGATGAAATCTGCAATGAGTTGGAATGCGCCAGATACAAGGCAATGTATCTGGCGGGTGCCGCCGATTACGAAAAAATATCCAAATGATCTCAATGCCGCCTCCGGGCGGCATTTTTTCTTTGCAATAGGGGGTGATGATGCTGGCAGCAACACGGCTGATTGCGCTGCACAAAAACAAGGGCATGACCGTTGCGGCCTGCCTGAAAAATCGCACGGACTATATCGAAAACCCGGACAAGACTGAGCAGGGGCAGTTTGTCAGCAGCTATGCTTGCAGCGCCCTGACAGCAGATGAAGAATTTATGCTTACCAAGCGGCAGTACGACCTTGTGAACGGACGAAGGCAGAAAAGCGATGTGATCGCTTATCAGATACGGCAGTCCTTTCGTCCGGGGGAAATCACTGCAGAGGAAGCTAACAAGGTGGGCTACGAACTTGCCATGCGTTTTACCAAGGGCAAGTATGCGTTTGTTGTTGCCACCCATACGGACCGGCAGCACATCCACAACCATGTGATCTTTAACTCCACGGCACTGGATGGCACCAGAAAGTTCCGGGATTTTTTCTTTTCGGCGTTGGCAGTGCAGCGGTTGAGCGACCTGATTTGCTTGGAACACCAGTTGTCCATCATTGAGAAGAAGCCCTATCGGGAACGGCAGAAGCGTGTTCTCTATCCTCCCAAGGAAAGCAACAGGGACCGCCTATGCGGAATCATCGACACAATCCTTGCAGAAAAACCGGGAGATTATGAAACGTTTCTGCAAAAGCTAGAGCAGCAGGGCTACGAGGTGAAGCGTGGCAAGTACACGGCGGTGAAGGGCAAGGGGCAGAAACGCTTTATTCGGTTCCGAACGTTGGGCACCGGTTATGGCGAGGACGAGATCAAGGCGGTGCTGGAGGGCGAAGCAGAGCACCGCCCTTATCAGAAGCAACCGCTCAAAGAACAGCCCTTCCAGTTGCTGGTGGACATTCAGGGAAAAATGGCGGCAGGCAAAAGTGTCGGCTACAAAAAGTGGGCAACAAAGTTCAACCTGAAAGAGATGTCCAAGACCTTGCTGTTCTTGCAGGAGCAGAAGATCAGCAGTGCCGACGAACTGCAGGATCGAGCAGCGGCGGCGACAGAACGCTATCATGCCATGGGCGATTCCATCAAGGCAGCAGAAGCAAGGCTGACAGAGATTGCCGTGCTGAAAACCCACATCATCAACTATGCCAAGACCCGCCCGGTCTATGATGCCTACCGCAAGTCGGGGTACAGTAAAAAGTTTTTGGAAGCTCACCGGGAGAAAATCACCCTGCACAAGGCGGCGAAAGCTGCCTTTGACGAAGCCGGGCTGCAGAAGCTGCCGAAGGTCAAGGAGTTGGATGCGGAGTTTGCAGAGCTACTGACCAAGAAGAAAGCCGCTTACCCGGACTACCGCAAGGCACGGAACGAGATGCAAGAACTGGTTCGGGCACAGAAAAACGTGGAACGATTTTTCGCGGGAGAAAAGGACACCATCGAAAAAGCGCAGACCCGATAAACGAATACCGCCGAGGACTCTTCCCATTTTGGTGAGATGTCCTCGGCGGCTTTTTTAGTTTATATAGCAGCGGTCCTGTTTTATAAGCCAATCTTCACACAGCCGCTGGGCTTCGTCCTTTGTGCAGCAGGTGCAGTTGAAAAGTTTGCCACGGATGGAACAGTAAGTGTAGTGTACCTTCGGGACTCCATTGGCATCTCGAAAATCAACGCAGCGTTCCTCACCGGGCAGCAGATAGATCGTATCCACGTTCAGCAGCTCCTTTTACCTTCGTTCATGTGCCAAGGGCACAACGTTTGCTATTGTACCATGTGCCGTCCCAAAAGACCATTGCTTTTTTGACCAAAGATACGCACAAAAATTTTCCACCTTGAAATTACCCGAATAGCGTTGAATGAACGCAAATGGATTGTGTATAACAAAAATTGCGACAGGTATGCTATTGGTGTGCAACAAACACAATTAGAATGTGAGGTCGCTATGAATACGCTTTTGGGTCAACGAATACGAGAGCAGCGCAAGGAAAAAGGCTGGACGATTGAACAGTTTGCAGAACGGGTCGATTTGTCAGCAAATTATGTTGGAGATTTAGAGCGCGGAGTAAAAATCCCCAAACTGGAAACCTTTATCCGAATCGTAGAGGTGTTGGACGTATCTGCTGATGTGCTGATCCGGGATTCCGTTCCATCCGCATCCCATGTGGCAGATGACGAACTGAGCAGAAAGCTGAGCCAGCTCACACCGGGGCAGAAGAAAGCTGCCATTGACATTCTGAATGCATACACCGACAACATTCCCTATATTACAAAATAGCACCTATGTCAGGGAGCGCAGCAAACGTGCTGACGCTCTTTCTTTTTGCCCTCAAATAGTCTATAATCAACACTATGAGCGTGTATATAACACTGATGGCGAGTATTTGAGGTGAACGACATGACGATGCTACCCAATATCGAAGAAGCAATGGAAGATGCCCGGGATGGAAAGTTGAGCCCGTATTGGCAGAATAATCTAAAACGTGAATGCCTGCATAGGAAGTTATCGGCTGAAGAACGGCAGGCGCTTTCGGAACTGAATCGCATTTTGTCCGAGACTCCGCAATGGAGCGGCGAAGAAGAACTGTGTATCGAAATGGAGAACATCGGTGGCAGGGTTCGCTTCTGTCACTTTTGGGATGAGCACTACTCCATGGTGCAGTTGACGGAAGACCGCAACCGAAAATACTCCGCAGCCTACGTTCTGGATGCAGAAACTAACCCGAATGTGCGTAAGGAGGCGGCATTGCAGGCACAGAAAGAACTTGCGGACTGTATGCAGGTGTGGGGCATTTTGCTTCTGGATGCGCCTGTTCCTGAACAGATGAAGTACGATTCTCTTGCAGAAGCCGCTTCTCACCTCATGCAAGTTCTTAACGACCCGGAGCATATCACCGGGTAAAAAAGCGTCCCATCGGGATGCGCAGCCTGCATTGGGAAAAATGCAGATCAAAGGGGTTTGGGGTGTTCCCCAACAAGCGTTTTGCAACGCAAAATAGGCAGATGTATATACGTCTGCACTGCTTGCTGGTACAATGTCATCGATGAAACAAAAATAGTTTCATCAAGGACGGTTATATGGTTGTGCCGATTTCCAAAACATAGTAATATTGAAGTACTAACTGGGGCTGAAAGTGGCAAAACTGCTTGCTTGGTTTCCATTCAGGAATTACTAACAGCGTAGACCGTCCGTTCGCTTCGTATACCGTCAGCGTCACAATTGACACCAATTTCTCATTCTTCACGAAGGATGTGCCAAAATCTCTTGACAGCACCTCACAAAATATGTTATCTTTTGTAAACATCCTTGAAAAGGTATGACCTTTTCTGGGGGCCGAACAAAAACCGATTTTTCTCTGGAGGAAAGACCCATGAAACAGGAGATCATCCGCAAACTGAGCGCTGCCGTGGCCATGAGCCTCGTTGTTGGCGTCTCTCTGGCCGCCTGCGGCGGCAGCAGCAGCTCCACCGCTGCCAGCGCGACCAAGACCGGCTCTGCCGAAGGCTTTGGCGGCGCTGTCACCGCCACCCTGACCGTGGATGCCAACGGCACCGTTACCAACTGCAAGCTGGAAGGTGCACAGGAAACCGAGAGTATCGGCGGCGCTGCACTGGAAGAGCTGTCCAAACAGGTCGTGGCCGCCAACGGCCCCGCAATCGACGGCGTTGCCGGTGCCACGGTGACCACCAAGGCCGTCCGGAAGGCCGTTGCCGCCGCACTGGGTGTGGAGCTGGCCGAAGAAGCCCCCGCCGACTCTGCTGCCGCAGCCCCCGCTGAGCCCGCCGCCATCGTCCCGGTGGAAGGCGGCATCCAGATCGGTCAGGCCTATGCTGCCGCCCACGGCACCAAGTGCTTCACCGAAGCGGTGGCTGTGGTGAAGGATGACGTCATCCTCGCCGCCTACCTCGACGATTTCCAGTTCACCAGCGCCGATGCAGGCGTGACCGCCGTGCCCAACTCCGACTCCGACTTTGCCGCAGGCTACGCCGAGGGCAAGGTGCTGATGTCCAAGCGGGCCAACGCCGATTATTACAGCAAGATGATGGCTGAAAAGGGCGGCTCCACGTTCGCTCTGGATGCAAACTTCGACGCCATCCAGAACTTTGCCGTCGGCAAGACCATCTCCGAGCTGGAGGATGTAGCCGCCAAGGGTGCCGAGGCTGTGGACGCCGTTTCCGGCGCAACGCTGGTGGATACCGCCGGTTATCTCTCTGCCATCGTGGATGCCGCCAAAAATGCCCAGACCACGCAGGCCGTGGAGTTCAACGGCAGCTCCGAGGACCTGAAGCTGAATGTGGTCTATGGGGCTGCACACGGCACCAAGTGCTTCACCTCCGGCGCTGTCGCCACCGCCGGGGACACCATCGTGCTGAGCTACATTGACGAGTTCCAGTTTGCCGGTTCGGACGCCGGGGTCGTCGGTGTGCCCAACTCCGATTCTGACTTCGGCGCAGGCTACGCCGAGGGCAAGGTGCTGATGTCCAAGCGGGTCAACGCCGATTACTACAGCAAGATGATGGCCGAAACGGCTGGTTCCACCGTTTCGCTGGATGCCAACTACGACGCCATCCAGAACCACGTGAACGGCATGAGCATTGCCGACGCCGAGGCTCTGAGCAAAGATGAAAAGGCTGTGGACGCCGTTTCCGGTGCCACGCTGGTGGATACTGCCGGCTACGTTGGAGTGCTGGTGGATGCCGCAAAGTAAGGCAAGAAAAATAACGTTCCTCTAAACAC
>OLWM01000824.1_pt1 | contig 13582 bp, 10 predicted proteins | sample 1644141 | NCBI WGS metagenome assembly OLWM01 (sample SAMEA103958150, study PRJEB25191) | human gut metagenome | biome: human-associated habitat [ENVO:00009003]; feature: intestine environment [ENVO:2100002]; material: feces | place: Germany | collected 2013/2015
GCTGAAAGACGATGCTATTCCAGAGAAAGCACTGGAAGGACTTGACCAGGGGGCTAACTGGCTTAATTTCACTAACTTTTTCGTAGAGAAATCAGATTTCCTGAAGATCAGGAATATCGGAATAGCTTATGATTATAAGCCGAAAAAGTATCTGAAATCAGTCAATCTGGCTTTCAATGTTTATAATCCGTTTGCCTTTACAGCCTCATCGGTAGACCCGGAAGCTGCCCTGGCAGGTGCCCGTTCGCAAGGTGCAGTAGCGGTAGGTGGATTGAACTACTCTTCTTATTCCACTCCTCGTCAGTACGTGGGAACGATACGTGTCTCTTTTTAATCATTAGTTTAACTCATAAATAAATATAGATATGAACATTAAGAATTATATATTGATAGCTTCCCTGGCTTGTGTCTGTTCGTCTTGTGAACTTTTACAGCCGAATGAGATCATTAATCCGAATGTAGATGAAGATACATTTCTGAAGACTCCTAATGCCATGAGTACTTGGGTGAACGGAGCCAACCGTTCGTTTGCCACGATTATCGGTTCGTATGTGGAATTGACTGAAATACTCTCCGATAATTATTTTAATAACTATAGCCAGAGTAGTAAGGTTTTCGATTTTCCCACTATCCTGTATACGGATATAGATGTAACCAATTTGCAGCGTCACGTAGGTACATTGCGGGAAACGGCGATCCAGGGATTAGAAGTAGTGGCTAAGGCCGATGCAACTACTACAGATGAACAACGCTATAATCTCTATTATATCAAGGGATATTCTTATCTCCTGGCAGGAGAGTATTTCCGGGCTCTCCCTGTTGAAAACGGGGGAGAGGTAAAGGGCTGGAAGGAGAACCTGAATCTGGCTATCTCTACATTTACGGAGGCTCTGAAATTTACAAGTGATACGGATGAGACAGCGTTTATCAACACCTTGATAGCCCGTGCCTATTATCGGCTCGGAGATAAAGTAAATGCAGTGAAGTATGCCAGCAATGTCTTGACGTTGTCGACGGATTTCACAAAACAGGTGACATTTGATGGAGAGAATAATGTGATAAGTTCTATTCAGGGATATATTTATGGCACCAATTTCCAACCACTGCCCCGTTTGGATTTCCTTGATCCGAAATATTTTCAGACTAAGGCAAAAGAGGCACGTCCTATCTGTATTGCCAAAGCGGAAGAACCCTATCTGATTTTGGCTGAAGCTGCTTTAGCTGACAACGATGTAAGCGGAGCAAAAGGTTTTCTGAAAACATTGTTGACGCTTGTTAGCAATCGTCCGGTAGCAACAGACATTAATGATCAGTTGGAAGGACGTTATAACGGAGGGTATAAAGAATATCCTAACAGTTCGGAGTACCGGGTAGCCGCATCTTCGGAGGATGAATTCAGGAGCGGACTTGTGCTCGACCGTCAGTCACCTCATTTGATTTCTGTTCCTTATATTTCCGGTACTTCCGTTACAGAAGAAATGATTGATGCTCCAACCACAGTCGATGGGCTTTTAGAAGTTCTTTATCTGATGCGACAAGAAATCTTTATGGCAGAAGGCAGACGTGCAGCCGACTTGGGCATTCGTTTCCCGGTATGTGAAACGGAAGCCGCAAATACACCTTCGGCAGCAGAATATACCACTGCACAAATTCCTTCTTTCATTCCTTTGAATCAGGATATGGATGCTTTTGAAATGGATAAGGAAGCGAAAACAGTTGTGATTAAATATAATATGAACCGGATTATCGTACAGAATAAATCTTCGGAATATGTAGCGCCTTTCTTCAATTAAATAATAATCCCCTATGTAGGTATTACTAATATATAATGCCGGCATAGGGGATAATTTGTATAATATCTGGAGTTATAACCGAAGAAGTTGGGATATTAGAATGATAGTCTCATTGTACAACGTATTCCTTTTGTCTGAATGTCCGGATGGTTGCGATAGTTTAATCGCCAGACATAATCAACGCGAAGGAACTTAAAGATATTCTCAACGCCCACACTTGCTTCCATATAAGGAGCCTTTCCCAATGTATATGAACCCTTTGGGAAAAGATATAGCCCGTCCCCTCCATTCTTAGGATTATTCTTCTCAGTCAGATGTCCCCATAAGCCACGGAAACAGAATACCTCCCTTGCTTTCAATTTCTTGATGAGAGGCAGACGATTCAGAAGATTTCCATTCATATAGTATGTCAAATCCCAGGAAACATATTCGTCACTGATAAACTCCATGGCGTTCATATTCGTATAAGCTTCCGGCTGAATGGTATAAGAAAGGTTTGCATTCGGCAGAATTAACAGCGGATACGGAACTTTGCTCCATACCTTTCCGGCTTTGGTGATAATGTCGATATATCCAAAAGCTGAAAACCAGAAACGTTTCTGTATGCCGATATCCGTACGATGATAATCGTAGGATGAGCCAAGCAGATTTTTCTTTGCCATTACATGACTGAAATTAAAGATTAAAGCATCAAATGTAATTGGAACACGACTATTGCGAGTCTGATAGAATTTTTCATTTTTGCCATAACGGAGCTTCAGTTCCAGTTCCGTCATATTATAGTGCTTGACATCGCTGATGGTTCCGTCTGCATTGATACGGTCGAAAACAGCATATTCCGTGGCATATTCGCGACGGTTACGAACAATGGCATTATATGCCAGTCCGTTATACTGTTCGTAAGAGTAAGTCAGCTCAGCTTGTCGCAAATAAGTTGCCCGTGTATCCTTCTGACGTCTGATACTTAGAAGGACATTATCCTTGCTGGTGTACATGTACTGCTGTCCCAACTTGTTAATATCATACATATATTCAAGCCGGATTGAATTTATCGGAAATTCCTTGCGGTATTCTTTGCGTTCATTGAATGAATATTCAACAAGGACATTATACTTCAGCTTTTCATCTCTCGTTCCATACGCCATATAGCCATCGAAGAACCAATTTTTATTGAGTGCGGGTGTCGTTGTGCCTCCCACCCGAAAGCGTGCCCCTTCGATTGCACTGCCGCTAATGGTAGAATTCATCGGACCAAATTCGAATTTATTCATAGCCGGGTCTTTATTGGTAGGGATATAGCCCGACACGAGAGTTGTGACGACCTTTTCCGTTACATAAAATACTGGAACAGAGCGTAATTTCACCATCAGTTTTTCCACGGAGTTCGGATTCTTTTTGATTGCTTCTCCCGGACGATTGCTTCTCCAGAAATCATCCGGCTGGCGATAAGCATCTTTTGAGATGATGACAGGTGCACTACTTTTAAAGATTTGGGCTTGTTCGGCATTGGGTTCTTCGAATGACTGGTTGCTATAGACATTCAAACGCCTTGCATACATTCCTTTAGTTTTCTCACTTAATTTGAAATTTACGCTGATATCGTCTTTCTTAATAATACGGGTACTATCTGAGGTCCGTTCGAATATCTGCTCGATAGTCATTCTGGAAACAAAATTCAAATTGATATCTTTAGGAACATTGAGGATTGCTTTTTGGACAAAATAAGTGGAGTCGAGCGTGACATACAGATGCCCGGTAAAACCGAAGGTTTCCGAATTGAACGGAACAAATCCGAGATCCACACACTTTTGGCCATTTACGTTTAATGTATCCATCAGATAGTATTTATAATAGTTCGGTCCGATTGTGGAAAGCGGGCTTACAAACCTCTGTAGAAATAACGGTATGTCATTTTGGAAAATGTCGACTTCCCTGAATACTTCGCTCAAAACCTGCTGGATACCGTCGCGCGAGAATATTTCATCTACACCGGACGATTTGTTTCCTTTTACTATATGTTTCTTAGACTTTGGGTCCTTACGGTAATAGACCGTCTCGACTTTCTCTTTCTCTGAAACCGGCAGAATGGTGGTGCCAATATCAAGCGTATCGACAAAATCGGCTAGGAAATCGAACTTGCCTGACTTGCCATTCTTTTTAGGCTTTGGTTCATACTCATTCATGGCGAAGACCATTTTTTCATACCGGTCGTATTGGAAATAGTCATGATTATGGGGATTATTACTTTCATGTAGAGCAATCACCTGCCTCACAAATGTAACAGCTGGGTTTTCTTTCTTGCTGTATTTCTCCTTTTGAGGTCTGACAACCACTTCATTCAACATAATTCCATTTGGAACTAATTGTATTTTCAGGTCATTGTTTTTCCCCGGGATGACTTTCATTTGTTTCTTGTCATATCCCAAATAAGATATTTCCAGAATCTTATCGATGGTTGGAGTAGAGAATGAAAAGTTCCCATCCCCATCGGTGGCTGCTCCTATGGTTGTACCCTCAAATTTAAGAGATACATAAGGCAACCTTTCGCCTGTAATCGAATCGGTTACGATTCCTTTTATTATTGTATTCTGTCCATTCGCCACCCACACGAAGAAGAAGGACGCTAGCAAAAAAACAATCTTTTTTCCCATTGTAATCTCCTATTAGTTAGTCGGAGAAGTCATATTGCGTATAATTCTTGCCCTTCTCATTCATGCGTAAACCTTTAAATTCGGATGATTGAATATCGATGGTCAGTACGAACGATGTGAACATCATCCTGCGCTTAGCTTTCGCATCCGGAATAATCGGAGTGATGGTCAGCGCACAGAGATTCCCTTGTTTCGTAATTTCCATGTCGGCCACTTCTTTGATATCCGTACTGTCGCTATCGCTCGAAAGTAGATTCCTGAGAACAATCAGAAGAACTTCAAATTGCTTATGGGTTACTCCCTTAGCTATGCTTTCCTGACCATCATTGATCATGGTGAAGACACCGTTGTCCATTATCAGCATATCTTTCCCTTCATTAAACGTCATGTATGCTTCATTAGGCTGCATGAAGTGAAATTTACCTTTGGTAACAGCATCTTCTGCCACTGCTGCATGGTGCTTAATCCGAATCACGGTAGCTGTGAAGGTATTTATGCCTTTGTATCGTTCGGCAACTTTCCGGATATCAGCTTCTTGTGCCGATAAGGCGGTACACAAGAGGATGGCAGTGATAAATAGGATATATAATCTTTTCATACATGTAGTTTAAGTATAAAGTCCTCCATTAATTGAAATCACATTACCGGTAATGTAACCGGCGTTTGGCGAAACCAGAAAGCCAACCAGTTCGGCCACTTCCTCGGGAGTACCGAAGCGGTTGGCTGGAATGGTTTTCTTCAGTGTATCTTCGTCGAGTCCCTCTACCATATCTGTTCTGATAAATCCGGGGGCGACAGCGTTGACAGTCACATTTTTGCGTGCTACCTCCTGAGCCAGTGCTTTCGTGGCGGCTATGATGGCTCCCTTTGCTGCGGAATAGTTGGTCTGTCCCGGCATTCCTTTGACACCGCTTACGCTTGCCATATTGATGACACGTCCGAACTTACGGGCCAACATGGATTGCAGCAAGGGTTGTGTTACATTGTAAAAACCATCGAGACTGATGCTGAGTACACGATGCCAGTCGTTTTCAGGCATGAATATCAGGAGATTGTCACGGCGTATACCAGCATTGTTAACCAATACCTCGATGTATTCTTCAGGATGGGCGTTCTCCCATGACTCGATGGCTTTGCTGGTCTGTTGCCGGTTGCTTACGTCGAACATCAGTATCTCGCCATCCTGTCCGGCCTGGCGTACCAGTTCCAGAGTCTTTTGGGCCTCTGTGGCGTTACTTACATAGTTGATAATGATATGGTAGCCCATCTGAGCTAATTTTACACAGACAGCACGGCCAATGCCACGGCTGCCTCCGGTTACTAATGCATACTTCATTGTTAGGTCTATTTTAGTTTTTTACTATATTCCATATCGGTTCCTTTCCTAATACTTCAGCACAAGTGAAGAGCGCTGTCATGGTCACACCGTGTAACCCGTGCAGCATCAGATTCTGTCCCGTAAGAAGCAGGTTGGGGATGGGTGTACGTGGTGAGAGCAGGGTTATCATCGGATTTCTGAAATCCTTGCGCAGGCCATAAGCTGACCCCTCAGGTGTGAGAGTATAATTACGGTAAGTGAGTGGCGTACTGGTGTAGCATCCGGTGATCCTATCACGAAGGCCGGGAATGAAACGTCCGGCAAGGGTGATACATTCGTCTGCGACACGCTTCTTCATCGCTTTATAATCTTCACCACGACGGCCCACTTCGGTATGGCTCCATTGTTCACACTCACTCCAGTTCATTGGGGTGAGGAGATCTACCTGTTGTACATACTTACTGCCATCTTCCGGTATGCGGCAATTTACCAGTACTCCGCTTACAGGATTGTTTTTCAGATGAAATGCCCATACATCCGGTTCCTTATAAATATATTGGTTCCAGTTAAAGTATCTGAGAGTTTGCGGCTTGATGCGGAGCGATACGGTGAACATGCCGAAAGTATTCTCTAGATGAGTAATTCTGCTGCGATAAACTTTCTTCATCCTGCTGCTTTGTTTCACCAGATTGCAGGTGACAGCAGGATGGATATTGCTGATAAAAATAGTGCCTTCGTAGATTTCTCCATTAGAGCATACTGCATGTACCAGTTTACCGTCTTTTTCCACTAACTCCCGGACTTCGGCATTACAGATAATCTCGCCACCATGCATACGAATGCCATCAGCCAGTGAGTTTACTATCAGAGAACCGTCACCTTTTAATCGCCAACTGCTTTCGATGAAACTTCCGTTACCATGAGCGAAGGTGAACAATGGAAGAGATTCTTTTCGCAATTCCATTTTCAGGGAAGTGCCGCAGAGTACATTTATTAGTAGCGGATCATGGAATGTCTCTGTCAGATACTGATAAGCGCTTGTTTCAAAAAACCGGGAAAGTACTGATGACTCTCCGGGTTGAGGATTCAACGCATCGAATTGCTGTTCACCGCACTGTTTCAGCATATCTGCATATTTGTTCAACGCATCACGTTCAGCTGGAAAGGCTGCTGTCAATGTTTCGACAAATGCATCATATCCTTGTGCGAAGCTGAAAGTCTGATTTCCGATTGCCATGGAAGACGCAGCAGTCCCAGATGCCTGAATGCAGAGTGTAGTGATTGTCCCTCGTCCAAACCTCCTACATAGTGAAAGCCTGTATCGAAAGCCAATCCATGCCTTCTGTAGCTTTGGAGGCATCCACCTGCTTGTGTTCCTCTTTCAAGCAGAAGAACGCTCATACCGGCTTTCGAAAGAAGGTGTGCACATTCCAGCCCACCCAGTCCGCTACCTATGATAACTGCATCGTACTTCATTCTTTATTCTTATTAATCATTCTGAAAATGGCCGGTTGTACCACATAAGAGATCACTACTGCCGAAATCATGCCCACAAGAGTGGAGAATCCTACTGATTTGATGGCAGGATGTTCGGCAAACAGCATGGAACTCACGGTAACAATCAGGATAAATGCACTGAAGAATATAGCTGTTTTGTGATAACCCAGCAAGCGCGAGTTCTCTTTACCGCCAATAAGTCCGTTCATCACGAATATGCTATAATCAACCCCTATACCAAAGATGAATGTAGAGATGATAATGTTGATGAGATTGAACCGTACATCAAAAATCACCATTGCCCCCAACACTATAAGCCAGCTTGACAAGATTGGCATAAAACCGAGCAGGGTATGCTTGATATTGAAATGGAAACTGAAGAAGAGTACGATGAGTACAAAGAGCATGGAAACCCATTGCAGCACATTGAAGTCGTCATTCAATTGGATCAGTGTATCTGTGGTATAATAATAGGTGTCGAGCACAAGCAGGCTAGGTGATGAAACTATAGCCTCACAGATACGGTTATAGTCACTTTCCTTGCTATGGATAGAGTCGTTTTTGCATCTTACGGATGTAAAGCATAGATACTCCTCGTTGTAGGACTGTTCCATCAGAGTAGACTGGTAGCCTTCCGGAATAATACTTGCTTTGTAAAGAGCGTCAGGCTCATAATCAGCAGTTGCAAATTCAAAGAAAGGAGAGAATGCATCGGGAATAAGACCGGCTTCGGGAGCTGTCTTATTGATTAAATCGTGTACAAGTTGCAAGCGTTCTCCGGTCCAGAAGTTTTTCCATGCGTCAATGCGTTCTTGTTGTACATGCAAGGGTACAAATATTTGATTCGTATGGGTATAGCTCTTCACAAGTCCGATATTTTGCAGGGAATCGAGTTTGGTAGCCATGATTTCAAAATTCTCAATGGCTTCTTCCATCGTTGCCCCTGAACTTGCGAAGTACTTCTGTTTGTCACCTGTATGGGTTTTGGTACGAAGCAGATTCTCTGAATATGAAGTGCTTTCGGCTTTATAGCCTAAGTTGTGCATGTCGGCATCGAATTGGGTCCCTCCGGCAATATAGAATCCTATACACACTACCGCAGTAGTAAGTATGGTGAAAAGCAGGGGCTTTTTACGGTCGAACGGGTAAGCATTAATACGGTCGATGATGGCGAATGCACGGTGATTCAACTTGTTTTTCCTGGGATTGAGGAACTGTGGTAAAAATACCAGGCTGAAGAATGTAGTCCCCACAATGGCGAAAGCAGCGAAGAGCCCAAAGTCCTGTAACAGTTCTGTCCGAATGAAGATAAGTCCCATGAAGGAACCAATGGTGGTAAGGCATCCTAAACAAACAGGTTTGACCTGATCGCGCAACACTTGTTCGGGATCACTGATATATTTATAATGCGTAATGATATGCAGTACATAGCTGAGTGCCACTCCCAGTACTACTGCTCCGATACCGAGTGCCAACAATGAGAAATGTCCTTTTATAAAATACATTGCAGCAAGTCCGAAGAGAGTGCCGAATACCACGGGAAGCAGTAATAGCGGTATGGTATTGTAGTTGCGGAAGCAGATAGAAATAAAGATAAGAACCAGTACTAATGAGCCGATAATAGTTCCTTTCAGGTCCGATTTTATTCGCCATGAATTATAGAATCCACTGGCAGGAGTACCGTGATAGCTGATTTTTACGTCGGGAGCAGAGGCAGAAAACTGTTCTATCTGATCATTCAATATGCGGAATAGGGTAGAACCCTGTCCCGTATTGGTGGCTGAATACATGGGTGTAATAAATGCTACACACACTGTGGAGTCTTGGACGAAGAAATGCCCGTTAAGGGTTTTGTAGCTGCCGGCTGCCCCTTCGGTAAAAGGTTTCATCTGTTCCATAAGTAAACCACGCAGTCCTACAGGATCCATCTGTATAAGTTCGGGAAACATACTTCCCACCGGAATCAACAAGTCATCGTGGTTAGCTTTCATTTGCTGCTTCATGTGTGGATAGGTAAGCATCGCATCGAGACGAGTGTAGATGCTTGTATCGATATATGCCGGTAAGTGCGCACTCATATAATCGATAACATCCAGCATCAGGTCATCGGGCAATCTGTAGAAAATATTCCCGATGACCTGCTGTGTTGAGTCCATGGCTGCATTTCTATATTCCAAAGAATCTATGAAAGCGTCACAGACCTCGGCTATATGTTTCACAGAGGCTCCATTCTTTCCTTCAAAGAGCAAGAATGTTTTATCCTTGATGCGCAGGTTGGCAAAGGCGAGTTTGGTAGTACCATCTTCATTTTTCGATGAGGGCATCAGTTTGTTGATGTCTTCTTCCAGATATATTTTTGAGGCAAAATATCCGAAGAAGGCATATAAAGCAATCATTAACACCCAGAAAACTGCGCGATGATTACGGAAAAAGCGATAAATCTTTATGCAGAATTCTGTCATACTACCATCTCTTTATATCTTTATTATTCACTCTGCCCGAAGTGTGATTCTATATAGTCATAGAGATTGTTGAAGGTCTGAATCTTCTGTAAATCGGTTACGGGAATTTTGATCTTGTAGGTATGCTGGATAATGGCTACAAGATCCACAAGACTGAGGCTGTCCAACGAGAGTGTTTCCTTTACATTGGCATCCGGTGTAAAAAGGTCCTGATCAATTTCAAATTCTTCAGCCAATATGGCATTTACCTGTTCAATAATACTTTCACGTGTCATAATAATTTTCTTTTTAAATGGTTACTATAAATTTCTTACAATAAGGGTTGAGTTTGTTCCGCCGAATCCAAAGGAATTGGAAAGGAACATATCAAAGTGCGCTTCGCGCGTTTCCGGTAATATATGGATACGGGCAGTTTCCTCATCCGGATTTTCAAAGTTGATGTTTCCTGCTATAAAGTCGTTCTTCATCATCAACATCGAGTAGATCAGTTCGCTGGCACCAGCCATCCACATCTCATGCCCTGTCTGGCTTTTGGTGGAGGTTACGGGAACCCTGCAATCGCCGAATATCTGAGCTATGGCTGACGCTTCTCTGCTATCTCCGATACGTGTAGAGGTGGCATGTGCATTGATATAACCTATTTGTTGGGGGGATATACCCCCCTTATTCAGACACAATTCAAGCGAACGGGCCGGCCCTGCTACATTGGGAGTGGAAATATGATCCCCATTGCCCGAGAATCCCCAACTTACTATTTCTGCGAGTATGGGTGCCCCTCGCTTCACGGCATGTTCGTAGCTCTCTATGATTACTGTTGCCGCACCACCACCGGGTACCAGACCGTCACGGTCGCGGTCGAACGGACGGCTGGCCTTGGCGGGATTGTCTTCACGTATAGAGAATGATTGGATGCCGTCGAATGAAGCCACGCTGTATAAGTTGGTTTCCTGAGCACCGCCGCATATAATGCAATCCTGCATTCCGCTACGTATAAGTGTGTATGCCAATCCTATAGCCTGGGAACCGGATGCACATGCGGCTGAGGCCGTCAGGTTAATACCGCGCAGTTTGAACAGGCAGGCAAGATTCATCGTCACGGTAGAGTTCATCGACTGGAAAATGGCACCGCTGCCGCAAGCTGATGTATCCTTGAACTCACGAAACTTATCGAGCGCCTGCATGGTAGCTTCAGCTACGGAGTCGTTTCCATAGATAATGCCGATCTCATTTCTGTCCATATAATCTTGATCCAGCTTTGCATTTTCGAGGGCCGACCGTGTGGCCATATAAGCATATTGAGCTTCCTCGGGCATAAAATGCCGTAAATTGCGTGGGATGAACGGTTTAAGGTCAGGACGCTCTACATCTGCACATAATGCGGAACGGAATCCGGCATCTTTGCGTTCCTGGCTGAAGATAATGCCGCTTTTTCCGGTATATAGCGAATCGCGTACATCTTCGAGTGTTTTTCCGAGGCACGACCATATCCCCATACCTGTGATTACTACTTTTCTTTGGGATGCAGGGGCTTCCATTGGGTCAGTTCTTTTACATTGTCTTCCAGTTGCGGACCTGTCTCAGCCCATTTAAAGTGACGCTCATTATAAACCGGTATAAGGTCATCGAAGAATAATGCATTTACCCCCAGTCCCTGATAATCGGGACGCACCGCTATCAGGAGCAGTTCGGCTTTTTCCTCTTTTTTCCATTTCAGGGCACGAACCAGATGATACCACCCTAAGGGGAAGAGTTTTCCTTTGGCTTTTTGCAGGGCATGAGACAGACTTCCCATGGTGATTGCCACTCCTATAACTTCTTCATTCTCATTTTGTATGACGGGCAGCATTTGCTTGTCTATCAGCGGGAAGTATCGTTTGACATACATATCCACTTGTTTGTCTGATAATTCTGTATAGCCGAAGAGGGGAGCATAGGCAGTGTTTAAGAGTTTGAATACTTTCCTTCCATAACCGTGCTTTACAACATCAGCGTTGGTTAATTTTTTCACGCGTAGTCCGAACATCTCTTTCGAAAGTTGAGTCACACGGGCATATTTAGACGGTATTTCTTTGGGTACTTCAATGCAAACCTGCACCCAATCCACTTCCTTTTCATACCCTAATGTGTCCATGTGTTTGGGATAGTAGGGATAGTTATATATTGTAATCATTGATCCCAGCTTATCGAAATCTTCAATAAGCATCCCTTCCTTATCGAAATCGAAAATTCCCATCGGGCCTTGTATATAATCCATACCATGCTCCTTGCCCCATTGCTCCACGGTTTTCAGCAGTGCGGCTGATACTTCCAGGTCATCAATAAAGTCTATGAATCCGAATCGGACGTTCTTCGTTTGCCATTTTTGGTTGGCTCGATAGTTGATGATACCCGCTATGCGGCCAACCGGTTTTCCAGCTTCGTTATATGCAATAAAAGGTTGTAGGACGGAGTATTCCAATCCTGCATTCTTACGCGGATTAAATGTATTACGAATATCCATTTCCAAGTCAGGAACGTAGTATGGACAGTCTGCATACAACCAGTTTGTGAACTTCACAAAATCGTCCATTTCACGCTTCGTTTCTACTTTTTTTATACTGATATTTTCCATAATGAGGGTAAAAATATAAAAGGATTTTCTTATCACAAAGTGGATGAAATAAGTTGCGCCTTATTAACCAATGTTTGAGGATTTCAGAATATCGTTGACCGCTATGATGTGTTTATCTGGGAAACTATGACAATATTATTGATGCGTATATTGTCCTCTTTTTAGTTTGATTCTAAGCTATTCATTTGTTTTACACCAGGGATCATTTCGTGCAGGACTAATGAATAGTATGTTTATCCTTAGGAACAATTGGGTGTTGACCTTGGTCAACAGGCTTGTTAACCAAGGTTGACGGATTCGTTAGCCAAGGTTGATAGGCCTGTTAACCAAGGTCAACACCCGATAAGACTTACTGCGGAGATGAAAAACAAGCAGGGCAAAAGTAAACGACTGCCTGTCTGTTGCTAAATAACTGCTGATGTTTTTATTGTGAATGGTGTGGGATGAACTTCCTGAAGTATGATATACTTATCCGAAAATGTACAGAGTGTTCGATATCGGACACTCTTCTTTTTTCTCTATCGTCTTGTTTTCAGTTACTTACATTTTTGGCACGCATTTAGTATATATAAATAATGTGAATAATATGCCTGTTCGTTTTTGAAAGCGGAACAGGTTGAAAACTGATAAAATAATAAATAACTCAATATTCAACATGGACAGAGAAATTCCGAAAGAAGTGCGTAACAAAGAGCGCAACAAGAAAATTATCCGCTACGGTGGCATCGGCGTGGCAAGTGTAATCGTTATCAGCGTACTCATCTCATTTATGCGTACGGGAGTGAAAACAAAAGATCTGGTGTTTTCTACGGTTGATAAGGGTACGATTGAAGTCAGTGTTAGTGCATCAGGAAAAGTGGTGCCGGCTTTTGAGGAAATCATCAATTCACCTATCAATACCCGAATTGTCGAGATATATAAGAAAGGTGGAGACAGTGTGGATATAGGTACACCAATCTTGAAACTTGACTTGCAGAGCGTGGAGACGGACTACAAGAAATTACTGGACGAAGAACAGATGCGCAGCTATAAGTTGAATCAGCTTCGGGTGAATAATCAGACCAAACTGAATGATCTGGCAATGAAGATTAAAGTATCGGCCATGCAGTTGAACCGTAAAAAAGTGGAATTGCGTAATGAGCAGTATCTCGACAGCTTGGGTTCGGGAACTACGGATAAAGTGCGTCAGGCTGAACTCAGCTATAATGTGGCCCAGTTGGAATATGAGCAGCTGGAGCAGCAGTATGATA
>OLWM01000825.1_pt1 | contig 13497 bp, 7 predicted proteins | sample 1644141 | NCBI WGS metagenome assembly OLWM01 (sample SAMEA103958150, study PRJEB25191) | human gut metagenome | biome: human-associated habitat [ENVO:00009003]; feature: intestine environment [ENVO:2100002]; material: feces | place: Germany | collected 2013/2015
CAACACTTCTTTCCATTCGATACTCCGGCTGTCTCCATAAGCTTTTTTCAGAGCTGTATTCACAACAGTATCATTAGGCGTCCACGAAATAAGAGCCTGTGTATCTATAGTACGAGCTTCTCCTAACTCTATCGACAAAGGGCGGTAAAGAACACCCGTCACCTCTGTTTCCCAATAACCGGACAGCCTTCCGTTACCTTCACATTTCACCTTAAACTTGTAGTTTTCTTCCCAGTCTAAATCTATCACACAGGAAGAACGGTCACCCGGCACGGTCTCCGTCTTATAAAGTTCTTCCCCTTTATCCACCACCTTATACACCTCGACGATATATTCGGTCGCTCCTTCTACGCTTTTCCAACTAAGATATGCCTTGTTTTGCACTATCTCCATAGCAGTAACCGGTCGTAACAATACTTTTGAGCCGGCATCATCATCGTCCGAACAGCTTGTCATTAGTCCTGAAAAACAACTTAACAGGCACCCTACTGTCATTAATTTCAATAAATTCATAGCATTCTATTTTAATATTAACACTGATTTCACTTCTTAAAGTTGTAGGAAATACTTTCACCTACCAGACTATTAAGATATACTTCCAAAGCTGTATAACCAACCTCTGTTGTCCTGTTACGGTCTTCCGGATTAGCAGGGTCCAAACCAACCTTTTTCTCCCAGGCATCATCCATGCCATCCTGATCCGCATCCGTAATGGTTCCGCTGGTTTTATACGTCAGTCCATCCAGACCTTCAGCCTCATCCGGGCTATTTATTATGCCCGGGATAGCACCACTATTGGCGTCTCCGGCTCCTGTATAAGTACAAAGTCCGCTCTTCACTTCTTTTACAATACGCGCATCTACTTTATCACGGGGAAATGCGCCGGCACCACTTTTATCAGCCAACACAGATTGATAAGCTTTCTCCGCAGATTCATATTGGTCAGATAAAGTGTATGATTCCCAGTCGAACCAATATTGTTCATAATTCTCTTTCCCTGAAGGAATAATGAAAGAAGAAGCTTTCATCTCATCGATAGAATAAGGATAATTACCATCCGTATATACACCTTCACAATTGTCGGAAGTCAGTTGAGAATTACCCTCCATTACATTGCCATGAAAGTACCACTTTGAAACGGCACGTAAAGGTGCTTTATTGGGTTCACGGGCACTTGATTGCCGGAAGAATTTCAGTTCTTTTACCCGGGCTGTCGTAGCGGGCCCCGGTTTATAATAATTATTCACAAAGTTACATGACCATCCATGATGTTCCGGATCCTGAGACTCGTCCATACCTCCATAAGTAGCCATTTGGCTGCCCCAATTATAATTCACATTATTAATATATTCCATATAAACAACGATATCCTGTCCGGGATCCTTCCCCCGTGCGCCATTCATCAATGGTGTCCGGCTATTACAATGAGCAAACAGATTATGGTGATAAGTAGATGAAGTTCCTCCCCACGCACCACCATAAGCACGTGCACCTTTTTTATTGACCGAATAATAAAGCCCCTCGCTGGAAATGCACCATTGCACTGTAGAAAAATGAGTATCAATAAAATCGGTATTCTCTTCACTAGCCCAGCTGAAGGAACAGTGGTCAATTATAAAGTTATTCGCATTTTCCACCCGCAGACAGGCAGCATTATGTTCCTTTCCACTCGCATCTTTTTCACCGACACGAAAACGCATATGCCGAATAATAAAGTTCTCCGAACCACCAAAATTTATTTCATTCTTTATGATACAAACACCATCACCGGGAGCTGTTTGTCCAGCCAGCGTGAAGTTCTTAGCTTTGCAACGGATTTCCGACTTTAATTCTATTTTGCCCGAAACTGCAAAAACAACAGTAGTTGCTTCGTTTTGTGAGCATTGCTGCAATGCCCATCTAAAAGAGCCCTCTCCGTCATCGTTGGTATTGGTCACTATAACGACTTTTCCTCCACGACCTCCCGTAGCATTTTTACCGAAGCCTTCAGCTGTAGGGAAAGCCTTTAATACCTCCGGTCCTTTCGCATAGGGACCTAACTCCATATTAGTAAACCCTTTGACATCGGTACACGCCCCTAAAAATAAAAGACAAGCACAAAAAGGATATTGTACCAGGTAACGTCTGAAAAAGACTGGAGTTACCACAAACGTCGTTCTAATAAGCACAGGAAAGCGTTGATACCAGGATTTCCATTTCTTAATAAATGCACAATTTTTCATTCATTTCAATTTAAAGTTAATACATATTACTATCTAATCAATACTTATATTACATGCAAATCAATCGTTGAAAACATGGGGAAAATTGAAACAGGAATTATCTTATGTTTATTCATTAATATTCCTGGTTTATAGTTCTTATTTTTTGTTTCATATGTGCAAAAGAAGTTATATAAAACATAAAGCGAGGGGACTTTTTGAGCGTTTAGGTGCACTATTTTATCACTAAAATATCAGATACGAGATTTTGGGATTAAAATACCAAAAATTCCATATTTTACTTTACATAGTAATTTCGACTAGTCATTTTCAGTATTTGCTTGGATTAGAATAAAAGTGTCCATCAGGCGACTAGCATTCATTACTCTAAATGCTAGCCGCCTGATGGACACTCAAATTTTAGCTGATAACGAACGAAAATGAATCATCCGTTGATCAAATAGCTATTTCTTATAGTCCTAAACGTTCTTTTAATAACCTGTAACCCGAAAGGCTTACCCGAAGTTTAACCCCATTTTTCAATAATAGCTGGTACGTTTCCTTCCCAAACAATTCTACACGGGAGATTTGAGTGACATTGACAATCGTTGAGCGATGGACACGAACAAAGGTATCGGAAGGCAAATGAGTCTCAAAATACTTCATCGTCTGTTCCTTCAGATATTCCCCCGAAGGAGTAATCAGCATAACGTAGTCTCCGCATGCTTGTATGTAGATTAATTCATCCGTTTTAATCAAATGAATTTTCGAACCGTCTTTCACTGTGATACGGTCGATCTGCTCTATCTGCGGTTCTTCCGGCAGGCTAACCGGTTGATGCATTATCAATTCTTTTTCCAGTTCCTGATTCAGTGCATCTTCTTTAGCGACAATCAAACGATACCAAAGAAGAATGGCAACCCAGGTCGGAATGCCAAACAACAGACGAAAAGGGATGGTAGACGCAAAAGTGATATAGGGTATACCGGTTATCCTTGTTACAATATCGTAAACCATAAAGCTGCCGGCTATCCAGATCAGTATTCCTGCCACCAGAGTAATGACTTCCGTCTGAAAGATAGAGACTACTCCGACAACAAACCAGACCAAATAACCTAATGCCATCAACCAACCGATTGTCGCTATTCCGTCTATGACAGCAGGCACATAGTCCGCACCTGTGTATACACTCATTATCATTACCTGAGCTAACACCAGAACCAGCGCTACCACCAATACCGGCACCCAACGATAAGGATAATCTATAATCGGATGTGTTTTCATACGTTAGTCTTTAACTTCCAGTCCGCCAAAAGAAAGCCTTCCCCGAATGACTAATACACTTTCCTTGTTAATATTCCCGTTTTGCCAGCGTTTGTCATCACAACCGCCAAAGAAAGCATTGCACTTAAATACTACTTTCCAGTCAGAAGGGACATATATTTCGATGCCTCCCCAACTGCAATCCAAATCGATGTATGTTTCTCCCGGTGCGATATGAGTATGGCGCAGGTCAATCGTTGTTCCTCCACAAGAGGTACGGACGACTGCTCCTTTAAAAAGTTCATCAAGCACAACATGACGTGCAGCTCCAAAAGTGTTATCAGAACGCAGAAAGCCATCTTCCGATTCACTTTGCTGCTGATTGTTGGCAAAGTTCATGCCCGCATGACCATAATGTCCATGTTTCATCCATTCTCTATGGTCACGAAACATACGCTGTTTATCATTCCATGGTCCTCTGTGTCCGGATTTAAAAAGAAATAAAACTCCGGCTATGATCAAAGCTAAGGGCCAGACCATTGCCTGAGAATTCTCAGGCAGCCATGAAAGACTTCCTAGCAAAAAATAAACACCTACCAATACAAGGATAATTCCACCAACAAAATGACGGCGTATCATCGAATAAATTCCCATTATAATAAAAAGAGAATACCATGATACTATTATACTAAATAATTCAGCAGTAATCCAACCCATATTGCGGGCGAACAACAAAATCCCTGAAAGGATAAATAATGAAGCTACCAAAAGTTTTCCTGAAAAACCTGTAGGAGATGAGAATTTAGATTTCTGTTCCATCGTTTCTATGATTAATGATTGATGGTTCAAAGATACATCATTTCTTTGTGCTCTTACAGGCTTTTCAGATGATTTCCGGTCAGTAAACCGATGAATACCGGATAAAAATCGGTGAATGGGACAGAGTAAAGCGCAATAAATTATGCTCTAATTGAATCTAATAACAAAAAATACAATGTGAAAAACAAATATTGCACACCGACGTCTTTTCTTCCCTATACATTTGCAACCATATAATTAACACAATACGTGAGTACAACCAATATTTTAAAGAACTAATGCCATGAATAAAACTTTTTTAGGAGCTTTTCTTGCATCTGTCTTCATATCATTCACAGCCTGTTCGGAAGAAAATCTCGAACAGGACACAAATCCTCCAACAGAACAGCCGGGAGATTCTACTGATCCGGATGATTCGGGAGAGGATCAGCTGCCGGAGTATCCGACTCCCGACCGTTCGACAGTCGCAGCTTTTCCCGGTGCCGAAGGAGCCGGAAAACTAACTAGTGGTGGAGCCGGAGGAACAGTATATACAGTAACTTCTCTCAAAGATGACGGTTCAGAAGGTACTCTCCGTTGGGCGATAGAGAAGTCGGGCAAAAGGACGATTGTATTCGCTGTTGGTGGAGTCATCCCTTTAAGCAAACAGCTGCAAATAAAGAATGATGATATAACCATCGCAGGTCAAACAGCTCCCCACCCCGGTATTTGCCTGAAAAATTACACTTTACGTGTCAACGCAAACAATGTCATTATCCGATTTATCCGTTCACGCATGGGGGATGAATGTAAGACGGAAGATGATTCGATGAATGGGTATCAAGATTCTTATCCCGGCAAAAGGAATATTATTATCGACCATTGCTCAATGAGCTGGAGTACGGACGAATGTGCTTCATTTTATGGAAATACCGACTTTACCATGCAATGGTGTATCATCAGCGAGAGTCTGACAAATTCTCTTCATAACAAAGGAGGACATGGATATGGCGGAATATGGGGAGGCAGCCCTGCAACCTTCCACCATAATCTGCTGGCTCACCATAGTAACCGCACGCCCCGCCTCTGCGGAAGTCGCTACTCCAACAGAGAGGATATGGAAAAAGTCGATTTATGCAATAATGTAATCTATAATTGGACTGGCGAAGGGGCCTATGCGGGAGAGGGAGGTTCTTATAATATCATGAATAACTATTATAAACCGGGACCTGTTAATGCCGTAGCGAAAGTACATTGCCGTATTTTCACCGCTTATCTGGATGATGGCAAGAATCAACAGGCAAAAGGAGTATATGGAAAATTCTATGTAAACGGGAATTATTTCGAAACACATGAGAAGTTATCTAATTCACAAAAGACAGAATTGGCCAATGCAAATGCAGATAATACCTCCTCAACCGCTTTTTGCGTAAAAAACAACGAAGTTTCAACAAAAGATTTGCTTGTATCTTTACGTTTTCCTATCTTAGATGATTATTCGTTCGTTCAGTCTGCACAAGATGCCTATCAGTCTGTATTACTATACGCTGGTGCTTCCAATCTGCGTGACAAGATTGATAAACGTATTGTAAAAGAAACCCAGGAAGGCACTTTCACATACACAGGCTCAAACGGAGGAACGAACGGACTGATCGATACACAAGCTGATGTGGAAGGATGGAGTGAATACGCATCCACTACCACTACACAGCAGGATAGTGACAAAGACGGGATACCGGACGAATGGGAAACAGCCAACGGGCTGAATCCCAACGACGGCAGTGACGGAAACAAATATAACTTAAGCAAGGAATATACCAACCTCGAAGTCTATCTGAATAGTTTGGTAAATTCCTTATACCCAACCAATAACTAAGTAGCTATGAACAAAAAAATCCTGGTAGGGCTATGTGCCTTATTTATGCTCCCTTCTATCCAAGGGAATACAAATACTGACAATTCGTACAAAGAGAATGCTACTCCCGACCGTTCAAAAGTTCCGGCTTTCCCAGGCGCCGACGGTGCAGGGAAATATACAACAGGAGGTGCCGGTGGAACAGTATACACTGTAACTTCACTGGCAGATGACGGCTCGGAAGGAACTTTCCGTTGGGCTATCAACCAAAAAGGTACTCGCACAATCGTTTTTGCAGTAGACGGAATCATAGAGCTGCAAAAACCTCTGAGAGTCAACAATGGAGACCTGACCATTGCCGGACAAACAGCTCCAGGTGACGGTATCTGCCTAAAAAACTATACTTTCTCCATTCAAGCCGACAATGTAATTGTCCGTTTTATCCGCTCACGCATGGGAGTTGACATCAAACAAAAAGGAGACGACGCTATGAACGGCATCAAAAACCACCAAAATATTATCATTGACCACTGCTCCATGAGTTGGAGTACCGATGAATGCGCCACTTTTTATAATAATCGCAATTTCACTCTCCAATGGTGCATCATCAGCGAAAGCCTTGCCAACTCCATTCATGAAAAAGGAGCTCACGGCTATGGAGGCATTTGGGGAGGACAGACTGCAACTTTTCATCACAACTTATTGGCTCATCACACCAACCGTACTCCTCGTCTTTGCGGAAGCCGCTATACAGGTAAACCGGAAGAAGAAAAAGTTGATTTATTCAATAATGTAATCTATAATTATGGTAGTGACGGAGCTTATGCCGGCGAAGGAGGTTCCTACAATTTCATTAACAACTATTATAAACCGGGACCTTTCAGCGCTACAAAAGGTTCTTTTAAACGTTTGTTTACCGCATACGCCGACGATGGAACGAATAAGAATGAAGCCGGTGTCCACGGTATATTCTACTTTAATGGTAATTATATGGACCCTACTTGTTCTAAACTCACCGATAAACAAAAAGAAGCTCTTTACAAAGTGAACAGAGACAATGCCTACGGACTGGTAATCAAGAACGACTTTGCACCTGAAAAAAAGTTGTTGTCCTCTAAAGCTTTCAATATAGCCGAACGTACTTCCTTGCAATCTGCGAAAAAAGCATATAAAGACGTGCTCGAATATGCCGGTGCTTCGTATCGTCGTGACATAATAGACAAACGCATTGTAGAAGAAACCCGCAAAGGTAATTATACTTATGAAGGTTCCCACGGTAGCACCAACGGCATGATAGACCAGCCATCGGATGTAGGAGGATGGCCGGAATATAAATCGGAAGTAACTTTAGTCGATACCGATGGTGACGGTATGCCGGATGAATGGGAAAAGAAAAATAATTTGGATCCGAACGACCCTGCCGATGGTACTAAGTATAGTTAAGTCCGGAATACACAAATCTGGAAGTATATATGAACAATCTGGTCAATCATTTATTCCCCACAAAGAAATAGAATTTTGACACATAACACTTCCAAACAGACACAGGAAAGCGGAAAGTATATAGCAATACTTCCGCTTTTTTGTTACTCAGAGGTGGAAAAACAATATTTCCCATGATAAAAACAATTATTGCACATAGATAGCGCTGTCGATGACTTATTTTTGCACAAACAAAGCCTTACAAGTAACCGAATGTTTATAATATTAACAATCTATATATTAAAAGAAAAATGATGTCTAAAAGAATGAAAAACATGCGAGTTTTACTGCTAATGATATTAGCAGTTTTTTCGCTAAGCGTATCAGCGCAGACTATTACCGCAACCGGTAATGTGAAAGATGCAACCGGAGATCCAATTATCGGTGCTTCCATCGTAGAAAAAGGAAATACCTCCAATGGTACGATTACCAATCTGGATGGTGATTTCTCTCTCAAAGTTCCTGCCAATGCCACTCTTATTGTTTCATACATCGGTATGAAGACACAAGAAATTGCAATCAAAGGAAAAAACAAAATCGACGTAACTTTGTCTGACGACACCAAAGCATTAGATGAAGTCGTTGTTATCGGCTATGGTACAGCCAAACGGAAAGATATCACAGGTTCCGTTGCTACGGTTAGTTCCGAAGTATTGAGCGCCGTTCCCGTAGCTTCGGCAACAGAAGCCTTGCAAGGTAAAATGGCGGGTGTACAAATCACCACTACCGAAGGTTCTCCTGACGCAGAAATGAAGATTCGCGTACGTGGTGGTGGTTCTATCACAGGTGACAATACTCCGCTGTTTATCGTAGACGGTTTCCCGGTAGAGTCTATCAGCGACATTCCCGCATCCGATATTGAGGATATGACTGTACTGAAAGATGCATCTTCTACAGCTATTTACGGTTCCCGCGGTGCAAACGGTGTAATTCTGGTAACGACTAAAAGCGGAAAGGAAGGAAAACTGAGTGTATCTTATAATACCTACTATTCCTGGAAAAAAATGGCAAAGACCTTGGAGACATTGAGCGCAACTGATTATGTAAAATGGCAAAGAGAATACGCCTTGTTGAGAGGTAATGAAAGCAAATTTACCAGTCTTTTCGGCAACTGGCAAGATGCAGACTTGTATGAAAACGCCCCAACCAATGACTGGCAAGACCAAGTATTCGGCCGTACAGGAAATACCTTCAATCATAGCTTGACAATTAGCGGTGGTTCGGACAAAACTAAATTCAACATGGGATATGCCCACATGAATGACAAAGCTATCATGCTGGGGTCTTCTTTCCGACGTGATAATTTAAGCTTAAAACTTAACCACAAGGTGAATGATAAAGTCAGCCTCGACTTCTCTATGCGTTATGCCAATACCACAGTAAACGGTGCAGGTGCCAATGAAAGCAAGAGTGAAGTATCTTCAGCCGACTCACGCATGAAGAACGTTATGATCTACCCGATGTTTAACTTTCCTGATTTGAGTGACAGTTATGACCCGGATTTTCAGTTGACAAACCCGATTACATCAGTATATGACACAGACCGCAAGCAGAACCGTCAGACTTTCAACATGAATGGAAGCTTTTCATGGGAAATCTTCAAGAACTTCAAGTTCAAAACAGAGTTCGGTCTGGACTGGTACTACAATACCGATAAGAAATATTATGGTCCAAGTACTTACAATGCACGTACCAACAGTTCCGATACAGAAGGTGTTCATCCGATGGCTTATTTTGCCGACACGCAGCGTAAGACTTTCCGCAATACCAATACAGTAAATTACAACTTCAAAGATATCATCAAGAATAAAGACCACAACCTGAATGTATTGGTTGGTGAAGAGACTATCAATAAAAAAAGTTCATTGAATGATGACCGTCTGAGCTTCTTTCCTGTCAGCTTTACTGCTTCTCAGGCTTGGGCCTTGTCTTCACAAGGTACTCCTTATAGTGTAGACAAATATACTAACGCAGACGACAACTTGCTTTCCTACTTCGGACGTGTCAATTACGATTTCCAAAGCAAATATTTGATTAGCGGTACATTCCGTGCCGATGGTTCTTCCAAATTCTCTAAAGGCAATCGTTGGGGATATTTCCCTTCAGCTGCCGTAGCATGGCGTATTTCCTCAGAAAAGTTCATGGAGAAGACCCAGAATTGGCTTGATGATTTGAAAATACGTTTTTCTTATGGTACCGCAGGTAATAACAATATTCCCGCCGACCAGACTTCTCCCGTATGGTCTTCCGGTTCTACTACTTGGCTCAATCAATTCCCTTCTTATTGGACAAGCGGCATTGCCTCAGGTCAAAGTGGTTCCTACGCATCCAATCCGGACTTGAAATGGGAAACGACCGTTACCCGTAACGTTGGTTTGGATTATACCTTATTCGGTGGCAAGCTGACCGGTAGCATCGAATATTATAAGAATACGACTAAAGATTTACTAATCGCATTCCCTGTTTCCGGTTCCGGTTATGACTACCAGTACCGCAACCTCGGTAAGACTGAGAACAAAGGTTTTGAAATATCTCTTACCTGGAACATCATCAGCAAGAAAAACTATGAGCTGAGCTTCAATGGTAACGTAGGTTTCAATAAAAACAAAGTAAAGAACCTGGGTACATTATCACAATATCCGGCATCATCCGGTTGGGCCTCAACACAGATTCAGGATGACTTCATCGTGAAACCAGGCCATTCAGTAGGTGAGATCTACGGATATGTAACTGCCGGACGTTATGAAGTAAGTGACTTTGAAGACTATTATGCCAGCGGTGAAAAATGGGTATTGAAACAAGATGTAGCAAACAATGCAGGTGTTATCGGTGCCAGTTATCTCCGTCCGGGTGCCTTAAAACTGAAGAATATAGACGACAGTGACAATGTCATTGATGAAAAAGACCGTACCGTTATCGGTAATACCAATCCTAAAGCCAGTGGTGGTTTCGCCCTTTCAGGTCGCGTATATGGTTTTGATTTGAGTGCAAACTTCACTTACAGTATCGGTAATGACGTTTATAATGCCAATAAGATTGAATATACTTCGTCCTATCAATACTATTACCGTAACATGATCGACATTATGGCCGAAGGCAAACGTTGGACAAACCTTGACGCCAACGGAAACTTGGTAAACGATCCCGCACAGTTGGCTGCATTAAACGCCAATACTACCATGTGGTCACCCTATACCAGTTATGTATTGACCGACTGGGCTGTTGAAGATGGCTCCTTCCTACGTCTGTCTACATTAACAGTAGGTTATACTCTACCGCAGTCCCTGACTAGAAAAGTGGGTATTAACAATTTGCGTTTCTACGCCACATGTTATAATGTATTTTGTCTGACCGGTTATTCAGGCTTCGACCCTGAAGTTTCCACCCGAAACAAAACAGCTCTTACTCCGGGAGTAGACTACTCTGCATACCCGAAGAGCCGCCAGTTTGTAATAGGTCTTAACTTAAACTTCTAAAACGAAAAAGAAATGAAAAATATAACGATTAAATCATTGACAGCTGTCGCCCTTCTTGCTAGTCTGTCTTCTTGCAGTGATTTCTTAGATCAAAGTTCTCCTTCATCTTTAGACGGTAAGAACATTTTCAGTACTTATGAATATGCACAAGGCACCATTGCCAATATCTATCAGGAATTTGGAGAGCAAAACTATCGTGCACGTGCCATTTGGTATGGATACAATACAGATATAGAATACTATAACAGTTCGGACAAGGCCGACGGAAAGGCAGACTTGGCAACATACAATGCCGGAGTCGGAAACGATCAAATGAACACCAGTACCGGGACCGACCTTTGGGCTAAGATATATGCCGCTATCGAACGTGCCAATCTGGCTATTGAAGGTCTTCGTGAATATGCAGACCTGACAAATGCCAATATGAAACAATTGTTGGGGGAAGCGCTCACGCTACGTGCCTTACATTATATTGACCTGATTAATATGTGGGGAGATGTTCCCGCACGCCTGACTTCATTGAACGCCGACAATATGTATTCAGGACGCGAAGACCGTGATGTCATCTACAAGCAGCTCATCATTGATTTGCAAGAGGCACAAGACCTTTGCGCGTGGCCTAATGAGATAGACGCCACAAAAACAGTGGAACGCGTGAACAAAGTCTTCGTAAAAGGTCTCCTGGCCCGCGTATGCCTGCAAGCATCCGGCTACGCTCAGCGTCTTGACGGAGAAAACCGTTTAAGTACGGATCCGGAACTATCCAAAGCACGTCTCTACCCTATCGCACTGCAAGCTTGTAAAGATGTAATGGAACAGGAAGGCACTTACGTGGCTTTGAAATCAAATTTTGAAGATATCTTCAACAACAACGGAATCTCAGGAGATGTTATCAATGCAGGCAGTGAATCATTGTTCGAGATAGGTTATAGCAATAACCCCGCACGCGGACGTATCATGTACACTTTCGGTATCAAGCATACCACTGCCGACAATATGACAACCATGCTTCAGGGAAGCCAGGTTGGTCCTACACCAACTTTCTTCTTTGACTATTCAGTAAAGGACTTGCGCCGTGATATAACTTGCTGCCCATTCCAATGGACAAAAGGTGTACAAACTCTTCAGTCTTTCAAAAGCTGGAGTTTCGGAAAGTTGCGTTATGAATGGACGAACCGTATGATTCCTACCGGAAACGATGACGGTATCAACAGACAATATATGCGTTATGCCGACATCGTACTGATGCGCGCCGAACTGGAAAACGAATTGAATGGTGCATCTGCTGCCGTTCCTTACCTGACTAAGATTCGCAACCGCGCTTTTGCGACCTCCGACCGTGCAACAGAAGTTACAGCTTATGTTGCAGAAGCAGCTCTCAGTAAAGAAAAGATGTTCCAGGCAATTGTTGACGAGAGAGCTTATGAGTTTGCCGGAGAACTGATCCGTAAAGCTGATCTTATCCGTTGGGGAATGTTGAAAAGTAAAATGGACGAGACAAAAAACAAGATGAAAGCTATTGTGAGTTTGACCGATTATGATTCTAAACATCCTTACAGCCAGCTATCAGGCCATGCATATTATAAAATGAGCGCATATACCTGGACTCGTAATGGTATAGAGACTACCGAAAAGGATGCAAAACTGAACCTTTACGGTCTGAACTATGGTGAAATGGATATTAATCCGGAAGGCTATACCGAATTTTCAGACAGTAAGGGCGAAGCATCCACTTGGATCAAAGATAATGCCCTGGAAGATGTTATTGACTATCTCTATGTTCGCGACCCGGACAAATATCAATACTGGCCTATCTTTAACGTCAACTTGAATGATAATCCTAATCTTTCTAATTACGAGTGGTATTAACTAACTAAATGATTAAACAACAATGAAAAAATATATACTATCAATTTGTACATTAGCTGCCGTTTGCCTGGGTAGTGTTGCAGTGACATCATGTAGTGAACCAGATGATATCAATGATTTAGTTCTTAATCGTGTCTTGTCGCCAACCGGCATCACTGCACGTATTTCACAGGAAGTAAACATCATTGTCAGTTGGAATGAAATGTCAGGAGCTACCTCTTACGAACTTGAAGTTTATGCGGACAGTCCCGACTATGACCAACGTACACCGGATGCCTCATATACCACAACTTTAACCGAAAAGACTTTAACCAATCTTATCGGAGAGACTGATTATTACATCCGCGTAAGAGCCATTGATGAAAACAATTCTTCCCGCACATCCAAATGGGTTGACATCAAGCGTACAACCAACCCCGAACAGAACATGAAAAAGGTAAAAGCCGGCGACATTCAGAGCACTTCTGTAAAAGTAACATGGACACCGGGTATTGAGGTCGATGCTGTCATCTGTGCTCCTACTACCGCAAACTCCAGTGCCAATACTGTGACG
>OLWM01000838.1_pt1 | contig 13365 bp, 7 predicted proteins | sample 1644141 | NCBI WGS metagenome assembly OLWM01 (sample SAMEA103958150, study PRJEB25191) | human gut metagenome | biome: human-associated habitat [ENVO:00009003]; feature: intestine environment [ENVO:2100002]; material: feces | place: Germany | collected 2013/2015
GTTAATCAGAGGGTCCTTGGTTCAAGTCCAAGAGGAAGAGCAAAAAGGTTCGTCATTATGGCGAACCTTTTTTGTTTTCCAATAGCTCAATTCCACCACAAATTACACGGATTAACACAGATTTATCGATATTGAGTTCATAGCACTATTAAAAAGTAATCAACTATAAATGCCGCTTTTATTTCTTCAAAGAAACACAATATTTGATAAACGGTCAAATTGACGGATAAACAATCAAAAAGCAGGAGTAAGCTGCTTTTTCATCCTCATAAAACGCTAAATATCAAGAATAAAGCCCTAGACTATTTTCCCACGTTCTATTGTTTTTCAGAAACTTTATCTTATTTTTGTAGAGAATGCCTCTATTCAAAAAAAGGGATAAAAGTGTGAAACCATTAAACAATCAATAGCGTATGAAAACAAAATTACTCTTTATCTATGTATTATGTTTCTTATTCTCTTGTGGAATAAGCGCACAACAATCTCAAAAAGGTTGGTTTAAAATTGGTAAAGCAAAGAAAACGGTACCAATAGCTACTCAATCTCAAAATACGCAATCTGCTCAATCCCGCTCTATTGAAGGATGGCAAGGTAAGAAGGCACCTGCTCAGGCAACAAGAATATTCTACTACAACAATGGAAATGAGAAAGTGTATACTCATAAAGAATATTACGAATACGACGCCTATGGCAATGTCACATTAATAGAACCTAACATAGACACAAAACGCTGCCAACTTTACAACTACCCTCAATGCTTCCGGCATCCGTACTGCCGTCAACAAAACGGGTATAGAAAAAGCAACTTTCAATGAAAAAGGCTATGTCACATACATAAAGGAAAACTATTTGTATTCTTATGGATCACAGCAGTCCGAAATGAGTGTTACATGGAAAGATAATTTCCCTTCAACAATTAGTATCAGTTATCGGGAAGAAGATGATCCGTATGACATCACAGAGATTTCAAACATTACCCCTATGTATGGAACAGAAAACTTCAATCCTTATCTCATTACAGAAGATGATTGGGATAGCAATATGTACGATGGTGAGGATAATTCTTTCTTTTTCAACTGCGACGCAACAATGAAAGAAGGCTATGGAAGAAGCATAAATTTACGTATAGAATGTGAACATGAGGATGCAACAAACACGTTTTCCCGTACAGTTTACATATTACAAGGAGATCAAAAAACGCCTTATTATACTGAGAAGAGAACATTATTAGACAGCAATGGAAGTTTCCGCTATACATATACAGACCACGACGAAGAGTATCGTGATACCCTAATAGTAACCTGCAATAAATACGGTGATATCATCCGCCAGGAGAAAATCGAAACTGAATATAACTATCGCTATAGCTATCTGGATATTTATGATCGAGAATATGACAGCAATGGTAATCCCCAAAAAACGACATATACTCGTTACAATAACAATGATAACCCCGAAGAAGTATGGGAAGAAACCTATGAAAAACGTACAGAGGAAGACAGAAATGTCATTGAGATTACTTTATCCGCTCCTGGAACATTAGAATCCGCATTAGCTGCTTTAGACAAACCTATATATGCGTTAAGAATCATTGGAGAAATGAATCAAGACGACTATTACATTATTAATCAAATAGAACAGATATCCTTTGTCGATCTTAGCCAAACGACGAATACTAGCATACCCACAAACTTTTTAAATAACAAAGAGCAGTTAGTTGCCATAATGTTGCCAGAAACTCTCAAAGAAATTCAAAATGACGCTTTTAGATATTGCCGTTCACTCTATTCTATAAATCTTCCGAACAGTATAGAGAATATTGGATACGGAGCATTTTCCTATTGTCAAATAGACTCCCTAATCCTTCCTGAAAGTTTGCTCTCACTTGGAGATTATGCTTTTGAAGAATGTGAAAAACTAGTATATGTAGAATTGCCAACAAAACTATCAACTCTATCTGCGGGCGCTCTTTCCTATTGCAAGAATTTACAAAAAATAGTATGTCGAATGCCAGCTCCAGTATCCGCTAATGTCATTTATGATTCGGATGAAGTTTTCAGAGGTATCAACCACGAGAATTGCACTGTAGTGGTTCCTGCAATCTCTTTAGCATCTTACCGTGCAGACAAAAGCTGGAACAAATTCACACACTATGAGACGTTTGAATACACTCCTAAAGACTGGATACTGAATGGGCACCTCCTACTTTCAGACAATACACGCATACCCGGTTCTCCCGATATGGAAATAAACATGGGAGGCGGTCTTATTGTAGAAGGCAATTCACCTATGCCTATCAAAACTCTCAAAATTCACCAGGGAGAAGTCTATGATCAATGGGGAGACAGAAGTTACACCAACAAACTCCCTATCGTCATTTCACGCAGCAATGCACTGTCTGCAGAAAACATAGAGTTAATATATACATGCGAACCTTACCAGTGGTACTTTGTTTCTTTCCCGTTCGATGTAAATCCTGCCAATATAACAGTCGATAATAATGCACTATATGTCATTCGTTATTACGATGGTGCAGCCCGTGCACAATATGGAGCAGGAAGCAGTTGGCAAGATGTACCGAATGGAGAAATTCTACGTGCCGGAGAGGGATATATCATACAGTTCAACCAGAAGGTTACCCAATTCACGGTTAGTGCAGTACATAATGCAAACAAAGACACCTTCTTCAGCAACTCCAGTCGCAAGATCACTCTGAATGAATACAATTCCGAGTATGCTCATAATCGCAGTTGGAATCTGATAGGGAATCCCTATCCTTGCTATTTCAATATCAAATCAATGGAATGTTCTGCACCGATTATCGTCCAGAATGGAAGAGGCTACTCTGCCTATTCCCCTGTAGATGATCATTATGCATTAAGCCCCATGCAGGCATTCTTCATCCAAAAGCCTCTGGATCTGGAAAATATAACATTCCAACCGGAAGGTAGACAGGGAGATGGAGCTATCGTCACAAAAGAAGGATACACTCGCAGCATAAACTCCGAAAGAACGGTATACAATATAACCCTAGGAAATAAAATTTACACTGATAAGACTCGCTTTGTCATCACCCCTAACGCATCCATAAAATACGATTTTGGAAAAGATGCTTCTAAATTTATGAGTGAAGACAAAGAAGTAGTACAGCTTTTCACCATAGAAAATGGAGTGCAATACGCCATCAACGAACGTCCATTGGAAAAAGGTGTCATCCAACTTGGAGTTTATATCGGTAAAAAAGGAGAATATACATTCAACATGGGAGAAAATATACCATTGGAAGGTGACATAATTCTGATTGACAAACAAGAAAACAAAGAAATCGACTTAAAAAATGAAAGTTACAGTTTCGATGCTGAAGCAGGAACTTATGCAGATCGTTTTGAAATACACCTGTCCATTGTTCCTACAGATATCCAGACCGAAACCGAAGCTGATTCACCCAGAGTTATTCCGGGATACAATAAAATCACCGTGAAAGCTGACACCGGAGATGATATAAAGATATATGCCATTACCGGACAACTACTCAGACAGGTTATTGCGACTCAATCCGAAACCGAAATTGCTATCGGGAATGGCGCATACATCGTTACAGTAAAAGATAAAGCATTTAAAACCATTGTTTTAAAATAAACAATAGGAGAGTAAAATTATGAAATACATAATAAGTATACTTTTTGCCCTATGGAGCATCGGCACATTAGGACAAAACAACAACTTTAATCCTGAAAATCCGCCTGAACCGGTAACCCCTCATAAGTTAGTGCTGTCTGCTATTCCAACTGAAAGCGCTCATTTCAGTTCAGACAGTGTGACACTTGTGGATGAAGGAAGTAATATCCGTATCGATGCTTATCCTAAACAGGGATATGAATTCAAAGAATGGAGGATTAATGATGAAATCGTATCCACAGAAAATCCATATTATCTCACTATGGGAACTTCCGATATTCATTTAACAGCAGTGTGCCGATTCAATCCGGAAAACCCTGGAAACCCCAATTCTAACTTCTGGGATGCAACCACCGGCGAAATCATTATAGATGATTTCATTCCGGGAAGGTTGACCGACACATATTATGATATATTAAGAGAGCATGATATTAATAAGGAACAAATAAGAAAACTGACTGTTTTCGGTGAAGCTCTCGAAGAAGATTTAAGGATTGCAGAGCAATTAGAGACCTATACAGCTCTAGATTTGAAAAATACAAGAGGTATTTCCGCCATCCGGCAATATACCTTTTCATATATCAGTATTTCTTCCATTACGCTTCCTAGTGATCTTACTGTTATAGAGAGTTATGCCTTTACTGATTGCAACAATTTATCAGAAATAATATGCTATGCAGTAGCACCTCCTAAACTACATGAAAACGCATTTCACAATATCTCAGAAAGCCTGATTATACGTGTACCACAAACAGTGCTAACTCTATATACCAGTGATCCTGTATGGAGTCAGTATACCATCCTACCTTTGACAGAAGAAGTAGGCTCTCTAACGGTCAGCTTACCTGAATCCGCTTCTGACGGACGATATAAGAATATGACTCTTGAACTTGCCAATATAAAAAACGCTCAAAAACAAAGATATATACTGTCCGACAGAATGACGTACACATTCAATGGTCTGATACGGGACAATGTCTATAGTGTATATTTAAAAAACCATACAGGAAATACGCTTGGTGAAATCAAAGATATAAAAATCACAAGCAGCAATGACTCAGTCAGATTCTCTAATATATTGGAACTTCAAACCATAGAACTCAAAGTGCTGACACCTCAAAAGGAAGATGTCACTAAGAGTGTACGAATCACTTGGTTTGATTCAAACGATGCTTACCTGACACAAGGAAACAGCCTGAGTGGATTAATAGCCGGAACACGCTTGAAATATAAGATAGAACTCAATCAAGAGCTCGGGATGCAGTACATATTTCCTGCTCCTCAATCATATATCACACAAGAAAACAAAGAACAGCCTGTCTACAATCTGCAACCAATTGACACATTAACCGTATCAGGAACGGTAAAAGACACAGATGGTAATCTTCTGCCTAATGCAGTGATTTCCATATCACAGCAATTAAATGGTAAATACTCTAAGGCATTTACTACTCAAACAGGTACAGATGGTACTTTCAAATTAAATGTATACAATGATTACAGCACCATTACAATTGCCGCAGCCAATTACATCAGTCAGAAATTTACAAAAGAGAATTTTAATGAGGAAAACAATCTTGGAGAAATCAAACTGAAGTCTATTTCCGGCACCACCATCAGTACGAACTTCACTTATACAAATGCTACCATTGAAGGTGGAACACCCGAGATACAGAATAGCTATTCCGACTACGAGAATATTGCCTATGCGATATACAACATTACCAAAGACAAGGCTATCACGGAATTTTCAGTTCAATATCCTAATATTGTTTTATTGGAAGAAGTGGATAAAGGCGATCAGCTTCGCATTACGGCTTCAAGCAAGAACAATGCATTCATGCCTGTAGAAGATTTGGTCACAGTTGATGAAAAGAACCGCATAGAAACTCACTTTGCAATAGTAGCATTAGGTGGAATCAATGCATCTTACAAATCATCTGCTGACAACTCTACAATAGTAGGCATCCTTTATGGAAATAATGGCGAACTCATAAAAAAGTATTCCTACACCGACTCTTCACTCTCCATCAATAATCTTACAGACGGTAGCTATACTCTAATTTCAATGAGCAAGAGTACCTTCTTCAATTCCATTCTGAAGCTCTCTCAATTAGCAAGTTCCGGCTTAACAGAAGGTACCGATTATGTACAAAACACTGTAAATGTAAAAAGTGGCATTCTCTCTCCCATTTTCAACGATCATATCCCGGCATTGGACGAAAGCAAGCTTTACTACACAGGAGACAACACATCTTTTACAGTCAACAAACCCTCTATCGCAGCAGGTAATTATCTGACATTAAAAGGAAAAATTGATTTCAAAGAGGAGTATTCCTCTTCTATCAGCAATATACAGTTTGTAGTTGACTTGCCTGAAACTTGTTCGTATGTAGAAAACTCAGCTATGGTAGGTAATGGTATTGCAAGTTATACGTTGGATAATAATCGTTTGATTATTCCATTGGCCAATTATACTGAGTCAGTACGCTTCTGCATTATACCTACTGCCGGTGGCAACTATCAGCCAAATGCATTTGTAAAATTCACACTAAACGATAGAGAAGTAAATCAGCCTATTGGTTCTGCATTTTATGAGGTTAAGGATTTAAGTATCAGCGTACCAAGCACTGCCTCCCAAACAACAATACCGATCAGTGGAACCGCACAAGGAAAATCTACTATAGAAATATACGACAATGAAATTCTGATTGGTCAAACCACATCCTTAGCGAACGGAATGTGGAGCACAACCTGTGAATTGAACAACCCCTATAATTTATCTACACACAGTATCTATGCCAAAGTTATTACCGAACAGGGAATGAATCTGCAATCGGAAACGCAAAAGTTAATGTATGACAAGCATGCAATAAGCTTCTACCGTAACAATGACATTTTATAATGGATGGCTTAAAAACAACGTAGAAGTTACCTTCGATTTATTGAATGGAACAAATAGTGCTGCGTCCTACATGTTTTATCACGAAACAGACTTCACCTTTATTATCAACTTCACAGACAACAACCCTGACATCGTTTCAGACGTAACACTCTATGTATTCACTGATCATAATGAAATAAAACAATTAAAAGCGACTTATAATGAAAAGATTGATAAATGGTGTGCATCCGGCAAATTCGATTCAAATAACTTACCGACTAATGTAAGTGTAGATTTTGCGGCGGCAACGACACCTATGTTGGACAGTTCAGAGTTGAAAGACATTTATTCTTATGTCACCAATACCATTAAAGATACTAAAGACTCCAAAGATTTCCTTGATTCTTTAGAAAACAAAATCAAGGATGAACTACAAAAGGAGACTCCTGATTTTGAATCTCTTGAGAAACTTTTCAGCCAATATCCAACAGAAAATCCCGATATTGACAATGAAACCGTTGATTATCTATCAACTTTAGACGACAAACAGTTCACAGCCTATATAGATGAAGTCTACTCAAATCTGGATTCTTTAATAAACGATGCGTCTTCATATTCCGATGAAGTAGAAAACAGCATCCTGAAACATACCTTGTATGGAAAAGAGACATTTGTCACAAGCAAAGGAGTAAAGGGGAGCAGAACTATTTCTGATTGTAAAAATATTGATGAAAAACAACTGATAGCTGACGGCTACACTTTACTGCCAACTACTGACAATGGAAGCATCTACGAAAAATACAACGAAAACATGTATTGTCTGATAGATTTTAGCAATAACGTCCGCTACCTAATTGAATTTACAGATACTCCATTAAGCAGAGCAGAAACACAGCCAAATAGGTCCGATTGGTTTGAAACAATAAATGCTGCATATATGGAATTCAGTAAGGCGCTACTTACTAATTATGATATATATCAGGATATCTTTACCGATTGTAATAAAAATGCAGGTAAAAAACTTGCTAACCTTTTGAAAAAAGCCAAGTCATTACAAGAAGTGGAAAAAGCCCTAAATAAAAAATTGGAAAGCGCTTTCGGGTTAAAAGAAATAGAATTAAAGGCCCAGAAGGTAAAAATCCAAGGGCAAAGGAATTATCTCAAAAAAGAAATGGAACGGGTAACAAAAATACCCCGATGGCTATCTTACATAACAAAGGCTGCCTTATCCGTTTACGACTGGAAAGGATGGCACGATAGAGTAATAGGAATGGCACAAAAATTAGATGCACTTGAAGTTCCCTATTGCGCTTATGAAACAAAGCCTGAAGCCGCCGCACTAATAGATCAATATATACTTACAGCTAAAAAAGAGTTCCAAGATTATTATTTAGCTCAATTTGGAAGAAAGAGCTTCTATAATATTGCCGATTTAGCACTTGGTCCCATTATTGGCGTAGCGATGGCTATACTACAAGAAAGAGCTGAAAGTGCACGTGACAAGCAATTCGAAGCTTCTATAAACGGAGATATCAGTAGATACCAGAAATGGATTAAACAAGTATCAGAAAAATGCAAGGATATCCCTGAAGATGACAATAATAAGCCTATTATAACTACAGCTCCACCATCCGCTCCTATCCTCGACCCCTCCGGCTACGTGTACGAAGCCGTTCCATCCAACCGCCTGCAAGGCGTAACTGCCACCTGCTACTACAAAGAAATGGTAGAAGACATGTACGGTGAGCTGCATGAGAATATCGTACTTTGGAATGCAGCTGAATATGCACAGGAGAATCCACTCTTCACCGACGAGCAGGGAATGTATGCCTGGGACGTTCCTCAAGGCTTATGGCAAGTTAAATTCGAGAAAGAAGGATATCAGACGACCTACAGCGACTGGCTTCCCGTACCTCCCCCACAACTGGATGTCAACATTGGCATGACTCAAAGTGCACAACCCACCGTTGTAGCCGTACGTGGATTCGAAACAGGAATTGAAATCGAGTTCAGCAAGTATATGCAACCTGAAACAATGACCACCGAGCAAATTATGGTAACTCGCAACGGGACTATTGTAACCGGAGAAGTTTTCTTGCAAAATGAAGAAATAAATCCATATAACAATAATGAGAAATTTGCCTCTAAAGTACGGTTCACTCCTATAGAGCCGCTTGCAACAACAGATAAGGTTGTGCTCACAGTGAGCAGACGAGTAAAAAGTTATGCAGGTATTAATATGGAGAGTGATTTCAGCCAGGAAATAGATATTGAAAAAGAGGCCAAGTCCATCGTTGTTGAACCTGTTATCGAAGTGGCATACAACCGGACAGTAGACATTACGGTTGCCGTTGAGCCCAAAGAAGCTGCCGTAAATAAGAAAATTACAGCACTCTCCTCGGCGCCGATTATTGCAACCGTTGCGCCGGAAGCTACATTAGATGAGAATGGAGAAGCCACCTTCACTATTGGAGGTGAACTGCTGGGAAGCACTACCATACACTTCATGGTAGACGGTATGGAGTTAAAAGCTGATGTAAAAGTAAATGTTCTCACAACTGTAACCGGAGAAGTAGCTTTCAATTATTACTTAAATGCAGGATGGAACTGGCTTTCTGTCAATGTACAAGATCAGCACTTGAATGACTTACCCGCTTTGCTTGAACCCATCAAAGCATCAGTACTTACTTTGAAAGGTGCAAATGGTGACTTAGTAAATGACAACGAAAACGGATGGCAAGGTTCACTCAACATTCTGAGTCCGACAGCATCTTTCAAAATAAAAATGAAGAAAGATGCAACTCTCGAGCTCAAAGGCAAACCTGTTACCTCCGAAAACAGTACCGTTACACTTAACCAAGGTTGGAACTGGATAGGGTACATACCCACTGCTACTTTGTCTCTGGAAGAAAGTCTGAAGAACCTGCAAGCGGAAGCAAACGATGTAATTAAAGGTTTGGATAACTTTGCTATATACAACGGAACCGAATGGATAGGAAGTCTCACCCATCTGATTCCGGGAGAAGGCTACATGTATTATTCCAAATCTGTAAAATCCTTCAATTATTCTGCAAGTGATACAGACTCCGATGCACCGTACATTACTCCGCAATGGGCTTATGATGCCAATTTATCCGAAGATAATATGCCCATCATAGCAGAACTCTACGATGGAGAACAAAAAGCCGAATCCGGAAAATACCTGATAGGTGCATTTATAAATGGCGAATGCAGAGGTATGGCTGTGGAGAAAAACGGTTGCCTGTTCATTACGGTTCATGGTGAACAAAATGATGAGCAAATAACATTACGCGCTTTTGATACTGCCGATCAATTGGAATACAATATCAAAGAAAAGATAGACTGGGCTAATACATTGCAGGGAAGCCTGACTACTCCTGTCAGTCTACATATCGGCGAAGCAACCGGAATCACTCCTGTTTTCGAAGGTGTATTGATATATCCAAGTCCTGTACGCGACCGGCTATTCATCCGAGAAACTATTGACAATATTGACGAGATCCGTATTTCTGACACCCAGGGACAAGCTCTAATCTGGAATAATCAGGTACGTCCTAATGAAGGCATTGATGTTTCTGCTCTAAACAAAGGTATTTACGTAATTACAATCAAAACAAGTAACGACGTAATCCAACAGAAATTCATGAAAATAGATTAGGTAATCAGTAATACCTTTGGAGTATAAATAAAAGAGGTGTACCAAAAGCTCTCTATGGTACACCTCTTTTATATTAAATTATCTTCATCAAGCTTCCGCAACCGCCAAGGTCAATACACTGATACGTATCCCTCCTATCTCACGAAATACATCAGCACAGGCAGTAGTTGTAGCTCCCGTAGTCAAAACATCATCCACAATCAGAATATGCTTCCCTACTAATCGTTCCGGATGGCGGAGTTTAAAAATACCTTCCACATTCTCCCATCTCTCATAAATCGATTTACGGGTCTGTGTATTGGTATGTTTCTCGCGGATCACGGAAGAAGTATCTACAGGTATCCCTGTCACTTGAAACACGCCACGGGCAATCCACTCACTTTGATTATATCCACGAGCTCTCTGTTTACGGGGATGCAAAGGTACGGGAATGACAACATCTACATCTTCAAAAAAGCCGGTCGGCAGTAATTCCGCCGCCATGCAACGTCCCATCACCGCTCCCAGTTCTTTCCTTCCACCATACTTCAATTGATGTAGGATCCTGCGGAAATCACTTCCTTTCCGATAAAAGAAATAAGAGGTGGCACGTTCCAGAGGAAACTTTCCCCAAAACATACGCTCTACAGGATTATCCTTCATTTTATGGTAATTCGTACGCGGCATATCTATATTGCAACGAGTACAAATAGTATCCTCACCCTCTATAAGTGATGCTCCGCAAACTGCGCAGCAGCGTGGAAAAAAAAGATGGAACAAAGGACCGAACCAATATTTCACAGTATTTTTCATCAGGCTATTTCTTTATGTCACATCCCCAACGGAGGGACTTCTTGTATCAGTTGTTGCAATATAGGATGCAGATATCCATTCGTGGCAATAATATGATGCCCTTCTATAAAATTCTCATTCCCATAAAAGTCAGTCACCCGGCCACCGGCTTCCAGCACCAGCAATGCGGCAGCCGAATAATCCCATTTGCCGATGAAAGCTTCCGCCCAGGCATCAAAACGTCCGGCGGCTACATAGCATATTGCCAAAGCTGCAGAACCAGTCATACGGATACCACCAACCTTACCATACAAATTATGTATCAGATGTTCTCCCGTACGGGCATATTGACATGAGTTATAAGGCAATTCAACTACCAGAAAAGCATCTTCCATCTGCTGCACATTGGAAACCTGTATCCGCTGGCCATCCACATACGCACCTCCACCTTTCCAGCCATAGAAACACTCATCCCTACAGGGATCATACACTACTCCAATCAAGAGTTCCTCTTTAGACCGAAGAGCTATACATACACAATAAGGCGCGTTGTCATGGATATAATTTGTAGTCCCGTCCAACGGATCCACTACCCAACAATAAGGTTCATCCTGATACACTGCCGAACCTTCTTCCGTAATAAAACCGGCTTCCGGCAACAAAACGGAAAGTTCAGCAACAATCTGTTTTTCCGACTCTTTATCTACATAAGACACATAGTCATGCGCATGTTTCTTCTCCACGCTTTCACTGCGGAAAGTTTTTCTCTCTTCTTTCAAGAAACTTCCTGCATCCATAGCAATGCGGCAAACTTTTGCGGTAAGTGATGCTAAATCCATATTCGTATTCTTTTTCTTTGTTATTCTATTATTTCCCGGGCAATCCAGGCGCAGGCCTCAGCGTCGGCTAATGCATGGTGATGCTGCTCCAACTCATAACCAAAGTAGGCAGCTACCGTATGCAGCTGATAGTCGGGCAAACCTTTGATCCGTCTTCGTGCCGTACTCAAGGTACAATGAAATTCATAATCGGGATAATCTAGGCTGTAAGTTCTGAAAACGGCTTTCAGACAACTCTCATCAAAACCTTTATTATGGGCTATGAGCGGCAATCCTTCAATAAGTGGCGCTATCTCCTGCCATACGGTGGGAAATATCGGAGCTTTTGCCGTATCCGCCAATGTCAATCCATGCACACGCGTGTTCCAATAGGTATAATATTCCGGTTCGGGACGGATCAGACTATAATAAGTATCTACAATCTCTCCTTCCCGCACAATTACTATGCCGACACTGCACACGCTGGCACGTTGCTCGTTGGCGGTCTCAAAGTCTATAGCGGCAAAGTTTTTCATTATCGGAAAAATTACTTATCCTCGTCTACCTGCTGGTAAATCAGATTTCCTCTTTGACTGATTGTCCATTTACCATTTTCCTGACGAACATTCTTCGTATCATCGTCTTCTACATTCCACGCATAACCACCAACGGGCAAGGAGCGACGATCCAATATTTCGTTTGGCTGATCATTAGAGAAAAACAATTCCACTTGCAGCGAATCGGGTGCAAAAACTATAAATGCCGTATTTGCCTTATCAGCAACAGACTCCATGCGCACACCTTGCTCCCAAAGGCGGATACAATCTTTCCGAACCTCACTCCAGGTATAACCTGCGGAAGCAATACAACCATGATCGTCTTTATCATTACCTACCAGGTTATCTTCACCCTTCTTATTTTTGGCATTACCACATCCCGCCAACAGGATACTTGCGCTCATAAAGAACAACAAACAGATTTTTCCAACTTTCATAAAGTCATTAATTAAAGTTTCGCAGGCCAAAAGTACAAATAAATATGAAGCGGTGAAGTATATAACTCAAATTTCATCGCAATACAGTACGTGTCGGGAGTACTGCATTTAAAAGTCATAAACCGGCAAGCATATGCTACATAGATTCTAATGATAAACAAATCATTTCTATCTGATATTTAGGCAATATATTGATCCCAAAGATTCTGCATATCACTATAAACAGATTCATTAATATTGTAGAATTCTTGAAATTCATCAATAACAAGATTAAATGCCCTGCCCACAGACAATTCCATCAAATACTGAAACAATGACCGGAAAGTGCGAATTTCATTAGGGACAAAAGTCTCCAGGGACTGAGCGATGACAGGAATAAACTCAGCGCAAAGAGTCGCCTCATTCTTACGACCTACAAATAAATATACAGTAGGTGAGTCTTCTATAGATCGCATGATAAGGCTTGTTTTACCGATACGTCTCCTACCGGTCACTACCGTCAAGCGGGAGTGGTCATTAAATGACAGTTTATTTATACGCT
>OLWM01000841.1_pt1 | contig 13327 bp, 10 predicted proteins | sample 1644141 | NCBI WGS metagenome assembly OLWM01 (sample SAMEA103958150, study PRJEB25191) | human gut metagenome | biome: human-associated habitat [ENVO:00009003]; feature: intestine environment [ENVO:2100002]; material: feces | place: Germany | collected 2013/2015
ACGCCTAGCGACAATGGTAGAACATTGGAGAGGATTATGGGGACAAGAAGAATTACCTTTCTATCTGGTAGAAATCGCCCCTTACGAATATGGAGAAGGAGACCAAGCCGCGTACCTTCGTGAAGAGCAATACAAAGCTACCCGATTGATCCCCAATAGCGGTATTGTTTCCACGAACGATCTGGTACAGGATTACGAGAAACGGCAAATACACCCCAAAGAAAAACAAAAGATCGGTGAGCGTCTTTGTTATATGGCTCTAAACAAAACCTATGGTTATACAACCATCGCTTGTGAGGGCCCCCAATACGATCATATGGAAGTAGATAAAGATAAAATCATTCTTTTTTTCAAGAATGCGGAAGATGGCTTCAATCGAGATAACGGGATCATAGGCTTCGAGATAGCCGGAAAAGACATGCGTTTCCACAAGGCTAACGCAACTATAGACGCTAACAAAAAAACCGTTATTATCTCAGCTCCAGACGTAAAAGCCCCAATAGCCGTTCGTTATGGCTTCCGGAATTTCCAAATTGGCAACTTGCAAAACGTACAAGGATTACCGGTGCTTCCATTCCGCACGGATAAATAAAACGACTAAGAAAATAAAATACAATACGTTATAATATTCAAGCTTGTTCACACGTAATGTCTTATTTTCATCTGTAAGACGTATTTAGTTTTTATTTCATTCTATTGTGATAATAGAAATTACCCTCCTAAAGTATTAGTGAACTTAATTCTTCCCATAAAAAAATGGGAGATCTTATTTTACAAGGAATCAGAGACCTCCTCTGATTCCTATTTATTTTTCATTCATATCATAATGTATACAAAAAATGATAGTTTGTATACAGACCATACTAATACATTGCGCTTTTTTTGCATCTAGATTTACTGAAGGGGGAAATATTTGTATAACAAACTAAATAACAATAATTTTATGAACAAGCTTATTAACAGAATTTCTCCGGAAACATCTGAAAACCGAATCTTACACGCTGGCTTTAGTATCATATTGATGTCAGAGGAAATAACACAAACCCTATCTGGTTTATCCAGCGATATGATTATTTTTATCTTAAGCGGATCCATAACTATATATTCCACTAAAGAAGAAAAGAAAACAATCGGTGAACAGTATATGATCTTTCTAAGATCATTTGAAAATTACACATATGATATCACACTAGGTTCAAAAATCATCATTTTCTTTTTTGACAGTTTAACGATGAATGAGTTACCGTATTACCAACATCCGTACGGAATATTACCTCAACCTATCTCTAAGTGGATAGAACTGAAAATAGTGGAACCTTTATACGGTTTTCTAGAACTTGTCGGACAATATCTTGAAAATAATTTCCTGAACTACCCTTTGTATGAATTAAAGAGAACGGAATTATTCTACTTACTGAAAAAGCTTTATAGAAAAGAGGAATTAGACTACTTTTTCTATTTATCAAGTACGCATTCAGCAGAGTTTGAGTGACTCATCGCCGAGAATTATATAAAAGCTAAAACAGTAACAGATCTAGCTCAAATGATAGGTTACGGAGTAAATTCCTTTCGGATGAAGTTTAAAAAAGTTTTCGGTATTCCAGCCTACGAATGGCTGATGCAAGAGAAATCCAAACGACTATTGGTCGCCATAGCTAACAGCGAGGATGATTTTAAGAATATAATAGATGAATTCGATTTCTCCTCGCATTCGCATTTCTACAAATTTTGCAAGGCACGCTTTGGATATAGTCCCACGGAGCTAAGGAAAAAACTTAAATCGTTGTAAAAAACACCCCCTATCAGAATATACATTTAAATTGTCAAGTTGTATAACTCCTAATAAGTTATACTCATTTATCTTTGCCTCATTGATTTTAGACACCTATCCGTATGGATGATCTAATAAAAGATAGTGTATAATGACCACCATATTTTTTTATGTTTTACTATTCCAAATTAAAGACTGGGATAAAATTTGTGAAGAAGAGGGTAAAATGACATCGCCGATAATTTGCTATATTTTGCTAGGGGTTATCTTATTCATAATCTTGATGCGTATACTTTCCATATTGCAGTTTTTGCGATTGAAGCGGAAGGTAAAGAAACGTATTTCCCCGAAACACGATAAACCTTCCTGTAAATAAAGCCTCTACCCGCTTACATTCATTAATAATTAACGGAAGAACCAATTCGCTTCTTTCTATGTTTATATAAAAAAAGCGTTTAGATCATGGGCTTCAACATTCCTTACACAGACAAAAAGCGGGTCGTAATTATCGGGGGCGGATTTGGAGGGTTAAAACTAGCTGAGAAATTAAAAAAGAGCAAGTTTCAAGTAGTCTTAATCGACAAGAACAACTATCACCAGTTTCCTCCCCTGCTTTATCAAGTAGCGTCCTCCGGCTTAGAATATAATGAAATATCCTTTCCATATCGAAAGATATTCCAGAAGAGAAAGAACTTTTACTTCCGGTTGGCAGAGGTCTATGGCGTCAATCCGAAAGGGCATACCATTCAAACCTCCATCGGCGAATTGGAATATGATTATCTTGTAATCGCCGCTGGAACTATCACCAACTTCTTTGGAAACAAAACGATCGAGGAACAGTCTCTACCCATGAAAACGGTAGAAGAGGCGTTAGCTTTACGAGACACCTTATTAATTAATTTAGAGAAAGCGACTACTTGTACGGACCCGGACGAGAAGCAAGCTTTGCTAAATATAGTTGTTGTAGGTGGAGGGGCTACAGGTGTAGAAGTATCCGGCGCCTTATCCGAGATGAAACGGTTTGTTTTGCCGAAAGACTATCCGGATCTAGGAAACTTTCATATGAATATCTATCTGATAGAAGGGTCCTCTAAATTACTAGGGGCCATGTCTCCGGAAGCCTCCTCCAACGCTAAACGCTTCCTTGAGGATATGGGCGTTAACATCATTCTTCAGAAGCGTGTCGTGGACTATAAGGATGGGAACGTTTTCTTAGATGACGGACAAACCATACCCACTAGGACCTTACTTTGGGTAAGTGGTGTGAAAGCGGTGCATTTCGATCATATCGAAGGAGAACTCTTGACCCGGGGGGAACGGATTATCGTCAATGAATGTAATCAAGTAAAAGGCTTATCCAATATATTCGCCATAGGAGATGTCTGCTGGATGGCAGAACCGGATTACCCGAACGGACATCCGCAAGTCGCTCAGGTAGCGATTCAGCAAGGTGAGTTATTAGCCGAAAATCTACAACGGATCGAGGCTCTAAAAAAACCGAGACCTTTCCATTATAAGAATTTAGGAACTTTAGCTACTGTCGGCAGGAATAAAGCGGTTGCCGATTTAAATAAGGTGAAATTACATGGATTTACGGCATGGTTGGTTTGGATGCTCGTACATTTACGTTCCATCTTAGGAATCAAGAATAAGCTAATTGTACTGATCGACTGGATCTGGAATTATTTCACGTACGACCGTTCCATGCGTTTCATCTTGTTCATCCAAAAGCACAAACAAGATGGAACACAGGGCACGGAACCTACTTTATAAACTATAAGTCAACGTAAGCCAAGCTACCCGGGCATCACGATTGCGCTTTTGCGTCATTTCTAAGTTCGGGGCATCAATAATCGTTGTTTCTTCTAAACTATCGAATATATTGTTGATACTTAAGTTCGCGCATAATTTACGATTGAGGAAATATTGAGAGAGACCGGCATTTACGCTATAACGGCCTTTGATCTTACCTTGAGGCGTAAGCTGGTCGGAAACGTAGAAGCCGTCTACCTGAAAATCCGTAGTCGGCGTAATACTTACATTTACATTCCCCTTCACATCCCAGCAAACCAAGGATTTCTTCTCGTCATAGCCTATCGTACGCCCATCGATCTCGTCCCGATAGATATCCCCGGAGAAACCGACCGTCAAGATACGTACCGGATTCCAGCTACCGGACAAGTCGGCTCCGACTGCTTGGCTATGTCCGATATTCTCTTTCTTCCAAACCGTCTCGTCATTTACTTGGCTAGCGGTTTCCATGATACGATTCGTACGATTCCGGTAATAAATAGCCGGAGTCAAACGGAGACGGGGAGCCGAGAACTGATATCCTAGCTCTACGTTATGGATAAACTCATCCTTCAAGTCCGGATTCCCCTGTATGATATGGGTAGGATCACTGTTATTCAAGAAAGAGCACAAATAGCTGCCATTCGGACGAATCGCCCGTTGCTGATAACTCAAGCTTAAGCGATTGCTCTTATTCACCTCATAAGTAAAACGGGAACGAGGATACAAATGAAAACGGGAACTCTTGTTCTCTTTGCCTTTTATCCCCTGCCAATAAGGATCGTTGATCCAAGAAGGGCTAAACTCATCCATCTTAAAATGACTAAATTCCGCCTGTATCCCTATCTCCGCATTAAAAGCGCCCCAATTCTTAACCACGTCCGCATAGATCAAATTCAGATAACGGTTGAAATCGTAATTATACGATTTCGCCGGACTTAACTCAAAACTACCGTCAACCTTATCAAAAGCAGCCGTCAGATAATCCTCGTTTCGCACACGACCTATATAACCAAGCTTGAAATCCCAACCATCGATCTCCTGCCCATATCCAAATCCCCAGAAATAATTATGTTTCGTATGGTCGATAGATTGGTTATCCTCCGAGACGATATTCCCGTTTTGAGGATTCTCATTCTTGAAATCATTATCCTCATCATACGAGAAATTATTATAGTTGAATACGGTATAAAAACCTTGATTCTCCGAAATCTCATGGTTCCAATACGCTTCGGCGGCATAAGCTTCCTGGCGCTGGTCGTTATACCGATTACGGATCACGTACTTCATTTGCTTCCCTTTCGGGTTGAATACCCGGTTGTTAATGCGTCCATACCGGCTATAATCCATCAAATGATACAGGCCATGCACGGTGATCCGGTCTTTCGCGGAAAGATCATAGTCTACTTTCATATCCGCCACATGTACGTCCGGACGAGCCGTGGCATTATTATTCATCTCCGTCCGGTTTTTAGCGGTCGCGGTCGATTTGCTGAAAGATCGTTCCCGGTATTCCCTCCTATAATTGTATTTCGCGTTGATATGGAATTTTCCGGGATGCAAATTCAATACCGCTCCCGCGTTATATCGCTCATTCCATCCCGCCCCAAGCGTAACATATAGAGGGGAATCTCCCGTTCCATACATACGAGGCACCAGATTGAGTATGCCCGCATCACCATCCGGCACCGCATTAATCGGAGGAAACGCACCTAATGAGATCTGGTTAAAGAACAGGGCGGGAAGTTGGATCAGCACGTCACCGCTATATTCTTCCAGCAAACCGTAAGGAACTCCATCGACAAGCATCCCGACATTACCGGAGCCCCTGTATGTAACGGCTCCTTCCATATCGGTTATGACAGAAGGCAATTGGCGAAAAGCATCCGCCGCCGTATTGGTAACGCTACTCAAGTTATTATCTACCCGCAAGATTTTCATCCCGCCCCTCTCGCTCAACCCGGCGAAACGGGTACCCTGAATCTCTATATTCCGGATCGTAAGCGTCGTATCGGCAGGAGTCTGCGAGAATACCGGCATAGCCAATAGAGCGGCCAATGGAAGAAGTAAAATTTGTCTCATATCATTATCTATGGTTTATAAACAAAAAAAGTCTGTATGTTCAACGCATACAGACTGTCCTCAAAACTCGTTTACTGATTATTATTCAGCAGGAGCAGCTTCTACGGCAACAGAGTCAGTAACCTCGACAGCTACAGAATCAGTAGCAGCAGCATCCTCTTCTACTACAGGAGCTTCCTCAACTACAGTAGCCTCTTCTGTTTCAGCAACAGATTCGGTAGATTCAGCAGATTTGTTGCCACAAGATGCGAATGATACAGCTGCGATAACAGCAGCAAATGCAACTAACTTTTTCATTTTGTTCTTAATTTAAACGGTCTATAATATCTTGTTGTTGTAAAACGATGCAAATGTATGTATTAATCATATATGTTGTACAACATAAGACGTTTTTTTTTGAATTATTTTCTACCGCTTTTACAATATGCTGAATATTAGCTGCGTTTGCTTTCTATTTATTTATCAATAATTACTGTATAGGTAACGCTTAATGCTTTTCTTCGGTGTTTTCTCGAATTCTGTCGGATACAATTGTATCTCCGAGATCGTTTCGTAAGGAGCCAGGAGCTTGTTCAACTCTATCCTATTTTGTTCCATGATAACTGGAAGATCCGTATGCGAGATACCCGTACTATCCACCGTATCGTAATCCGGATACACCATCCCGATCAATTTCCCGTTTTTCTCCACGACCAAACTCTCCATCACGAATGGCAAATTGTTCAATTTGGATTCAATCTCTTCCGGATAAATATTTTGTCCGCTAGCGCCCAAGATCATCGTCTTGCTACGTCCACGTATAAAAATACGGTTGTCATGATCGATCGTACCCAAATCACCCGTCCTTAGCCAGCCATCTTCCGTGAAGACATTTTGGGTTGCCTCATCATTCTTATAATAGCCTTTCATTACGTTCTCGCCCGATACTTGAATCTCGCCTACCTTATTATAAGGGTCTTCCGAATCGATACGGACTTTCATGATCCCTTTCAAGATCTGTCCGCAAGAACCGGGCACATACTCATTATTATGGTCATAACTGATCAACGGGCCACATTCCGTCATACCATAACCGATCGTGAACGGGAATTTGATCTTATACAAGAAATCCGTTACTTCTTGATTCATGGCGGCGCCCCCCACGATCACTTCACGGAAACGTCCTCCCAAGGCATCCACCAAATGTTTGCGGATCTGCGCATAGATACGTGAATCCAACAGTGGGATATTCAAGGCCAACTTCAAGGTTCGCTTATTCAACTGAGGAAGGATCATCTTCTTATAGATCTTCTCCAAAATCAGGGGAACCATCAAGATCAAGTTCGGCTTCACCTCTTCGAATGCCTTTAATAAGATTTTAGGAGACGGCACCTTACCTAATAAATAGACATGCACACCGAATGCCATGGGTACCAATAAATTGAAAGCGCAACTATAGGCATGGGCCAGAGGCAGGAAACATAACTCACGTTCACCCCGGAACAATAGATCCAGTGTCCGGGCATACGTCACGTTTCCGGCTAAATTATTCCCCGTCAACATAACCCCTTTGCTAAATCCGGTCGTACCCGATGTATAGTTGATCTCTACCACCTTGTCATTATCCAGCTCAGCGTATTTGATATCCTCTTGGGTGAAGCCATCCGGATATTTCTCGGTCATCTTCTCATCCAGCGATTTCATCAACTTCTGGATATTCTCTCCATCCCGTTGATGCAAGCAACGATAATCGGAAAGAGAGAATACACCGCGAACCTCTTCTATCTTATCTTCCTCCAAAGAATCCCAAATCCGGTCGCTAACAAACAAAAAGACAGATTCCGAGTGGTTAATAATATGATGTACATCATTCGGATTAAAGTCCTGAAGAATAGGCACGATAATCGCCCCATAAGTAACAACCGCCATATAAGCGATGCACCAACGGGAGCTGTCTTTACCGATCAACGCGATCTTGTCTCCACGACGGACTTGGCACTCATGGAATAAAAGATGAATACGTGCGATCTCCGTCGCCACATCACCGAAAGTAAAGGTCTTACCTTTCCCGTAATCCGTTAATGCCGGCAAGGCCCAGTTTTCCTTGAAACTCTCCTCGTAAATCTTAATGAAATTCTCTTTGATCATAGCACACTTTTGTGAAATTCGCGTAAAAGTAAAAACAAATCCTTACTTTTGCCATGATATAACCTATAAATTTAAAATAAGAATGAAAAGAATCACTCTCGCATGGGCATTGACCCTCTGTAGTTTTATTACATTTATCGCCTGTTCATCCCCAGATGTTGGAGAAAGAAGCGTAAGCATTATCCCCGCTCCGGCCCAAATGACAGTAGGCGAAGGTACATTCACGATCCATCCCGGCATCGAGATCGGTTATGCGGACGAATCCTTAAAGGGTATGGGCGAGTTGCTATCCAACGAGATAGAAAAGCTATCCGGCATCAAGCTGGCTTCCGCCTCAGACAAAGAATCGAATTGCATCATCTTCCTCGAGTTGACAGATCCGAAAGAGTTCGCCGACCTGCCAAAAGCTTATGGATTGAGTCCGAAAGATAGTGTCCCCGTAGATGAGTCTTACTCCCTCTCCATCCAAAAGAGAAACATCTACATCAAGGCCACTACCCTAGAAGGTATCTATCGAGGTATCACTACCTTGAAACAAATCGTGGGTGGTAATCTACAACCCGGAGGCGAGAAGATTTATCTACCGCTACTGGAAGTGAAGGACTCACCTCGTTTCGCTTGGCGTGGGCTTTCTTTCGATGTATCTCGTTGCTTCTTCGATCCCGAGGAAGTGAAACAAGTGATCGATATGATCGCCTTATATAAGATGAACGTACTGCATATGCATCTTTCCGATAACCAAGGCTGGCGTATCGAGATCAAGAAATATCCCGAGCTAGCGGAAATAGGAGGTCAACTTCCCAACAACGGGAGAAAAGGAGGCTATTATACGCAAGAGGAATTCAAGGATCTCGTTAATTACGCAAAAGAACGCTTCATCACGATCATCCCGGAAGTAGATATCCCGGGGCATACAGCTGCCATATTCGCCGCTTATCCGGACTTTAAGAACGCTGTCAAATTCAAGACCAATGTTAACATCCCGGGACAGGCCTTCAATGCCCTCGACGTAGATGATCCGAAAGCGATGCAATTTACGGAGGATGTTATCGCGGAGCTAGCCGCTTTAGCACCCGGAAACTACATTCATATCGGAGGTGACGAGGCGATCGGCTTACCCCATGATAAGTTCGTCCGTTTTATAAATAAGACACGGGAAATCGTATTGAAGAATGGAAAGAAAATGGTCGGCTGGCAAGAAACCGCCCGTGCGGATATCTCGGAAGGCGATGTCATCCAGCACTGGATTTATCTGAAGCAAAAAAACGAGGACTCTTCTAAGAAAAAAGATAATATACCTGCCGAATATAAAGAGATCATGGCCTTATTCGCCGAATTCATGAAAGAGGCACCAAAAGATCCGGGTCTTGGTATATCCAAAAAAGCGAAAGTGATTCTCTCGCCGAGCGGTTACGTTTATCTGGACCATAAATATCTGGAACCAAGTGCGGACTCCACCCAAAACGCGGAGCAAGAACGTTTAGGTATGGCCGCCTACGAGAAACAAACGATCCAAGAAATGTACGACTGGGACCCGATGACCTTCAACCCGACTGTAGAGAATCCTCAAAAAGATGTAGCGGGTATAGAAGCCGCTATCTGGTGCGAGACGATCACCAATTTCAGAGATCTGCAATTCCTGTTAATGCCTCGTTTGGCAGGTGTCGCCGAAAAAGGTTGGTCCAAAGTAGAGAACACACATTGGGACGAATATAAAGTAAGACTTGGTGCGCAAGCCCCCTTATGGGAAAAGGCCGATTGGAACTATTTTAAATCATCCTTAGTGGATTGGAAATAACAGTACAAAATCTTCATAATATTACGAATATTTCGAAACAAATTAAATATCTTTGTCCTATCAACTTTAGGACAAAGATATTTTTATGAATAAATGGCTTATTATATTTGCGATATTACTAACCGCTTGTACCGGCACAAGCGAGAAATCAGAGGAATGTATAACAATTGACCTAGCAACTGTTTTTGACCATCAGCCTCAAGAAGTAGCCTTAAAGAAATGGGCGAAATCCATCCAATTCATCCCTCTGCAAACGAATGACTCAATCTTGATCAAATACATCTCCCGCATTATTAAACATGGCGATAAGCTATTGGTACAGCATGATAACAGAGCTTCCGTTTTCGACTTGGCAGGAAAATATTTATACGATATCGGCAAACAAGGAGGAGGTCCGGATGAGTTTAGTCGTATATCCGGACTAGAACCTCATGATCATCTTATTTATATAAAAGATAGCCCCACTCGGATAAAGATATACGATTGGCAAGGGAAATTCCACCAAACCATTCAAATTCCGGATAAGAACATCCGGGGATTTTATCCCCTCCCTAAGACGAACGTTATCCTAGGTCACGTACCCAACCTCTCTGGCAACGCACCCATTCGGTTCTATTTTTGCCAAGATATAGTCATATCGGATAGCATACCTTACTATAAATCTTATACAGAACCTCCTTTCGTCATGACATTTACCTATGAGTTCCGTCCTTTCGACGGAAATAAGATTGCCGCATTTAAGGAGTTGTTCTGCGATACGATATTTAAAGTTTCCAACGACATGAAGCTAACTCCTTATGCCGTCCTCGATCTAGGTAAATACCGAACACCCGAGGAACTCCGTTATAATATCACGATAGACGATATAAAAAACGACCTGTTCAGGACAAAGACAATCCCTGTCATACCCGGGCAAATCGGAGACCGGCTCTATATGCATAACTTCTCTGATAAAGATACCTATACATTATATTATGATATAGCGGAGAAGCAATTAGCCTATGTACAATTCATATACCCGGAAAACTCATTTGAACTTCCCGAAGAAGCCTATTTCACTCCCAAATACATCTCAAACGACAACCGTTACCTAATCGACTGGGAGCAACCCGAGAATGATAACAATCCGGTATTAATCTTAGTGGAACCCTAGTTGCCGTATTTCCTCTATCGGCACAATAAACAAAACAAGGCCGCAGCAAGGACTATTCGATAACAAGTCTTCATAAATAATGTTGCTTGACTGTATCTATTCCTTAGTTCACGGCATGGTTTTTACAGACCACGTCATGGTTTATACAGGCCATGACGTGAATCGCACAAACCACGCCGTGGTTTGTAGAATATATCCAATAGCAAAAAAGAATAGATAAGCTTCCGGAAAACTATTTATGCAATAGTAATGAGTTTTTAAGTCCATCTCAATCCGAACTCTTTACTAATCCGGGCTTAATTAGTACCTTTGCACTCTAACTAAATCGAAAATGATAGATCAGACCGTATTTAACAATAAAAAGGCCGCTTATTATACGCTGGGTTGCAAACTAAATTTTGCGGAGACCTCTACCATTGGAAAGCTATTAGCCGAACAAGGGGTACGCAAGGTGCGCCCCGGTGAAAAAGCGGATATATGCGTGGTGAATACTTGCTCCGTAACGGAACTAGCCGACAAGAAATGCCGGCAAGCGATTCGCCGGATCGGTAAACAACACCCCGGTGCCTTTATCGTGGTGACCGGTTGCTACGCACAGTTGAAGCCGGAGGAAGTCTCCCATATAGAAGGCGTTGACTTGGTTCTTGGCGCCGAACAGAAATTAGAGATCCTTCAATATCTGGAGAACCTAGAGAAGAAAGAAAATGGTGGAGCGGTTATCGCCTCACAAAGCAAGGATATACGTTCCTTCTCCCCTTCCTGCTCGGCGGACGACCGTACCCGTCATTTCTTGAAAGTACAAGACGGATGCGATTATTTCTGTTCTTATTGTACCATTCCTTTTGCCCGTGGACGCAGCCGTAACGGTACTGTTGCCTCTATGGTGGAGCAGGCAAGGCAGGCTGCTGCCGAAGGCGGAAAAGAGATCGTACTGACAGGCGTGAATATCGGCGATTTTGGTAAGACTACCGGTGAGACTTTCTTTGATCTGGTGAAAGCGCTGGATCAGGTGGAAGGCATCGAACGTTACCGCATTTCTTCTATCGAGCCCAATCTGCTGACTGATGAAATCATCGAGTTCGTTTCCCGTTCCCGTAGATTTATGCCTCATTTTCATATCCCGTTGCAATCCGGTTGCGATGAAGTGCTGAAATTGATGCGCCGTCGTTATGATACGGCTCTTTTTGCCTCTAAAGTAAAGAAAATCAAGGAAGTGATGCCGGATGCCTTTATCGGAGTCGATGTGATTGTAGGTACTCGCGGAGAGACGGAAGAGTATTTTGAACAGGCTTATCAGTTTATTTCCGGACTGGATGTGACACAGTTGCATGTGTTCAGCTACTCCGAACGTCCGGGGACGCAGGCCTTGAAGATAGATTATGTGGTTTCGCCGGAAGAGAAACATCAGCGCAGCCAGCGCTTGCTGACACTTTCTGATGAAAAGACACGGGCTTTCTATACCCGTCATATCGGGCAGACCATGCAGGTATTGATGGAAAAATCAAAAGCAGGTACACCGATGCACGGGTTTACCGCTAACTATATCCGCGTAGAAGTGGAGAATGACGAATCATTGGACAATCAGATGATTAACGTCCGACTGGGAGAATTTAATGAAGACATGACAGCGCTTAAAGGCACAATTCTGATGAATTATGAAGTCTAGATTTATCTATTGGCTGGTATATAGCGGGATGTGGCTGTTTTCGGCGCTTCCCTTCCGGATATTGTACTTACTTTCGGATTTCAATTACCTGTTGATGTACCGTATAGGGAGGTATCGCCGGAAAGTAGTACGGGAGAATCTGAAGAAATCATTTCCCGAAAAAGACAAGAAAGAAAGGCTGCAGATCGAACGCCGTTTCTATCGTTACCTTTCCGACTATATGCTTGAAGACTTGAAAATGCTTCATATGTCACCCGAAGACCTTTATAAGCGGATGACTTATAAGAATACGGAACAATATCTGGAACTGACCGAGAAATATGGCGGAATCATCGTAATGATTCCTCATTATGCCAATTATGAATGGCTGATCGGGATGGGATCTATTATGAAACCGGGTGATGTACCGATGCAAGTCTATAAACCTCTGAAAGATAAATACTTGAACGAATTGTTCCAGCGCATCCGTTCCCGCTTCGGAGGATATAACGTTCCGAAACATTCTACGGCACGCGAAATTATCAAGTTGAAGCGTGAAGGCAAAAAGATGGTTGTCGGTCTGATTACTGACCAGTGGCCCAGCGGAAACGAAAAATACTGGACTACTTTTTTGGGGCAGGAAACCGCCTTTCTGAATGGTGCGGAGCGCATTGCGAAAATGATGAACTTCCCTGTGTTCTATTGTGATCTGACAAAACCCGGCAGAGGGTATTGTGTAGCTGAGTTTAAGCTGATGACAGAGAAACCGAAGGAGACGGGTGAAGGAGAAATTACGGAAATGTTTGCTGATTATCTGGAACAGACGATTCGCAGGGAACCGGCTTATTGGCTGTGGTCTCATAAACGTTGGAAAGCTTCTAAGGCTGAATGTGAAAGGGGGTAAGGATGAAAGTGTCAGTGGTTATTTTGAATTGGAACGGGTGCGATATGCTTCGTACT
>OLWM01000846.1_pt1 | contig 13264 bp, 9 predicted proteins | sample 1644141 | NCBI WGS metagenome assembly OLWM01 (sample SAMEA103958150, study PRJEB25191) | human gut metagenome | biome: human-associated habitat [ENVO:00009003]; feature: intestine environment [ENVO:2100002]; material: feces | place: Germany | collected 2013/2015
CTCTCTAAGATATGGGTATCGTTACGGAGACTATTTCCAAATGGGAATTACGGCTGAAAAGGATGCAGGAGAACCTTGCTTTGCCCTGCATAATGAAAAAGGATATGATTATTATTCTATCTACTTTCTGCTTCGTAATCTGGGTAAGTTGAAAACGTTGGCATTAGGAAATTACAGATTAAGTTTCGGACAAGGGCTAGTAGTCAGCACTGATTTCCGTTTAGGGAAAACTTATTCTCTCTCAACGGTAGATAACCGTAGTGGTGGCATCCGGAAACACAGTTCAACGGATGAATATAATTATTTCAGGGGTGTTGCGGCAACAGTGGAGGTTATCCCTGCACTTCAACTATCCGGTTTTTATTCACATCGTTCTATGGATGGAGTCATAGAAGGGAATGAAATTACCTCTATTTATAAAACCGGATTGCATCGTACGGAGAAGGAAGCGGATAAAGTAAATGCTTTCACTTTACAGCTGATGGGTGGGAATATTACCTATGAAAAGAACAATCTAAAAGTAGGAATGACAGGCATTTACTACTTTTTCAACCGGAGTTATCAACCGGAGTTAAGAACCTATGCCAAGTATAATTTGCAAGGGAATTACTTTCATAATGTGGGTGTAGATTATAAATATCGCTGGAATCGATTTATTCTGACAGGTGAAGCAGCTATGGGAAAACAAGGTTATTCACTGTTGAATCAATTGAAATATAATATATTAACTGGTTATCAACTGCTGATTGTTCATAGATATTATAGTCATGATTATTGGGCAATGTTTGCACGTTCGTTTGGTGAAAGTAGTACGCCGCAAAATGAAAATGGCTGGTATCTGGCTGCCGAAGCATCGCCTTTGGCACATTGGAAATTCTTCGCTTCGCTGGATTTATTTTCTTTTCCCTGGTGGAAATACCGCATCAGTAAACCGTCGCAAGGTGTGGATGGCATGTTTCAGTCAATCTATTCTCCTAAGCGAAACTTATCTATGTATGTTAACTATCGCTATAAGCGAAAAGAGAGAGATGTAGCGGGGACGGATGGAAAAGTTATCCTTCCTACTTACCAGCACCGCCTTCGTTACCGACTGACTTATTCACCGGATTATCTACAGTTACGAACAACGGTGGATTATAATCATTTTCATTCCCGGGGGCAGGAAGGAAGCCAGGGATATCAGTTTACACAATCCTGCTCGTATGCTTTTTCTTTTCCCATAAAGATATCTGTGCAGGGCACTTATTTCCATACGGATGATTACGACTCCCGTATTTATGCTTCCGAAAAAGGTCTGCTTTACACCTTCTATACACCTTCGTTTTATGGACAAGGATTTCGCTTTTCTGTCTGTGCCCGGTATGATGTGAACAAAGTTTTTATGTTCCTTGTTAAATTCGCGCAGACTATCTACGAAGACCGTGAGAATATTGGTTCGGGTAACGACCTGATACAAGGAAACAAAAAAGCCGACTTACAAATGCAGCTTCGTATAAAGATTTAGTTAACTTTGCCGTTATAAACGCTGAAAATACTGTATCCGGTTTTTACAGTAATTCAGTAATTTGAATCGTCAATTGTCAAATCGTAAATAAAATGACTGTAATTTATCCATCTCCCATTTTCGGTCCTGTTCATTCCCGCCGTTTGGGAGTATCCTTAGGGATTAACTTATTGCCGGAAGATGGTAAGGTGTGTTCATTCGACTGCATTTATTGTGAATGCGGTTTCAATGCAGACCATCGTCCCAAGAAAGCATTGCCTACCCGCGAAGAGGTCCGCAATGCCCTTGAAGCCAGATTGCAGGATATGCAACGGAATGGACCTCAACCGGATGTATTGACCTTTGCCGGAAACGGTGAACCTACAGCTCATCCGCATTTCCCTGAAATCATAGAAGATACGTTGATGCTTCGTGATAAGTATTTCCCGAATGCCAAAGTCAGTGTATTGAGTAATTCCACTTTTATTCACCGCCCTGCAGTGTTTGATGCGCTGAATAAGATAGATAACAACATATTGAAACTCGATACAGTAGACGAGGATTATATTCATACTGTGGATCGGCCTACAGGGCATTATTCTGTAGGCGAAATCGTAGAACATATGAAAGCTTTTCAAGGCAACTGCATTATTCAGACCATGTTCATGAAAGGCAGTTATCAGGGGAAAGACGTGGATAATACTTCGGATAAGTACGTTCTTCCGTGGCTGGAGGTTGTGAAAGAGATAAAACCCCGTCAGGTGATGATTTATACTATTGATCGTGAAACGCCTGACCATGATTTATGTAAGGCTACTCATGAGGAACTGGACCGCATTGCCGCTTTAATTAAAGAAGCAGGAATATTGGTAAGTGTCTCTTATTAATCGGTTTACAGGATCTATATATCCAACGTATTGGGTCTATATATCCAATGTGTCCGATCTATATATCCAGCGCGTCCCATCTATATATCCAATACGTTGGGTATATAGATCCTACAAACGGGAAGTAATGGAGTGATAAGAGCATAGTAAAGCAACTGAGTGGTTTCGATTATATATGAATTTTCTAATAAAAGTATATGAATTTTCGATTATAATCGAAACTATTCTTATTTTTGTGAAAAACTTAAGCTATGGACGATAAATGGAGTGCACTGGAAAAGTATAATCTTTGGAATGGAAATTCCTATAAATTAGGGTTACTACGTACATCTTACATTAATAAGATTCATGCTTTTGTGGGGAATAAATTGGTAAAAGTACTTGTAGGTCAACGTCGTTCCGGTAAAAGCTATATTTTGAGGCAAATAGCTTCCGGTTTGATTTCTGACTTAGGTGTTCACCCTAATAATATTCTGTATATCAATAAGGAATATTTGGAATTTGATTTCATAGACAATTATCAGGAGTTAGAAAAGCTATATCAACTTTATCGTGAAAAACTTAATCCTCAAGGAAAAGTTTATTTATTCTTCGATGAAATACAAAATGTAGATGGTTGGGAACGATTTGTCAATTCTCATTCTCAGGATTTTGTGGAAGAATGTGAGTTGTTTATCAGCGGTTCAAACTCAAGGATGCTTTCCAGTGAACTGGCCACTTTACTTTCCGGTCGTTACGTTGAATTTCATATTTTTCCATATAATTATATGGAATATATTCAAGTGGCGGATACGGTGGGTGGAGGGTTACCGGAATTATATAATTTGCCTGATACTGAATCTCAGAAGCAATATGTTGCTTCTGTCAAAGATACCGTATTATTACGTGATATAGTGAAACGTAAACCTGTTCGTGATGTCAGGCTTCTGGATGATGTTTTTATTTATTTGGTGAATAATGTATCTAATTTATTTTCGATTCAGAATGTAATCAATTTCTTTAAATCGAAGAACCGTAAAGTATCATACGATACGTTATCGAATTACTTAAGTTATATAGAAGAAGCCTTTTTGGCTTATAAAACAGAGCGTTACAACATTAAAGGAAAAGAAGTTCTGGCGGGTAATTGCAAATATTATCTGAATGATTTGGCATTTAAGAACTTTTTATATCCGGGCTTTGCATACGGTGTAGGATATTTGTTGGAAAATGCGGTATATATCGAGCTTCGCAGGTTTGGTTTTCAAGTTTATGTGGGTACTATTCGTGATAAAGAGGTCGATTTTGTGGCTATGAAAGACGACCGTATTATTTATATTCAGGTTGCTTACATGATGGAAACGGAAGAAACAATGGAGCGTGAATATGCTTCTTTATTATCAATTGCTGATAGTTATGAGAAGTATGTTGTTTCAATGGATGAAGTTCAATTTCCTTCAAGAGAAGGTATACGTCATGTACAAGCATGGAATTTATCAGAAATATTAAAGTGAATAATTTTATAATATGTATACAATGAAACCTATTGCAATTAAGGACCTTTCAGAGAACTTCTTTGAAGTTATCGGTAAAGAATGGATGCTGGTGACGGCAGGTAATAAAGATCATTTCAATACGATGACTGCCAGTTGGGGCGGTATAGGCTTCCTATGGAACAAACCGGTGGTCTATGTCTTTATCCGTCCGGAACGTTACACGTTTGAGTTTATTGAGAAGAGTGAATACTTCACGCTCTCTTTCCTGGGAGAAGAGAACAGAGCTATCCATAAGATATGTGGAAGCAAGTCGGGTAGGGAAGTAGACAAGGTAAAAGAGACGGGACTGAAACCGGTCATTACTGAAAAAGGAAATATTCTTTTTGAACAAGGACGTCTCAGTCTGGAATGCCGCAAGCTTTATACGGATGTAATGAAAGAAGATTGTTTCATCGATCCAAGTGTTTGTAAGCAATGGTATGGTGGCGCTCATGGCGGTTTGCATCATATTTATGTGGCAGAGATTACCGGAGCATGGATGAGAGAATAAATGTCTTTTAAATAGAAGGATCAGGGGAATGGAATTCTTTTTCATTCCCCTTTTATATTAATGTTCTTTATCACAACTCCCATTTGCTTGTCTCTTTTTCTACAATTTCCCAGCCATTTGGTAAATGCTTCGTAATCAAGTTCGCGTGGAATGGTTTCTTTCACCTGATTATCTAGTGCTTTAGTAAAAGGTTTAGGTGAGAAGATGACATAAATTTGGTTATGTTCTTCTTCTTTGTTGCAAGTTAGAGTATATTCGTCTACTATATCGGGATGATTGACGTCGTATTTGGGAGAAAAGAATATGTATTTTTCTCCATGCTTTACCGGTTGTTGTCCGTCACCATCCTTTCTATAAGGAAGCAAACAGTAAGCAGTAGGTGTTTCGTCTATCAGATATACGGCGATAAAACCATCTGTAGGAGATTGAAATGAAAGGAACATATCATCTCCACTGCGAAATATTTCACTTTCATTTTGAGCTTCAATTCCGTTTCTTAATACTTTGGCCATAAATTCAATCTGTGCACTTATAATTTCTCTGGCTTTACCACAAATAGAGCAGGTGACAACTAATGTTCCGTTTTCCTTATCAGTGTCGTAAGTGTATTTGGGTTCGCCTTTATCTTCAATCCATTCTCCTTTCACTTCCGTGCCGCTAAGTGAAAAGAAGTGGCTGTCCGCTTTTCCGTTATCATCTTTAACCACACTGGTATTCACTTGCGAAATCACAGTTCCAAACTCATCGGCAAGGGCTTGCAGTTTAGCACGTTCCAGTGCAATGCGCTTTGCTTCGCTTAGCGATACGTTTTCGGGTGCATAGAATGTATATTCTCCATAAACGTTTTTTACTTTTTGGGCAAATGCGGTAGTGGAGAATATGAGTATGAAGAAGGAGAGGATAAGTTTGCACATAGATTTATGGATAATATAGCATTGGAAAATATTTATTATAACGGGCTGCTTTATTAGACAACCAATCCTAAATTTAGAATGAAGAAATAGGTCGAACATGTAAAGAAGTCCGTTTTGTATTGTTGGATCCTATAGAAGTTCTATTACTGCCTTCTACTTTTCCTAACATGATATTATAATCATATGCTCCATATAACTCATAATGTTCAGAGGAAGTCCAATATGATTCATTTAAAGATGTTCCATTACTTTTCAAGTCTGTAAATATAGATTGCTTATTATTACATACCTTTCCGATACCAAAGGACATTGCGAGTCGGGCAAATTCTCCAACAGCGGGTAGATACCAAAACCCTTCATTAACTCCATTTACTGTATATGAATAACATGCATTTGCAGCAGGATATTCTTCTGTTTTTATATATGAGGTATGTTTACGCCCACTATAATCCGTTAATCCATAATTTTCCCCTGATTCTGTTGGCCAATTAGAGAAACTATATGGTAGAATAAAATTTTCTGTAGCTTGTTCGTGATAAATAGCTTGTCCATTTACTGGTAAATAACATCTTTTATATATGATATTATCGTATGCAAGGAATGAGATGTTAGGTATTTCTTCAACATCTGAAGCTGGTCCCCAACTATAAGAACCTATATCCTGTAATGCAACAATTCTTCCGTGAATAGACTCGCTTAGTGTTATATCTATATTTCCATCTTTTTCGTGACTTAAAGCAAATACAATTCCTATACAGGTTTTATTTTTATCGAGTGTAGTAGACCATGTGTTATCGTTATAATAGTAATCTCCTATTCGAGCTGCTGTTTCAATGTGTGCATCTGTCCTGCTAATAGTAATTGGATAAGTATATTGTTGTCCAGCTTCCCAAGTTGCGGCAGGCATTTTCACTATATATGGAAAACCATCAATATTCAGTACTAATTCAGCCATACCTTCATTTTCCATTACAGTTGGTATTACAAGGATATCTACATTTTGAGTTGTTTCACTGCTAAGTGTATACTTCGTGTTAACGGATACCGGACCTACAGTCTTTTCTGTTATATCTCCTGTAATAATGTTCATCCAACCACCATTTGCAATACTTGTATTTTCTTCAACATTCTGTAAGCGAATATTGGAAAGTAACCCGGTACCTATATCATTAGGATTACGTTTAATAGATAAAGTGATACGGGCCAACGCGTGTTTGAAATGAATATGTGCTTCAGGGTTATTACTATCTACATCCTCATTAGATTTTCCATAAAGATAATCTTTTTGTTGTGTAATATCTTCTTCACCGAGCCGTATTGATAACTTTCCATCAGTGTAATCTCCCGAATTAGGATAAAAAGCGTAAACCGGTGTCGGATTTTCAGTCAATAGAACTGGTTCTTTTCCAAATGACCATTCATTTTCTTCATATGTTGCAAAGTAATATTTTCCAAGAAAATATATGCCAATATTATCGCCTGTAGTAAATGTTGTAGATTCAATTACAGAACGAGTCTGAATATCAGTAGTGATGCGGAGTAATGCACTGTTTGCAATTGATTCTTCTTCGCCATTTTTACACGATGAAAGAATCATCATACATATACATAGGGATAGAAAAACTACTTTTGATTTCATATTTATCAATAATAAATTAACCATTAATATTTCTTTTTTATTTTGTAACAGGGCGAATAGCCATACCGTTGTACCGATTGTTACTACTGCATCCTGTACCATCTTTACTAAACCATATGTTATAAGCATAATTTGATATCCCTCCTATACTCATACTTGTATCTAATGTTCCTGACCAATAGAAACCTCTTTCAAAATCATATAAATTTGTTCCACTGCGTTCCTTTGTTAGAGGTAGGAAAATAGAATTACCATTTTGGGCTTCTACTTTGTAGCCTGATATGTCGTTTAAAGTAGTAAATATCCATGTACACTGTGCCAATAGTTCTTCTATTTCATCCTTAGATGGTAGTCGCCAATCTTTTCCCCATTGTGCACGAGCTATATCATATATTGATCCACAAATGTCACTTGGAGGATTTGAATTTGGATAATCTTCATTTAGTATTGAAATTTTAGTTCCTGTAGGATCTGCCCAACCATAAAGTCCACCATATTCTTCTGGTGCAGATGCTCCTATATTCCAATTTGCCCATTTCACACTAAGTCCTAAATCTACAGCTTGTCCAACAGGTCCATTAACTGGAATTCCAGCATAATTTTCATCTCCTATCTTAATTTCTTCTTGGTTGTTATTAATCCATGGTGTAATAGTAGCCTCACTAATACTGAGTACTTTGTAAGTATCTATCGTCACTGTATACGTATACTGCTGTCCCGCCTGCCAGTTCGTTACCGGTACGGCTGCGGAAAGCCCGTTCTCAAAACTGCTTATATCGTCACTCATATTCAGTAGAACTTTTTTCCCTTCTGTATTTCCCGGAATAACAAGGAAATCGGCAACAATTTCATTGTCAGAATTTTCAAGTACATAATCAGAAGGTTTGGCAGTAAGATTGGCGGTTCCTGTAGGATCAAGAATGGTGCCACCATCTAAAATATTTAAATAAGCACTTTTATCTACATTCAGGAGGTTGATATAAGGGAATTTATAAGTATTCTCATTATCCGTTGCCTTTTTAATTCTCATAGTCACACGTGCCATAGCATGTTTGAAGTATATAGTTGCCTTAGGCTGAGTATCTTTGACATACGTCAGCTTGAAATCATTGTCGGCACTATAACCATATAGGTAGTCCGTTTGAGTAGTAACATCGACCGGCATTTCCAAGAGATATTCAATGTTTGAATAGTTAGCGTTATATGGATAGTATGCATATACAGGGACGTCAACATTCGTAGGTAGATACACACTTTTATTAAGAGTACTTCCCCCTTTGGAATAATTGACGCAAACATTCATTCCACCGTCAATGACCTCTCTTTCTTTACCATACATGGCAAAGATACCATATTGACATTCTTCTGGTAGCGTGCTTCCTTCAATGATGCTACGAGTAGTCTGTACGCTGCCTGTCTGTATCTCCAATGGCACTTGTTTGCTGGCAGTTATAGTTTCATTTTCATTATTACAAGACGCAACGGACAGTACCCCACCTATCATTGTTGCTAGGTAAAATATAGCTTGAATATTTTTCATTATCTTTTATTTTTTAGTCGTTAATTGTTATATCTCCACCCTTATTGTTATTCCAGTCTTCTACAACTACATCACCGATAGTAATATGTGCTTCATCGTAAGTGATTGGATAAGTATATTGGTGTCCTGCTTCCCAGCGGGCTTGAGGAAGATTCACAGATAATTCATGCCCGTTTTCAGTCTTCAGAGTCAATAAAGCAGCTTCATTGCTAAATTCGGCGGGGAACATCAAAACTTCAATGTCTTTTGCTACATCAGTCGGATGAAAATTAGTTGAACGTGTTATGGGTAACTCATAAGTGAAATTTTCGAAGTTACCTGTATAAATGTTCAGGTATCCGTAAGTAGGTATTCCGCTTGCTTCATTTCGATTGGCTAGCATAAAGTCTGTGATAATCGTAGTTTCCAGTACATTGGCTGTACCTGTTATGGAAAATATTACACGTGCCATAGTATGTTGCATCTGAATAGAGGCATCCGGTGTCTGTTCGTTCAATGTGTCGCTTGTACCCCATAATACATCTTCATCATATTTATAGGTTCCAAAAGGAATCATATATTCTTCAGAATTTCCTTTTTGATAAGGAAAGTAAGCGCACATTTTTAAGTTGGTACTTGCAGGAAAGATTTCTTGAGGAAGCTTCCAACCTATTTTTCCGTCGATAACGTTTTTCTCCACGTACATATTTCCATGTCCTTGATAAATGGAGGGAGAGGCTGTATAAAAGAGATAAGTCCCCAACATATCAGGATTGTATTCTTCCTGACTACCATCCCATGAAGTGGAGGTTACGGAAATCAGTCGGATAGAACTGAGTGTTGTGAAAGATTTCACCTCTCCGCGTACTTCATTATTCTTACCATCCGTAGTGCTACGGAGTGCAGCCATATAATAATAAGTAGTATTAGGTATCAGGTCCTTTATGTAATTGCTTTCGCTCTCCCAAACATCATTCATATCGGGTGAGGTAGAAAGAATATATACGAGCGAGCAATCAGCTTTTCCATTTTCTGATTTGAATGAAAGAAGTGCGCTGGTTGCTGTAATCTCTGTTGCCTCTCCCGTTTCTATTGTAGGGATATTATTGATGGGAGTATCCAATTCCTGACAACTGGTCAGCATTACACATACTCCCAATGCTATTACTAATATAGATTGTATTTTTTTCATATTTTCCTGTTTATAAATTAAAAGTACATACCGATACCAAAGTTTCCTACACGATCTTTGAAGTTGTTTGAATCATTATTCAGCATTACGCCTCCATTGATGAAGAACTTCTTTACTTTCAGCATAAGACCACACTCAATGACAGCTCCGTAATAGCAGTCTGGTTCATACTTCACATAACTTCCGTCGAATGTTTCCCAGGCGACTTTGCGATTAGAGTAGCCTGCACCTATATATACATGAACAGGACTCCATAAACGGGCGATAAAACCAGCTGTTGCATTCCAATAACTTTGCTTTATTTTGCCTGTCAGCCAATGAGCATAGTAGTCTTCCGCTTCCATTGAACCGTCCGTATCAGGTACTTTACTATATACCCCTTTCACATACCAACCAATCTTTTTCACTCTTCCCAGCATCAAACCAAAAGAAGGTTTAATATCTTCACAATCAGGTAAGGCTGTCTGCGCGCCTATCAGCCACTGGTATTTATCGGGTTTTTCCCGCCACCAGTTGCTGTCAGACATTTTTATAAGCATATTCGGTTTTACCTTCTGCTCCTTCGACTGCATACCCACATAATAGACTTTCACCTTCTGTGCAGGTATTTTTGTTTCCAGCGTAAACGTACCATCCAGTTCTGTGATAGTCGATTCAGTACCTCCCTTGATTTCAACTTTAGCTCCTGGGATAGGGTTACCTTTCTTATCTGTAACAGTTCCGCTCACCGTGTTCTGTGCAGACAGGTAGAGGCTGCACAGCAAGAGGAAGAAGCCCAGTAATAGTAATTTCTTCATTTGTTTTTTTATTTAAAGTTTATATGTTCATTGATTTATTCAAACTTTGCAGGTGATTTGCCATTTTGAAAGATCCTTGTTATGGTTTCAACTTCAACTCTTTCCAGCTACTGCTCAGCGTTGCAGAAGGAGACACAGTAGGAGTCTGCACCTTGCGATTTACTACCACTGACTGCTGCTTTACTTTCTCCGTCAGATAATCACCCAAGTCTTTCAAAGTTGCATTTCCTTTACTTTCCTGTAATTTCTTCAGCAGGAAATAAGTGAAAAGTCCATGTCCTTTGTCTTTATAAGGGAAAGCAGTCTCGTCACCGGAAGCAGCGCTGAAAATAACCATATTACCTTTCGGATCTTCCTGTTTGGCTTTTAGTGCTACGCCACGGGCTGAAGCAAGCATACCTCCGTCACGCTGGGCACCACTAAAACAGGCATCCAGAAATACAACTACATAATTGGCATTCAATCCACCCAATTCGGTATAAAGTTTATTAAGAGAATAACAGCCTTCAGTCTGCTGACCGTCGGCATCTATAGGGAGCAGAAACGCATCTTTGGTGGCTTCGTTGGGAATACCATGTCCGGCATAATAGAATATCACCTTGATTTGTCCGGAGTATGCGTTGGATATATCCTTGATGTCACGCATGGCACGTAGCATGGTTCCGTAAGAGGCATCCGGATAAAAACGAATATTATCCTTAGGCATTCCTAATGTCTTTTCGCAATAACGGCTGAAAGTTTCTCCATCGTTCAAAGCCATCGGTACTTTAGAAACCATAGTGTAGTTTTCATTCGAAATGATTACAGCAAAAGTCTTATCATTATTGGTGCGTACTTCCGGTATGTTGATATCCACATCCGAACTTCCTACTTTGATTTCATTTTTCTGTACTCTTGAAACAGGAGTTTCCGAAGTACCTGCCTGTGCCAGCGAACCATAATCTATAGCATCAAAACGTACATCTACCGTAGTTGCCGCATAGTTTACAGCCTCTTTATTATCATATCGGTAAGTATTGCCGGTAGGTGTTACAAAAGTCAGACTTGCCAGTGCCAGCTGTCCGTTGTTGATACAAAACTGAGGTTCCTTGAACTGCATACCTTTCCAACTACTCTCGAAAATCCGCGCTTCATTATTTTCACGCGGAACGGGTACAATCAGTTCACCGAATTTTGACTCTATCAGGAAAGCCCGATTGTCAGCATCATAGGGTTTCAGTTGCATATCGCTGAAGCGGATACCTTGCGTATAGGTGCTGATATATTTCTTTTCGGCTTCTGCCAGCAGCTCTTTCACTTTAGTATCCCGCGTAGCCTCTGTCACGCGTGCCTTATATTCGTCTACGGTTTCATAGGGATCTTTGGCCTGCCAAGCTTTTATCTTTTCTTCCACATAGCTTTGGGCAAATTTAGGATATTCGGGTATTTCCTCAGCATTTGTTGAGGGAGTGGCAAAAAGTTGCGTGTTGTAGTTCGTTGCGGTTGCAGATGCCGGGACAGATTTATTATCATCAGAGAAAGCCATTAATGAAGGTATGGATGAGGCTGATACGGCATTTCCACCCAGAGAAGATATCTTATTGTTCAAGCTGTTCAGCTCGCTTGTTTTGCCTAAGCAATAATAGGCGGTGGCCAATGCTTCCATATATTTCAAGGAAGTAGGATCTGAACCTAGAACATCTTTGAAAATGGATACAGCGGCGGAAAAGTATTCTTCGGATTGCTTGCTTAGCTTCTTGGCTGCCGATGGATTTTTCTCCATGGCGCTTTTGTTGTTGAACAGCACACCTAGATTATAATAATTCAATCCGAGATGTTTGTAGATTTCCAGGCTGCGTGGGTTCGCATTTCGTAAGATGGTGTATGTTTGTAGCGCTTTCTGGTATTCCTGCGTGTCTTCGTACAATTTTCCCTGAATATTGAGTAGAGTAGTGTCATCGGGCTTTATTGCCAATGCCTTGGAAACATACTTCTGTAATCCCTCATTGTCTTTGAGGTCTATGCAACAGTTGATTCCCATGGATAAAAGATTGAAATCCGAAGGATAATTGTTCACTGCTTCGTCGAGCACTGTTTTGGCTAATGCATAGTTCTTGATATTTGTACATGCTTTTGCCATGTAAGTGAACACGTCTTTCCGGTTTTTCTGTTCTCCTGTTCTCAGGTATTCTTGAAAATAAACAATAGCTTTTTCATAGTCCTTTATGTTGAAGGTACCTGATGCTGCAAAGTAGACCATTGTCGGGTAATAGTTGTCTTTAGGAAAGGTTTCTGTTCTGAAAGCCTCCATCAACGGTACGTCAATATAGGCTTGTGCCAGCAATAATGCATTTTGTTGGCTACCTTTTTGTGAGTTATAGATGGCTCCTTGTTGTAAATACGGATAAATGTCCCGCAATGCACTCTTTGCCTGATCATAAGACGGATTACCAGGCTTTAAGGAACTCAATACGGCTACATACTCTTTGTAACAGCTATATAAAGTTGAATAAAGAGTACCTTTGTCTCCATTTTCATTATTCAGTCGGACAAACGTCTTGTATTCCTCATTTGCTTTATCAACGGACTGTGCCTGTACCGGCTGACAAAGCATTCCGGAACAGACCCATAAACCGACTATTAATAACTGCTTTTTCATTGTATCTTAATAGAGATTGATTAAAATGCATCTACAAAAGTGAATGCTACACTGATTCTTCTGTACTCGCTGCCTTTCTCTTTGGTTACCTCGATGTAATAGTTGTAATCGGAGTTCATTTCAGAAAAAGCAGGAATGTTTTTCAGGATATAATCTTTCACGCCTACTGC
>OLWM01000854.1_pt1 | contig 13136 bp, 7 predicted proteins | sample 1644141 | NCBI WGS metagenome assembly OLWM01 (sample SAMEA103958150, study PRJEB25191) | human gut metagenome | biome: human-associated habitat [ENVO:00009003]; feature: intestine environment [ENVO:2100002]; material: feces | place: Germany | collected 2013/2015
GGGTCAGGTAGGAGATCGTCGTAGCGTACGAGCGGCGTTTGGCCATCATGCTTTCGCCGACGTTGCCGATGGTGTAGTAATAGAAGTGGGGAATGGTGCCCACCAGACGGTCGGGCCAGTCGTAGCGGCAGAGCGCCACCTGTTTCCGGGGCGTGAACTCCAGGCTGCCGTGTGTGCCGAAGTGAATCATCGCGTCGGCTCCGAAGCCGTATTGCGCCCAGAGGTAGGCGCCGATGTAGGGGTGGGGCGGAGCGGTTTTGGCGCCGTGTACGATGGCGAAAGCGTCGTCGCCGACCGCAGCCATGGGCTGCGGCAGCAGCACGACGTTGCCCAGATCGATGCGGGCTACGGCCAGGCACGGCTCGCCCTCCCGGACCGTACTCATATAGCGGCCCGGCGCTTCGCCGTACAGTTGCACGACGTCGGCATAGAGCTCTTCGGGCAGGGCGTCCTGCACCCAGGATTCGTATTCCGACTTTCCGACCAGTGCCGGACGGCCGTTTTTCAGGAAGTCGTCGAAAGCTCCTTCGGCATAGGTGCTCAATACGGCACCCTGCGTCATCAGCAGCTTTTCGAACTCTTTTTCGGTCGCAGGCAGGTTTTTCACCGTGTAGCCTTCGGCCTTGAGCCGTTTCAGAAGATTATAGAGCGACGGCACCGTTTCCAGTCCCTGGGCCGTCAGCGAGGATTGTCCGGCGCCTTTGAAGTAGTAGATCGCTACTTTCTTTTCAGCATTCGGCTTCCGTTTCAGCGAGATGAAGTTGCCGATGATCCGGGTGAAATTCTTCAGCCGTTCGGGAATGGCCTTGAAGAGGTAGATTCCCTCTTCGTCCAGTTCCTGATCGTTCAGCACGTAGGGGTAGATCGCGCCGTCCAGTTCGGGTACGACGATACTCTGGGACATGAATCCCCCGAACATCCCCATCGGGTCGCTTTCCCACTCCTCCTGCGTTTCCAGCATGGAGAGCGGCGAGAAGATCGGGATGTTCCGCTCCTTCAGCCACTCCACGGCTGCGTCGGCCTGGCCCATGACCATGCGCCCGTGCGCGAAGTGGATGACCGCGTCGGGGCCGATTTCCCGCAGGAACGTCAGACGCTGGCGGTACGACGAAACGGGATAGACGTTCATTCCTGCGTTTTGCAGCGATACGATCAAGCTGTCGATGTTGGCCCGGTTGCCGCTGAAGGGGTCGTTCAGACCGCCTACGATTGCGATTTTGGGGGCTTTCTCCCGATAAATTCCCTGTTCCCGGAGGTATTTCTCATAGTCCGCGACGGTTTTGAATGAGAGGTCTTCGTCCAAGTGGTAGAGCACGTCCGAAGCGCTCTCGACAGCTTCTTCAGCCGGTGTGACGAAGAGGCGCTTCGCGTCGATATGCTGGCGGACGTAGCGGGCCATATTCCGGTAGTTCCGTTTGTTGCCATTGCCGATGTAGGCCGAAAGTCCTGCCTCGGTGAGGCTGTCGAGGCTACAGATGTCGTTTTCCGGATTGGTGGCGGCGTAAATGTAGATAGGGGTCGGCTGCCGCGAGGATCTGCGCTCGCTGCTCTTCAGTGATTTTCAGACCCATGCCGAATCCCAGCACCAGGTCGTAACGTCCGAGCCGGTCGAGCCGGTCGAGCGGTATTTCTTCGTATTCGATGAAGTTGTCTTCGTTGGATTTGACGAGGCTGGCCGTCTGATAGTTCTGGAAGTTCACCAGTCCGATCCGGGTCGTGGATGCCCATTTGCTCCACGCCGCCCAGCAGCACAGGACCACTGCGAGTACGGCGACGGCCGCGAGGATCCATTTCTTGTTTTTTGCCATTATTCGAAGTGTAAATTGTTAAGATTCTTGAGGATTGCCGGCGTCCGGATCCATACCGGACGGGCCGTATCTTGAAAACGGACTCTTTTTGCGTGGTTTGGCCGGCAGTCCCGTAGTTCCGGTGCTGCCAGCCAATCCGATCGCATCATTGCGTCTATTTCAGCAACTCGTACTCCAGTTGCGGACGTCCGCGCTCACCGTCGTCGCCCGAACCGAATTTGAGGAACCGGAGCTTGTAGTAGTTTTCCGCACAGTCCTTGATGACGAAGAAACGGTCTGCCTTGACACCCGGATTCTCCACGCCCGGCATCGCGGGGGTGCGCCAGTTGGTGCCGATCGTGTTCGCTTCCGTCTGGAACTCCGCAGATGCCACGTCCGCACGTTTGAAGTCGGCATACGACTTGGTGTCCGTCATGACGATCGCTGTTTCCGCGCCGCCCAGGTTGTTGATCGTGATTACATCCTGCGTGAACGAGATCACCGGTCCCGATGCCATCATGGTCGAAGAGGCGGCGTAGGCCCACATGATGTCCCATTTGCTCTTGGCGGGCTGGAGCACCTGTTCGCCGGTTTCGAGCGAGAGTCCGATGAAGCTGTAAATCGGGTCTTTCGTGATTTCGACGGTTTTTGGGGTCGTATCTTCCACCTTGCCGTACTCTACCTTGTAGCCGTTGCCGCTGCGGGTGACTTTCACTTTGTACCAGAGGCTCCGGTTTTCCGTACCGTCGGTATTGGTCTTGTTGTCGGCCGAGGCCACGAAAAATACCTTGTTGTTCGCATCCGTAGCCGATATTTCGCCGAATGCGGTCTTCGATAGGTCGCCCGTGACGTCGTCGATCCATTCCGCCTTGAAGTCTTCGGACATGCTGCCTGCGGCGATGTTGGGTGCGCTCTGCGCATCTTCGAGGGTTACGGCTGCGAAGTCCGTTTTCTCGGAAGCGGCCGCTACCGTTGCGTATGAAGAGTTGAGTACCACGCGGAACTCATCGCCGCAGTAGAAGCCCAGGTTCCAGCTCTTGCGGTCGATCTGCATCTGGCTGTTATTACTCAGATCGACATAGACCATGTTGGCGTAGTTCTGGTCACCGACTTTCCCTTCGAGCGTCATCGTGCCGCCCGTGGAGACGATCGGAGTGAACGAGAGGGTCATCTCCTTGGTCGTGCCGATCTTGTAGCCTTCGGTCAGCGAGAGGGAGAGAATCTGGAATTTCGCCGTTCCCTCGGGGTTTTTACCCGTCGCTTTGGCTACGGTGAAAGTGCCCGTGGACTGTCCGGCCGGAATATTGACCGTGATCTTGCCGTCGGTCATGGCCGGGGTCGTCGTGATGTCCGCGTCGGATACGTCCGAAGAGGTCATTTCCATCGTTACGTCCAAGCTCTCGGTCGTAGCGCGGCTGAGTTTCAGGCCGAGGCTGACGGTTTCGCCGTCCATGCCGGCTTCCGATACGGCGAATTCGACCGAAATGTCCTGCAACTTCAGGTTGTCGTCATCGTCGTTGCATGCCGAGAATCCGAAGGTCATCAGACAGGCTGACAGTAAGTAAAGTAATCTTTTCATAGAATGGTTTTAATTAGTTAATATTGAATTTGTTATTTTTTGAATTTTCCGTTCAGCATCAAGTTCAGTCCGATGAAGTAGCTGCGTCCGCAGCCGAGATAGCTGACCGAAGGGGTGTCGTTCGCGGATTCTACGATCGTGCGTATGTCGGTCAGGTTGAAGAGGTTTTTGACACCTACGTTCAGGCTCAGGAACGAGGTCAACTTCTGCGTGACGGTGATGTCCCCGTAGTGGTAGGAGGGGAGTCCCCTCAGGTAAATTTCGCTCTCTTTCTTGTTGTCCGGGGTCGTGTATTCGTGGTAATAGTACTCCTTGCGCTGGCCGGTGTATTTGTAGAAGAAACTGATGTCCGTTCCCGACTTGGCGATATGGTAACTGATGGTCGTACTCACTTCGGGCGAATAGCGGAACTGGGGCAGGCTTTTATCGTCGGAGGCATATTTGTTGTAGCGTCCGATCAGCGAAGCATTGACGTTCACGCGTAATCCGCCCCATGCCAGCGAGGTTTCCAGTGCCCCGCCCAGGGTTTTGTAGCGGCCGATGTTGTAGTAGGTGTTGTAGTTGGGAATATCGACGTTCTGCGCCAGGCTGATCTTGTCCTTGAAGACGTTGTAGAAACCGCTCAACGTGGTGGTGAGCCGGATCCGCGCGTTATGCAGGATGCGGTAGGTGAACGATCCCGTGACATTGTTCGAATATTCGGCTTTCAGGTCCGGGTTGCCGTCGATGTCGTGGTTGTCGTTGTGGAACGAGAAGTAGAGCTCCTGCAGGGTCGGCGTACGGAAGCCGTAGGCATAGGAGAGGCGGATGTCCATATCGGGTGTCAGATCGAACTTCGTTAAAATCGAAGGTACGGCCACAGGAGCTTCGTAGTCGGCCATCAGGAAAGCCCGAACGCCGGGGCGTACGCTCATCCAGCTCCAGGGTTTGTATTCGGCCGAGATGAAGAATGCCAGATCGGAGATCGTGGGGGTGCCGTCGATGCGTCCGCCCTTGCCTTCGGTCCATTGGTATTCCAAACCGGGCTGAAGGCTGATCTTCGGGCCGATATTCCAGGTTGCCGTCGCCCGTGCGATCCAGGCTTTGTACTGGGTGACATCCTGACTGGCATCTTCGGCCGAGAGCCATTTCTCTCCGGTCGAGAGGTCTGTCCAGGTGGTCTGCGTGCGGCGCTTGTAGTCCTGGTAGGAGAGGGCGAGATTGACGCTCAACCGGTTGTCCAGTCTCCAGTCTGCCTGTAACTGATGGGTGTATCGTTTGGTCAGATAGTCCTTGTCGGAAACCTTCTCCGGTTCGATGGCGGTACCGTTCAGAGGACCGAAGATTTTCTCGTCGAGGAAATCCAGCCGGTACCAGACGTTCAGGTTGCGTCGCTGGAACCCTATCATACCGTTGGCCAGCGACTGGTCTTTGGGATGCCAGCGCTTTTCGCGTCCGGTCAGGTCGCCCTGCCAGCCGCCGTTGTCGTTGCGGGTGTAGCCGCCGTTGAAGTAGAGTCCGTTTTTAAGATTGAATCCGAGGTCGATGCTTTCGTTGTGAAGACCTTCGCCGTTGAAGAACTGGTATTCCTTGCCCATCGTTTCTTCCTGGATGCGGGCGCCCACGCGCCAGGTGCTTTCGCCGGAATAGCCCGGTCCCTTTTTGGTGATGATGTTGATGACTCCCGCAAGGGCATCCGTGCCATAGACTACCGACATCGGACCTTCGACGATTTCGACCCGTTCGATCCGGTTTACGTCGAGTTGGCTGAGGCTCTGTTTGGTCGAGCCTCGGTCGATCATCGGAATACCGTCCATGAGGATTTTGACGTTGTTGCCGCTCATACCCATCAGCTCGAAGTCCGTTTCTCCGAGCGCCATGTCGTTCGAGAGGCGGATGCCGATTTCGGTGTTGAGAAGCGACTGTACATCCAGGGGTGCCTTTTGCCGGATCTGATCGCTGTTTACCGACCGTACCTTATATAAGGAGTTTTTCATGGATTGCGGCGAGAACTGTCCGGTGACGACCACCTCCTCCAACTGGTTGATATCTTCCTTGACTTCGATGTTCGGGAATACGTTTTCCCGACCGGTTTCGATGGTGACCGGAAACTCCTTGCGGTGGGCGGTTACGGATTGGACGACCATCGTATATTCGCCCGGGGGAGCCGCAAATTCGAAATTGCCGTCCCCGTCGGACATCCCGCCGAATACCGTATTTTTCAGCGAAACCGTGATGTATTCGGCCGGAGCGCCGTCTGTGGTGATGACATTGCCCGAGATTTTGACCTTTACCCGGTTTTGTCCCGCTGCGGGCAGGACGGACAATAATAATAGGATGACAGTGCAGATATTTTTAATCATGGGCTTTTGGTTTTATTCGTTTGCAAAAGTAGGGGGGGTAAAACGGGCGGGCAATCACCCGTTTTAGGTATTTCGGAGGCGAGAGGTAGTCAAATGTGGTGAGCTTGCCCGTCTGTCGGATTCCTGAGCTGTTTCCCGGATCTTCCGTTCGGTTTGCGGAGCGGTCCCTTGATTTTTGTCCGGCCGGAGGTGGCGTTGGGGCGGTTGCGATAAAGTCCGGTCGTTTTTCGGGTTTGGCGGAGATTTTGTACAAGCAGTATCGAAAGAACTTAAAAAATTATCGATTATGTTTTTCTTGTGGTATTTATTGATAGGTTTGGTTGCCGGATGGCTCGCCAACCTGATCGTGAAAGGGCGGGGGTCCGGCCTGATCGTCAATTTAGTTGTCGGCATCGTCGGCGGGGTGCTCGGCGGCTGGATCTTCTCGCTGTTCGGACTTTTCGCCGTAGGAACCATCGGCAGTATCGTCACTTCGGTAGTCGGTGCTATCGTATTGTTGTGGATCGTAGCTGCCGTAGGCAATAAAAAAGAGAAAAAGATAGACTAAAAAATTATTCGTATGAATGAGAAATTGAATGCGGACAAAGAGCGTCTGAAGGCGGATCTGTCCGATACGGTACAGGATGTGAAAGAGCATGTGGCCGCGAAAGCCGGTCAGGTGAAAGAACAGGTCGTAGCGAAAGCCGGCCAGGTCAAGGAAAGCGCCCGCCAGCAGGCGCAGCAACTGAAAGGACAGGCCAAGGAGCAGGCAGGCAAAGTGCTCGACAAGACCAGGGAATTGGTCGATAAGGCATCCGAAAAGGTGAAAGAGTGGTAATAAAAAATAGAATGGAAAAGAGAGGCCGGCCAGCCATAGGGCCGGCCTTTTCGTTTGTGTGTCCGGACAAATGGATTATCTTTGCACCCCGACAGGCCGAAGTTCCGCTGCAGAGGAACCGAGGCCGATATTATTAATCACTTTAATTTTTACAGGATGAAAGAGATCCAAACAAAGCGTACTCCGCGCTTCAGGCGCTGGTGTCGCAAGGGGTACGCCGCTTTCGCGAGCCTTCGGCGCCAGGTTACCATCGGAGTCCTCTCTGTTTCGATGTCCACCATTCTCCTGTCCACGACGACGCCCGTGCAGGCGCAGACCGTCGATTCGCTTACGATCGCCAGAGAGCTGGAGATCGAAAAGGTCGAGGTGACGGGGGTGAAAGCTACCCCCACGCGCAGTACGATGTCGTCCACCTCCGTTTTCGATCGAAAGGCGGGTGCTTCGGCGCCGGTCCAGACCCTCGAGTCTGTGCTGCGTTTGAGCCCTGCGATCGATCTTCGGGAACGGAGCGGCAGGGGAACGCAGGCGGACATTATGATCCGGGGAGGTTCCTTCGACCAGACGATGGTCATGCTCAACGGTATTAACTTTACGGATGCCCGAACGGGTCATCAGTCGCATTCGCTGCCGATCGACATAGATTGCATCGCGGGAATCGATCTGATCGACGGCGTATCGGGCGTCGGTGCGTATGCAGGGGCCCTGAATATCCGCACGATGCCTCTCAAATCCCGCTATCTGCGCATCGAGGCGGCGGGCGGCGACGACGGCTATGCGTACGGCAATCTCTCGGGGGCCGTGACCAAGGGACGTTTTTCCCTTTTTGCCGCCGGGTCGTACCGTCGCAGCGACGGGTATATCCACAACACCGATTTCGAGAACTACAACGGTTACTTGCGGATGAACTACGACAGTGAAAAGGCCGGATTTTTCGATTTCCAGGCCGGTTATCAGAACCGGTCGTTCGGTTCGAACGGTTTCTATGCCGCGTACAATCCCGATCAGTTCGAGCATACTTCGACGGTGCTCTCTTCGCTGCGATGGGTGAAATCCGTCGGGCGTTTCACGCTCAATTCGTCGGTCAGCTACCGCAAGAATTTCGACCGTTACGACTGGACGCGCGGTACGCCGATGAATCATCACAATACGGACAATGCGGGAGCCGAGTTCTGGGCCGACTGTACGTGGAAGGGCGGTGTGACCTCCCTGGGAGGCGATTACACCTACAACCACATTTACAGCACCAATCTCGGCGAGCCGCTTCCGACTCCGCACGGCAAATATACCCATGCCAAGGACCGTCACGTGGGAAATCTCTGGCTGCGGCATGTCAAACAGTGGGAGCGTTTCGACGTTTCCGGTTCGGCCGGGGTGAGCTTCACGCCTTATGGGACTTCGGCCCTGTGGAGTCTTTCGGGAGGCTATCGTCCGGTGCGTGGGCTGCGGCTCGAGGTCGGTGCGGCCCAGTCGATGCGACTGCCTACCTTCACCGATCTTTATTACACATCCCCTGCACAGCTCAATAATCTGGATTTGAAGCCTGAACATGCGATTACCTATCGTTTCGCGGCGGATTACGCCCGCAGCGGGTGGAATGCTTCGCTGTTTACTTACTACCGGCAGGGGCGCGACATCATCGACTGGGTTTGGCGCGAGGAGCTGGGCAAGTGGCACTCCGAGCAGGAGAGCAAGCTCGACACCTATGGACTGGAGGTTTCGGGCGGTTATACGACGACCGGGTTTCTGCACCGGATTTCGGTTTCATACGGCTATATCCATACGAGCAAAGTCGATCGGGTCATCACTTCCAGTGCGCTGGATTATATGAAGCACAAAGCGGCGACGGTCGAATTCCGTTTTCTGCGTAACTGTTCGCTCACGCTGACCGGTGCGGTATATGACCGCAACGGCAGCTATACCTATTATTTGCGTAATGCGGACGGTTCCCTGATGTTGGATCCCGACGGCAAGATGATGACCGAAGTGCGTGACTTCAAGCCTTATTTCCTGTTGGACGGCCGTCTGTCGTGGGAAAAGAAGGGGTGGAAACTCTATTTCGACGTGATGAACATGACCGATACCCGTTATTTTGATTTCGGCGGGTTGGAGATGCCCGGCGTCTGGTTTTCGGGCGGTATCGTCGTGACGATCGGGTAATGTCCGGAAAAGTTTGTTTGCGGCGGGCCGGGATCGAATCCCGGCCCGTTTTATCGTTGCGAAAAGTGTCGTATTGTGAGATTCGGCCGTGGAATACGTGATAGTTTGTAACCGTATAGTCCGTTTCGATAAAAGATTTGTAACTTTCTTTGGAGGGATATTTATTTATTTCGTATATTTGTAGGTCTGTTTTACGGGCTAATTCTGAAGCGAATACAAATTCTTAACATACTCTAAAATACATGGAAAAACGTATTATTGAATGCGTGCCCAACTTTAGCGAGGGCCGTAACAAGGCTGTTATTCAGCAGATTACTTCCGCAATCGAGGCGGTTGACGGAGTCAAGTTGCTCGACGTCGATCCGGGTGAAGCGACCAACCGTACGGTGGTTACCTTCGTCGGAGAACCCGAAGCCGTGCTGGAAGCGGCTTTCCAGGGCGTCAAGAAAGCTGCCGAGGTTATCGATATGCGTAATCATAAGGGAGCGCATCCCCGTATGGGTGCCACGGACGTATGTCCGCTCATCCCGATCGCGGGTATTACGCTCGAGGAGTGCGCCGAGCTGGCCCGTCAGTTGGCCAAGCGCATCGCCGACGAGTTGCATGTGCCGACCTATTGCTACGAGGCGGCTGCCTTTACGCCGGAGCGCCGCAACCTGGCCGTATGTCGTGCCGGTGAGTACGAGGCGCTGCCCGAGAAGATGAATCACGAAGGCAAAGCTCCCGATTTCGGCGACCGTCCCTTCGACGAGGGCGTAGCACGCACGGGTGCCACCGCCGTAGGTGCACGCGACTTCCTGATCGCCGTGAACTACAACCTGAACACCACTTCGACGCGTCGCGCCAACGCCATCGCGTTCGACGTGCGCGAAAAGGGCCGTCCGGTACGCGAAGGCAATTCGCCCGTAGGCAAACCCTTGAAGGACGAGAACGGCAAGACCATCATGAAGCCCGGTACGCTGAAGGCTACCAAGGCGATCGGCTGGTTCATCGACGAGTACCAGATCGCCCAGGTTTCGATGAATATCACCAATATTTCCGTTACGCCGCTCCACGTGGCTTTCGACGAGGTTTGCCGCGCCGCCAACGCACGCGGTGTGCGTGTGACCGGTACCGAGATCGTCGGCCTGATTCCGAAGCGCACGTTGATCGAGGCGGGCCGCTATTTCCTGAAGAAGCAGGAGCGTTCGACCGGTATTTCCGAGGAGGAGATCATCCGTATCGCCATCAAGTCGATGGGTCTGGACGAGTTGAAGCCGTTCAAACCGGAAGAGAAGGTGATCGAATACCTGATCGAAGCGGACAATAAGAAGAAGAAACTGGTCGATCTGACCTGCACCGGCTTCGCAGAGGAGACCGCCAGCGAGTCCCCGGCTCCGGGCGGCGGTTCGATTTCCGCTTACATGGGTGCGCTGGGCGCTGCCCTGGGTACGATGGTCGCCAACCTGTCGTCGCACAAACCCGGCTGGGACGCACGTTGGGAGGAGTTCTCCGACTGGGCGGACAAAGGCCAGAAGCTGATGACCGAGTTGCTGCACCTGGTCGATGAGGATACCGAAGCGTTCAACCGGATCATGAACGTATTCTCGATGCCGAAGGGTACCGACGAGGAGAAAGCTGCCCGTAGCGCCGCATTGCAGGAGGCTACGCTCTACGCTACGCAGGTGCCTCTGCGTACGATGCAGACCTCGTTCAAGGTGTTCGAAATCGTGAAGGCGATGGCCGAACAGGGAAATCCCAATTCGGTAACCGACGCCGGCGTCGGAGCGCTGGCTGCCCGCAGCGCCGTGCTGGGTGCGTGTCTGAACGTGAAGATCAATGCCGCCGGTCTGAAAGACCGTGCCGTCGCCGATGACCTGATCGGCCAGGCCAACCGGATCGTCGCCGATGCGGAGAAAGCCGAGCGTGAGATTCTGGAAATCGTCGAGAGCAAGATTAAATAATTTAATACATATAAAACAATGACTGTAAAGGAATTTCAGGAGCAGATCAAGGCGGGTATCCCCGATGTGCTGCCCGCACCGAAACCGTACGATCCCACCATCAACCACGCGCCCAAGCGTAAGGAGATACTCACCGAGGAGGAGCGCGTGCTGGCCATCCGCAATGCCCTGCGCTACTTCCCGGCCAAGCACCACGAAGTGTTGGCCCGCGAGTTCGCCGAGGAGTTGCACAAGTACGGTCGTATCTATATGTATCGTTTCCGTCCCGATTATGAGATGTATGCCCGTCCGATCGAGGAGTATCCCCACAAGTCGCGTCAGGCCGCTGCGATTATGGTGATGATCCAGAACAACCTGGACAAGGCTGTGGCGCAGCATCCCCACGAGCTGATTACCTACGGCGGTAACGGTGCCGTGTTCCAGAACTGGGCGCAGTATCTGCTTACGATGCAGTATCTGTCCCAGATGACCGACGATCAGACGCTGGTGATGTATTCGGGACACCCGATGGGCCTGTTCCCGTCGCATCCCGACGCTCCGCGCGTGATCGTAACCAACGGTATGGTGATTCCGAACTATTCGAAACCGGACGATTGGGAGCGTTTCAATGCGCTCGGCGTTTCGCAGTACGGTCAGATGACCGCCGGCTCCTATATGTATATTGGCCCGCAGGGTATCGTGCACGGCACGACGATCACGGTGCTCAACGCAGCCCGCAAACGTCTTACCGAGGGTAAGAAAGACATTCGCGGCATGCTCTTCGTGACGGCCGGTCTGGGCGGTATGTCGGGTGCGCAGCCGAAGGCGGGTAATATCTCCGGTGTGGTGAGCATCACGGCCGAGATCAACCCCAAAGCGGTGCATACGCGTCATTCGCAGGGCTGGGTCGATGAGGTGTACACCTCGCTCGACGAGTTGCTGGCCCGTGCGAAGAAGGCACAGGAGAACAAGGAGGCCGTGTCGCTGGCTTACCAGGGCAACGTGGTCGATCTTTGGGAGCGTCTGGCTGCCGAGAACGTCAATGTCGATCTGGGTTCCGACCAGACGTCGCTGCACAACCCCTGGGCAGGCGGTTACTATCCCGTCGGCTTGAGCTACGAAGAGTCCAACCGCATGATGGCAGAGGATCCCGAGGAGTTCAAGAAGCGTGTTCAGGAGTCGCTGCGCCGCCAGGTGGCTGCGATCAACAAGCTGACCGCCAAGGGTATGTATTTCTTCGATTACGGCAATGCCTTCCTGTTGGAGTCTTCGCGTGCCGGTGCCGACATCATGGGCGAGGGCGGTCGTTTCCGCTATCCTTCCTATGTGCAGGATATCATGGGGCCGATGTTCTTCGACTACGGCTTCGGTCCCTTCCGCTGGGTATGTACGTCGGGCAAACCCGAAGACCTGGCTACTACAGACCGTCTGGCTACCGAAGTGCTCGAAGAGATTCGCAAGACCGCTCCGAAGGAGATCGCCGGACAGCTCGACGACAATATCCACTGGATCAAGGAGGCTGGCAAGAACAAGCTGGTCGTAGGTTCGCAGGCACGTATCCTGTATGCCGACAGCGAGGGCCGCACCAAGATCGCGCTCGCGTTCAACGACGCTATCGCACGCGGCGAAATTTCCGCACCTGTCGTATTGGGTCGTGACCACCACGACGTGTCGGGTACCGATTCTCCGTACCGTGAAACCTCGAACATCTACGACGGTTCGAACCTTACGGCCGACATGGCCGTGCAGAACGTCATCGGCGACTCGTTCCGCGGCGCTACCTGGGTTTCGATCCACAACGGCGGCGGCGTAGGCTGGGGCGAGGTAATCAACGGCGGCTTCGGTATGGTGATCGACGGATCGGAGGATTCCGCGCGTCATATCAAGGAGATGCTTCTCTGGGACGTGAACAACGGTATCGCACGCCGCAGCTGGGCCCGCAACGAGGGCGCGATGTTCGCTATCAAACGCGAGATGGAGCGTACCCCGGGCCTGAAGGTGACCCTTCCCAACCTGGCGGACGACAAGCTGGTTCGCAAGGCTATCGACGAAGTGAAATAATAGATCGGTCTTCTCTCCGTTCGGTTGCTGCCGGACGGAGAGAATGCTTTCGATTGGCTGAAGCGGAGGGGATTCCCTGTACGCCGGACGTCGAGAGCACCGAAAAACAATTCGACTTATTTTTGAGTATTAACCTTTAATAAGAAATACAACGATGATTCATCATATCAGCGCGGAGCATCTTACGGTCGATCGTGTCCGCGAAATTCTGGAAAACAATATCAAAATCGACTTGAGCGAAGATGCGAAAAAACGCATCGTGCGTTGTCGCGAATACCTGGATAACAAGATGGAAACCCAGAAAGAGCCCATCTACGGTATTACGACCGGCTTCGGTTCGCTCTGCAATATTTCGATCGACAAGGACCAGCTCTCGCAGTTGCAGAAGAACCTGGTGATGTCGCATGCCTGCGGTACGGGCGAGCGCGTTCCTGCCGAGATCGTGAAGCTGATGCTGCTGCTCAAGATCCA
>OLWM01000859.1_pt1 | contig 13094 bp, 9 predicted proteins | sample 1644141 | NCBI WGS metagenome assembly OLWM01 (sample SAMEA103958150, study PRJEB25191) | human gut metagenome | biome: human-associated habitat [ENVO:00009003]; feature: intestine environment [ENVO:2100002]; material: feces | place: Germany | collected 2013/2015
GCTTCGAGCAACACCCGATAGTTGAATGAGAGCCAGCTGATATCACGTTTGAAATAATTATATTTGCTTTCCATGTGCTTTAAGATTTTCCCAAATATAGTATCTTTGCAGGACTAAACAAAGAAAATTATGACAAGAATTGGATTATTGTCCGATACCCACGCTTATTGGGACGAAAAATATCTCGAATATTTTGAATCGTGCGACGAAATCTGGCATGCCGGAGATATCGGTTCGGTAGAAGTAGCCGAGAAGTTGGCGGCTTTCCGGCCCCTGCGGGCAGTTTACGGCAACATAGACGGGCAAGAAATACGGAAGATGTTCCCGCAGGTGAACCGCTTCACGGTGGACGGAGCGGAAGTGCTGATCAAGCATATCGGCGGGTATCCGGGCAAGTACGACCCTTCGGTTATCGGCAGTTTGATGGCACGTCCGCCGAAACTTTTCATCAGCGGACACTCCCATATATTAAAGGTGAAATACGACAAAACGTTGGACATGCTGCACATCAATCCCGGAGCCGCAGGGATGTCCGGTTTCCATAAAGTGCGGACAATGGTGCGCTTTGTCATCGACAACGGAACGTTCAAAGACCTCGAAGTTATTGAACTGGCAGGATAGATTTCTTACAATTCATTTTGTCACGTCAGATTTCTTTCCGACCTTTGCACACAGTAAAATGAATAACTCAGACGACAATGAAAGGAATTATTCTGGCCGGTGGAAGCGCCACTCGTCTTTATCCGCTTTCCAAAGCGATTTCCAAACAAATCATGCCTGTATACGACAAGCCGATGATCTATTATCCGCTGTCTACGCTTATGCTGGCAGGGATACGGGAGATTCTTATTATATCGACCCCTCAGGATTTGCCGGGCTTTCGTCGTTTACTGGGCGATGGCTCCGATTATGGCGTTCGTTTTGAATATGCCGAGCAGCCTTCACCGGACGGATTGGCGCAAGCTTTCATCATTGGAGAGCGTTTTATCGGCGATGACTCCGTTTGCTTGGTACTTGGCGATAATATCTTTTACGGACAGAGCTTTACCCGTATGTTAAAAGAGGCCGTTGACAAGGCGGAGAACGAACAAAAAGCGACCGTGTTCGGTTACTACGTAAACGATCCGGAACGCTATGGCGTGGCCGAGTTCGATGCGGATGGGAACGTCTTCAGTATCGAGGAGAAACCGAAGGAACCGAAGTCGAATTACGCCGTGGTAGGGTTGTATTTCTATCCGAACAAGGTGGTGGGCGTGGCCAAGAATATCAAGCCATCCGCCCGTGGAGAGCTGGAGATCACTACCGTGAACCAGTGGTTCTTGAAGGATGGGGAGTTGAAAGTGCAGCTATTGGGACGTGGATTCGCTTGGTTGGATACCGGGACTCACGACTCGTTGTCTGAGGCATCTACTTTCGTGGAGGTGATCGAGAAGAGACAGGGACTGAAGGTGGCTTGTCTGGAGGAGATCGCTTTCAAGCAAGGATGGATTGATGAGAAGCGACTTGAGCAAGTGGCTTTGCCGATGATTAAGAATCAGTACGGCCAGTATTTGATGAGGTTGATTAATAAGTAGAAGTAGTTCAGAATACGAGATATCGATGGAAAAAGACAGTAAAATATTTGTTGCCGGTCACCGGGGCTTGGTAGGCTCCGCCATCCTGAATAATTTGCGTAGCAAAGGGTATACGAACTTCCTGCTTCGTACGCATGCGGAACTGGATCTGACGGATCAAGCCGCTGTGAACGAGTTCTTTGCAGCCGAGCGGCCGGACTATGTGTTCTTGTCGGCGGCGCACGTCGGCGGTATCATGGCGAACAGTCTGTACCGTGCCGATTTTATCTACAATAATTTGATGATCCAGAATAATGTCATTCATGCCTCTTGGAAAAACAATGTAAAGAAATTATTATTCTTGGGAAGCACCTGCATCTATCCTCGTGAGGCTCCGCAGCCGATGCCGGAGGATTGCTTGCTGACATCTCCCTTGGAATATTCCAACGAGCCTTATGCGATCGCCAAGATAGCGGGTATCAAGATGTGCGAGAGTTACAACCTGCAATACGGTACGAACTATATCGCCGTGATGCCTACTAACCTCTACGGGCCGAATGATAATTTCAATCTGGAGACCTCGCATGTGTTGCCAGCCATGATCCGTAAGATCCATCTGGCGAAATGCCTGCATATGGGAGATTGGGAGGCCTTGCGTAAGGATATGGACACTCGTCCGGTAGAGGGCGTGTCTGGGAAGGCCTCCGAGCCGGAGATACTCTCCGTATTGGATAAACAGGGTATCCGTCCGGGCGAGGTGGAGCTGTGGGGAACCGGCAAGCCGCTTCGTGAGTTTTTATGGAGCGAGGAGATGGCCGATGCTTCTGTTTATATCATGGAACACGTGGATTTCGAGGATGTCCGCCAGAAGGAGGGCGAGGTCCGGAATACACATATTAATATAGGTACGGGTATCGAGCTTTCGATCCGTGAGGTCGCCGAACTGATCCGGCGAGAGATCGGGTTCGAGGGCGAGTTGAGGTTTAACTCGTCCAAGCCGGACGGTACGCTTCGTAAGCTGACGGATGTAAGCAAGTTGCATGCCTTGGGTTGGCGCCATACGATCGAGATCGAGAAGGGCGTGAAGCGACTCTATGAATGGTACTTGGGAATTGAAAAATGAGAATTGAAAATTAGAAAAATGGGCAAAGTAGCGTTAATAACGGGTATTACGGGACAGGATGGGGCTTATCTTACTGAGTTCTTGATTAAGAAAGGATATACGGTACATGGTATCAAGCGTCGTTCTTCCATGTTCAATACGGATCGTATCGATCATTTGTATCAAGATCCGCATGTGGAAAACCGTAATTTGATTTTGCATTATGGCGATTTAACGGATAGTTTGAATCTTACACGTATCATTGGCGAGGTTCAACCGGACGAGATCTATAATCTGGCCGCCATGAGCCATGTAAAAGTAAGTTTCGACACTCCCGAATATACTGCGAATGCGGATGGTTTGGGCGTATTGCGTATCCTAGAGGCGGTCCGTTTGCTGAACTTGATCCCGAAGACGCGTATTTACCAGGCATCTACATCCGAGTTGTATGGCTTGGTGCAAGAGGTGCCGCAGAGGGAGACTACTCCTTTCTATCCGAGAAGCCCTTATGCGGTAGCGAAACTATACGGTTACTGGATTACGGTGAATTACAGGGAAGCCTATCATATGCACGCTTCCAATGGCATCTTGTTTAATCATGAGTCTCCATTAAGGGGAGAGACATTCGTGACCCGTAAGGTAACCCGGGCGGTTTCACGTATCGTTTTGGGTATGCAAAAAAAGGTTTATATGGGTAATCTTTCCTCCAAACGGGATTGGGGACACGCAAAAGATTACGTGCGTGCCATGTACGCTATTTTGCAACAAGATGAACCCTCGGATTATGTCATAGCTACCGGGATTACTACCACGATTCGGGACTTTATCCGTATGGCTTTTGAGGAAATTGGCGTGGGAATCCGCTTTAAAGGAGAAGGGATAGACGAGGTCGCTATCATAGAGTCGATAGACGAGGGATTGTTCGTCAAGAAGGTTGGTGATGCCTATCTGGAAAACTTTAAGAAACGTGTGGGTGAGGAAGTTGTGGGAGTAGATCCGCAGTATTTCCGCCCTACGGAAGTAGAGTTGCTGATCGGTGACGCTACGAAGGCACGTACTCGTTTAGGGTGGGAACCGGAGTATTCATTAGCGGCTTTAATTGAGGATATGATGAAGAACGATATAAAACTAATGAAGAAGGAGTCTTATCTGAAAGAGGGGGGCTATAAAATTTTGAACTATTTCGAGTGAGTTCGAAACAATTTGAAGATTTTATTTGTTGTAATTACAAAAAGAGTTAAATTTGTGCCAATTTTAAGATATTAGGTAATTGATTGTTTAATTAAAATGTTGAAAATATGAAGACTAAGGTTTTACTTTTAGCTTTGTTATCAGGTTTTGTATTCTCTGTGGCAGCACAGGAATATCAACCGCAGGTGGGGTTCAGCAATGAGGCTGGTTATAAGACTAATTTCAAGAAGAATAAAGCTCGCGACAATTGGTTTATTTCAATTGCGGGTGGAGCCAGCGTATTGTTAGGAGACCAAAATGGAGAGGCTGATTTCAAGAATCGTTTAAACTTCGCTCCACAAGTATCTTTTGGTAAGTGGTTTAATCCGTATTTAGGATTCCGTACCCAGTTAAATGGTGGTATTATCCACGGTTTTGAAGGTGATGGCGCACAGTTTATGCAACATAATAAATATGTAGCCGCTCACGTAGATTTGTTGTGGGATGTTACTAACTTCTGGGCTCCTTACAGAGAATCTAAAGTGTTCCGCTTGATTCCTTGGGTCGGTTTTGGTTATGCGCAGCGTTTCAAGACTACAGAGTCTTATGATCGTCCAAGAACGGAGTCTCCTACGTTGAACGCTGGTATCTTAACCGCTTTCCGTTTGAGCAAACGTGTTGATTTGAACGTTGAGATCCAAGGTTCTTTGTTGAACGAGCAGTTTAACCGTGTCGAGATGAATCACCTGACAGATGGTATCGTTCAGTTGAGCGCTGGTTTGACATTCAAATTGGGTAAGACAGACTTCGAGGTATTGGAGCCGATGGATTACGCTTTGTTGAACGACTTGAACGGCCAGATCAACTCTTTGCGTGCTGCTAACGATGAGTTGAGCAAACGTCCGGTTTCTTGCCCTGAGTGCCAAGAGACAGTTACTGAAGTTGTAAATAACTACGTTGACAATGTGGTTTACTTTCGCATCAACAGCGCTAAGATCGACAAGAACCAGCAGATCAATATCTATAACACAGCTGAGTTCATGAAGAACAACAACGCTCCGATCAAGGTAGTTGGTTACGCTGACAAGAAGACGGGTACTTCTGATTATAACATGGGTCTTTCTGAGAAACGTGCTAGAGCGGTCGCTAAGGAACTTATCGATAAATACGGTATCTCTTCTAGCCAGATCACTATCGAGTGGAGAGGTTCGGACGAACAACCTTATGGCGAAAATAGCTGGAACCGTGTAGTAATTATGAGCGCTAATAATTAATTTACGAATTAATACTTTAAAAAGGCCGTACTTCTAGGTGCGGCCTTTTTTTTGCGCCGAAAAATACTTACTTTTGTGAGAATTTATCGAATTGCTATGATATTGAACAAAAAACATGGTTATTTAATCCAATGGCTGATTGGTGTAGGAGATTTGATCGTATTGAATCTCTTGTTTATGGCCGTTTTTCATCTGCTTGGCCCGAAATACACGGAAGCGATATCCTATAATTTGAGAGAGGTTATTTTGTTATTGAATTTCTGTTATTTCTTCTCTTTATATTTTATCCCGATTCAATTGCATCAGGCGGTCGTGTTTATCGACAAGATTGTGCAACGGGCGTTCGGATTGGTTACCGTACTTATCTTTTTATTCGCTACTTGCTTGATCTTCTTGAATGTAGGGGATATTCTGGCTACCTTCCTCTTGGTCTATTACGGGGTTTCTATCATCTTGTTTTCGCTTTGGCGGGTTTTTGTGCGCTTATCCTTAAAGTTTTATAGGCGAAAAGGCTATAACTTTAAGAAGGTGGTGATTGTGGGTGCGGGAAAGAATGGTATGGAGCTTTACCAAGTTATGAAAGATGATTTGAGCTATGGGTTTAGTGTAAAGGGGTTCTTTGATGACAATGACTCGTTGAAAGACGTTTTACCTAATTATTTGGGTAAGACGAGTGAGGTGGAAGCGTATGTGCTGGAGCATGATATCGATGAGATTTATTGTACCTTGCCGGGTACGAACAACGGAAAGATCGTACGGCTTCTGAATTTCGCTGAGAAGAAGATGGTGCGCTTCTATATCGTGCCCGAGTTTTACCGGGATGTAAAGAAGAGTATGGTGATGGAGGTGATGGAATCGATCCCATTGCTGACGGTCCGCCGGGAGCCTTTGCAATCCGCCTATAACCGGTTCTTGAAACGAACGTTCGATATATTTTTCTCTTTGGTGATTTTGCTCACGATTTATCCGATCCTGTACATCGTGGTCGGTATAATGATCAAGTTAAGCTCACCCGGCCCGATTTTGTTTAAGCAGAAACGTACGGGATTGTATGGGCATGACTTCGAATGTTTTAAATTTCGTACGATGAAGGTGAACGCGCAGGCCGATACCTTGCAGGCCGTCAAGGATGATCCCCGGAAGACCCGGATCGGCGATTTCTTGCGCCGGACGAATTTGGATGAGTTCCCTCAGTTCGTGAACGTCTTGCTGGGCGATATGTCCGTGGTAGGCCCTCGTCCGCATATGCTGAAGCATACCGAGCAGTACTCGGCGTTGATCGATAAGTATATGGTGCGGCATTTGGTGAAACCGGGAGTAACGGGGTGGGCGCAAGTCACCGGTTACCGAGGTGAGACCAAGACGCTGGAGCAGATGGAAGGACGTGTGAAGAGAGATGTGTGGTATATAGAGAATTGGACGTTCTTCCTTGATTTAAAGATTATTGTGGTTACGGTACTGAATATGTTCAAGGGAGAGAAGAATGCATATTGATCCGATTTGTTGCACACTTTTTGCGGATTTGTGTAATCTGTATTTATATTTATGCTATATTCGCGCTCGATGGGAAGAATAATTGCAATAGATTACGGCCGGAAACGTACAGGGATAGCCGCTACGGATATTTTACAAATGATCGCTAACGGCGTGGCGACAGTCCCAAGTGGAGAGGTTGTGAAATACCTGTCGGATTACATATCACGGGAACCGGTGGATTTATTTGTGGTCGGGCTTCCGAAGCAAATGAACAATGAGCCTTCTGAGAACATGAAGTATGTGGAGGCGTTCGTGACCCATCTGAAAAGGACGATACCAAGTATCCCGGTAACTTATTACGACGAGCGGTTCACGTCGGTCTTAGCTCATAAGGCCATGTTGGAAGGCGGTTTAAAGAAAAAGAAACGGCAAGATAAAGGATTGGTTGATGAGATTAGCGCCGTTATTATTTTGCAAGCTTATTTAGAAAGTAAAAAATATCAGTTATAACTTATGATTTTACCCGTATTTTTATATGGTCAGCCCGTACTAAGAAAAGAGGCTGAGGATGTACCTAAAGATTATCCCGACTTGAAACAGTTGGTTGCCAATATGTTTGAAACGATGTATAATGCTGATGGGGTAGGGCTTGCCGCTCCTCAGGTGGGCTTGTCTATCCGTTTGGTGGTTATAGACGGTGATGTGATGGGAGATGACTTCCCTGAATGCAAGGGTTTCAAGCGTGCGTTGATTAATCCCGAGTTTTTGGAACGTAGCGAGGAGGAAATAGCTATGGAGGAAGGCTGCTTGAGCCTGCCGGGTATACACGAGAAAGTGTCTCGCTCGAAAACGGTTCGTGTGAGATATTGGGATGAGAATTGGGAGGAGCACGAGGAAGTGGTGGAAGGTTTCGCCGCCCGTATCGTGCAGCATGAGTGCGAGCATCTGACGGGGCATGTCTTTATAGACAATGTCTCCGCTATTCGCCGCCAATTGAACAAAGGCAAATTAAATAGTATTATTAAAGGGACGGTTCGTTGCTCTTACCGGGCAAAAGCCGTTGGTAAATAATAAATCTATAAATAATCAATATGACAGATTTAAGTAAAAACATTGAGGCCCTCAGGGAAAAGAAAGCCGTTATCGAGATGGGCGGTGGTGAGGCTGCTATCGAAAAGCAAGTGGCGATGGGTAAGCTTACTGCCCGGGAGCGTATCTTGGCTTTGTTGGATAAGAACTCTTTCCATGAGTATGACATGTTCGTGAAACACGATGGCCGTGATTTCGGTATGGAGAAGAAGGTTCTGCCGGGTGATGGTGTGGTTACTGGTACGGGTACGATCTTTGGTGCCCCGGTTTGCATCTATGCGCAGGACTTTACGGTTGCCGGTGGTTCGTTAGGTTTGCAGCATGCTCGTAAGATCACCAAGATCATGGATCATGCGTTGAAGATGAAATGTCCGATCATCGGAATCAATGACTCGGGTGGCGCACGTATCCAAGAAGGTGTTGGTGCTTTGGCTGGTTATGGTGAAATATTCTATCGCAATACGATCGCCTCGGGCGTGATCCCTCAGATTTCCTTGATCCTCGGTCCTTGTGCCGGTGGTGCCGTTTATTCTCCGGCGTTGACGGACTTCGTGTTTGTGGTTGAGAACATCTCTAAGATGTTTATCACGGGACCGAACGTTATCAAGACCGTGCTGGGTGAGGATATCTCTATGGAAGACCTTGGTGGCGCACGTGTTCATGCGGAGACTACAGGTAACGCTCATTTTTATGCCTTGAGCGAGCAAGAATGTTTCGATCAGGTGAAACGTTTGGTTAGCTTCATCCCTTGGAATAATCAGGAGCGTGCGAAAGTGGTTGAGCCGAAAGAGCCGTCCGCTATGCTGAATATCGAGCAAGTAGTTCCGGCGGACCCGAAACAACCGTATGATGTGCGAGACGTTATCAGATGTATCGTCGATGACTCGGACTTCTTGGAGATTCAAGAGTTGTGGGCCGCTAATATTGTGATCGGTTTTGGTCGTATGGCAGGAGAAACGGTAGGTTTCGTTGCCAATCAACCGATGGTTTTGGCCGGCGTGCTTGATTGTGATAGCGCTGACAAGGCCGCTCGTTTCATCCGTTTCTGCGACTCATTCAATATTCCTATCATCACGTTGGAGGATATGCCGGGTTATCTGCCGGGCGTAGATCAAGAGCATGCGGGTGTGATTCGTCATGGGGCTAAGGTTCTGTATGCGTATTCGGAAGCTACTGTTCCTAAGATCACGGTTATCTTGCGCAAGGCGTACGGTGGAGGTTATATAGCTATGAACTCCCGTCACTTGGGCGCTGACTTCATGTTCGCTTGGCCGAGCGCAGAGATCGCTGTTATGGGTCCGGAAGGCGCAGCTAACATCATATTCCGCAAGGAGATCATGGAGGCGGAAGATCAGAACGCTATGCGTCAGGAGAAGGTGAAAGAATATATCGAGAAATTCGCGAACCCGTACGTGGCGGCTTCCAAGGGATTTATCGACTCTGTGATCGAACCGAAAGAAACCCGTTCATTATTGCTACACGCACTGAAGCTTTCCATTCTAAAAGAGGAATACAGACCGGCCAAGAAGCACGGTTTGCCTCCGTTCTAAATTGATGAGAGTATGGAAAAGAAACACCAGCAAGAAGAATATGTAGACTTTGTGGTGACGGCACGTAAATATAAGACGTTGCTGACAGCGAAGTATAAGAGCCGACCGATGTGGCATAAGCCGTCGGCTGGTGACGTGGTTTCTCATCTTCCCGGAACGATTATCAAGATTATGGTAGAGGAAGGACAGGCTGTGGAGGCCGGGCAACTTCTGCTAATCCATGAGGCGATGAAAATGCAGAACCGGGTGGTCGCTCCCATATCGGGAGTCGTTGTCGAGCTCAATGTAAAAGAGGGCGATAAGATAACGAAGAATCATTTAATGGTAAAAATAGAGTCTAAGTAAGATAATTTACTTATTTTTGCCTCTCAATCATTTTTAATAGGATGAAGAAGGCAACACTCTTTTTGATATTACAGATATTTACGATTTCGCTTTTTGCGCAGATTAATACGGACCGTGTATTGGCCATTGGCAGGAACGCCCTTTATTTTGAGGATTATGTTCTTTCCATTCAGTACTTCAATCAGGTTATCAAATCCAAACCTTGGTTGGCGGAACCCTATTTTTACCGTGCGGTGGCGAAGATAAATCTGGACGATTTTAAGGGGGCCGAGGAAGACTGTACTTTATGTCTTCAGCGGAACCCTTTTTTAACGCAAGCGTATTACGCTCGCGGCATCGCCCGTCAAAGCCAGGAGAAATACGAAGAGGCGATCGACGATTACCAGAAAGGACTTGAGTTCAAACCCGAGGACCGCCAGATGCTGGTGAATATGGCGGTGGCTTTTATCCAGAAAAAAGACTACAACGGGGCGGAGAAGACATTCGATGATTTAATGACCGCCCATCCGAAATATTCCATGAATTATATGACACGGGGCGCTATGTATCTGGAGAAAGGGGATACGTTGAAAGCCTTGGCCGATTATAATAAGGCGATCGAGATGGATCCTTATTATGCGCCGGCGTATGGCAATCGTGCGATCCTTCATTATCAAATGGATGATTACAAGGACGCTTTGGCCGATTTGAACGAGGCTCTACGTCTGGATACCCGTGAGAGCGGATATTATATTAACCGGGGGCTAGTTCGTTATCAGATGAATGACTTGAGAGGTGCGATGGCCGATTACGATCAGGTGATCAGCATGGATAGCCGGAACTTGATCGCACGATTCAACCGAGGTTTGCTTCGGTTCCAAGTCGGGGATAATAACCGTGCTATCGAAGACTTCGATGTCGTTATCCAGCAAGAGCCAGATAACTATATGGCTTATTACAACCGTGCGTTGCTCCGTTTCGAGACGGGCGACTACCGGGGGGCCGTGCAGGATTACGACGTGGTCTTGAAGCAATATCCTACTTTCCTGCCAGGCTTTGTGAGCCGTTCGGAAGCAAAGCGTAAGCTGGGGGATAACGTGGGGGCAGACCGTGATTATTGGGCGGCCATAAAGATGGAGGAGCAGGCCAAGAACGGACAGATCCCGAAGACATCGTCTTCGGGTTCCAATACAGCGGTGAACGGAGATGCCAAGACGGACGATTCGGAGGAGAATACTCGTGAGCAATCCGATAAGAATATCAATAAGTTCAACCGCTTGGTGGTATACGATAAGGAGCAGGAGCGTAAAAGTAAATACCAAAGCGAGGTCCGTGGGCGTGTACAAGACCGGAATGTCCATGTGGATCTGGAACCCCAGTTTGTCTTGACCTATTACGAGAAGGCGGATCCCGTAAAGAAACTTGTTTATTACGACAAGATGGTGGAGGATTACAATGGCCAGATGGTCTTGAAGCGTAAATTGCGTATCACGAACGAGGAGGCCGCTTTGACCGAGGACCAGATCGCCGTGCATTTCGCCTCCATCGACGAGTATTCGGCGGAGATCGAGCGTGATCCGAACAACGCTAACGCTTATTTCGGTCGTGCGATGGACTTCATGTTGGTGCAGGATTTCTCGGAGGCGATCAAGAGTTTCTCGGAAGCGATCGAGCGAGACCCCTCGTTCACGATGGCCTATTTCAATCGTGCCGTAGAACGTTATAAGCAATTGATGTACACCCAATCCCAGCAGGCAAACAAGGATACATACGACTTGAGTGGCTCGGGGATGAACTTGAATATCGGTAAGTCCGCACAGTCGCAGGTAAACGCCAACACCTCGGTAGACCCTCGTAGCGCTATGTTGAAGGATAATAAGCGAGCCTATGAGCATGAGCAGATCATGAGGGATTACGATATGGTGATCAAGCTGAACCCGGGTTTTGTGTACGCCTACTTTAACCGTGCGAACCTGCGTTGCGCCCAGCGTGATTTCCGTGCCGCTATCGTTGATTACAACGAGGCGATCGAGCGAGACCCTGAATTTGCCGAGGCTTACTACAACCGTGGGTTAGCCCGTCTGTCGCAAGGTGACGTGAACCGGGGCATCGCCGACTTGAGCAAGGCAGGGGAATTGGGTATCTACAACGCCTATAGTATCATCAAGCGAATGACAAGCCGGTGATAACGCAAATTATTCGAGTTAAATGTTTCGCTGATAGAAAAGAAATATTAACTTTGTGGGCTGAATATAAAGAATTTTAGAGAATAGAATATGATAAAGATTACATTTCCGGACAATTCCGTAAGAGAATATGCAAAGGGAACGACTGCTATGCAGATAGCGGAAAGCATTAGTTCTCGTTTGGCACAGGAAGTCCTAGCCGCAAGCGTGAATGGGGAGGTTTGGGACTTAAGCCGTCCTATCAACGACGACGCTACGGTGAAACTTTTGAAGTGGGAAGACGAGGAAGGTAAACATGCGTTCTGGCATTCCAGCGCTCACCTTATGGCAGAGGCTTTGCAGGAATTATATCCGGGTATTAAATTCGGTATCGGTCCGGCGATCGAGAACGGTTTCTATTATGACGTGGATCCGGGCGAGGCCGTGATCAAAGAGGGTGATTTCGCTGCTATCGAGGCTAAGATGCTTGAGCTGGTAGCCAAGAAAGAAGAGATCAAACGTCAGGACATTACCAAGGCGGATGCCATGAAGATGTTCGGCGATAGAGGTGAAGAGTATAAAACAGAGCTTATCAGTGAGTTGGAAGACGGTACGATCACTACCTATACACAGGGTTCTTTTACGGACTTGTGTAGAGGGCCGCACTTACCGAATACCTCTTATCTGAAAGCTGTCAAGATATTGAGCGTAGCCGGCGCTTATTGGCGTGGCGATGAGAAACGCAAGCAATTGGTTCGTTTGTATGGTATCACTTTCCCGAAAAAGAAGATGTTGGATGAGTATCTGACATTGTTGGAGGAGGCCAAGAAACGTGACCACCGTAAGATCGGTAAGGAAATGGACTTGTTCATGTTCTCCGATACGGTAGGTAAGGGCTTACCGATGTGGTTGCCGAAAGGTACCGCCTTGCGTTTGCGTCTGCAAGAGTTCTTGCGTCGTATCCAAGCTCGTTATAATTATCAAGAGGTAATGTGTCCGCCGATCGGTAATAAATTATTGTATATTACCTCCGGCCACTACGCTAAATACGGAAAGGATTCTTTCCAACCGATCCATACACCTGAGGAGGGTGAGGAATACTTCTTGAAACCGATGAACTGTCCTCATCACTGTATGATCTATAAAAACTCTCCTCGTTCGTATAAGGACCTGCCGTTGCGTCTCGCTGAGTTCGGTACGGTTTGCCGGTATGAGCAGAGCGGAGAGTTGCACGGATTGACCCGTGTACGTAGCTTTACGCAGGATGATGCTCATATTTTCTGCCGCCCCGATCAAGTAAAGCAGGAATTCTTGAACGTGATGGACATCATCTCGATCGTATTCAAGACGATGAATTTCGAGAACTTCGAGGCTCAGATCTCCTTGCGTGA
>OLWM01000872.1_pt1 | contig 12943 bp, 10 predicted proteins | sample 1644141 | NCBI WGS metagenome assembly OLWM01 (sample SAMEA103958150, study PRJEB25191) | human gut metagenome | biome: human-associated habitat [ENVO:00009003]; feature: intestine environment [ENVO:2100002]; material: feces | place: Germany | collected 2013/2015
GAGTTCTATGTACTTACACTCTCCACCCTGTTCGGTATGTATCTCATGATTTCCGCCGGACACTTCCTGATGTTCTTCATCGGACTGGAGACAGCTTCCATCCCGATGGCAGCCTTGATCGCTTTCGACAAATACCGCCATAACTCCGCTGAAGCCGGTGCCAAGTATATCCTTACCGCACTTTTCTCCAGCGCACTGTTACTGTTTGGTCTGTCAATGATTTACGGTTCCGCAGGAACACTGTATTTCGATGATCTTCCTGCTCATATCGATGGAAATCCGTTGCAAATCATGGCTTTTGTATTCTTCTTTACCGGTATGGCGTTCAAGCTCTCTTTGGTTCCGTTCCATTTATGGACGGCAGATGTTTACGAAGGTGCACCGAGTACGGTTACCGCCTATCTGAGTGTTATCTCCAAAGGTTCGGCAGCATTTGTGCTGATGGCAATTCTGATCAAAGTATTCGCACCGATGATACATGACTGGCAAGAAGTACTTTACTGGGTGACTATCGCTTCTATCACCATCGCCAATATATTCGCTATCCGCCAGCAGAATCTGAAACGTCTGATGGCGTTCTCCAGTATTTCGCAGGCAGGATATATCATGCTGGGTGTAATCGGAGGAACGGCACAGGGAATGACCGCCATGGTATATTACATACTTGTATATGCCGCTGCCAATCTCGGAGTATTTGCCGTCATCACTATCGTAGCATTACGCAGTCAGAAGTTTACCCTCGAAGATTATGCGGGACTCTACAAAACGAACCCGAAAATGGCTTTTCTGATGACTATTTCGCTGTTCTCACTGGCAGGTATTCCTCCGTTTGCCGGATTCTTCTCGAAGTTCTTTATTTTCATGGCAGCTTTCGAAGCGGGCTTCCACTTGCTGGTATTCATTGCACTGGTTAATACCGTGATTTCATTGTACTACTATCTGCTGATTGTAAAAGCAATGTATATCACGCCTTCCGATAACCCGATTCCGACTTTCCGCAGCGACCGCTGTACAAAGTGGGGACTGGCGCTCTGCACACTGGGCATCATCCGACATCACCACAAAACAGGGAAGGCTAAACCAAAAACGCGAACCCTTTCCCGGTTCGGATTCCACCCCTATCTTTCCGCCCATTTGTTCCACAATACTTTGGCAGATGGAGAGCCCCAGGCCCGTGCCGTGTACAAAGGAGTTCAACTTCACAAAACGTTCAAAAATATGTGCCTGACTCTCTGCGTCAATACCAACTCCCGTGTCTTGTACATAGAACTCCAGTTCTTCTCCTTTCTGCTTATATCCCACACGGATACTTCCCTCCGAGGTAAACTTAATCGCATTGTTCACCAGATTGTTGATAACCTGGCTCAGGCGGGTGGGATCGGTAGAAATAGTGATCTCCTGTCCAGGAAGATCCAGCAACAGTTCCACGCCTTTCTTCATATTCATTCTTTGCGCACTGCCTATCTCATTCAGTACCTGATGGAGGGAGATGTTGCAGAAGTTGAACTCCATGGTGTTCGACTCTATCTTGGAGAGGTCCAGGATGTCGGATATCAGGACCATCAACAGCTGGCTGTTCTTTTCAATCAGAGAGGTAAATTCGATGATGTCGTCCTTGGTCAGGTCTGAGTCTCCATGGGCCAGCAGGGAGGAAAAACCTACGATGGCATTGAGCGGGGTGCGTATTTCGTGGCTCATATTGGCAAGGAAGATACTTTTCAGTTCATCACTGTGCCGGGCTTTACGCAGGGCTTCGTTCAAACAGTCTTCGGTATCCTTGTATTTCTGAGTGCTCATACAGATGCCGACAATACGGTAAGGGGCTTCTTTCAGCTGCCCGACGTAGGTGGACTGGGCTTCGAACCATTCCCAACTGCCGTCGTCGCGGCGGAGGCGGTATTCTACAGGAGCTTCATATAGATTACCATCCAGCTGCAAGGTTAAGGCATCAAACACCGACTGACGGTCGTCGGGATGTATCAAATAAGCAAACTCTTCGGGGGTGAGGGTGTAGTCGCGGGTAGGGATACCCAAATATTCGAAATAGCGGGGATCGATAATCATAAGATTACGTTCCAGGTCGTACGACCACTGGAATATCTGCGTACGACTCAGGGCGATGTTTAGCAGATGTTTCCGGGTACTTTCTTCCAGCACATTGCGGTAATAGAGTACGATTCTTACCAGCCGCTCTTCTTCATACACGCCTATCAAGGCACCTTGTATCAGAAAACTGATGTGCCGCTTCTGTTCATAGATGAAACAGTTAGAAGACAAGGGGATGATGCGCTGGCAACCTTCGCGCAGTTCCTGTAAATAACGAGGCAGGACATTCTGCTTATCCTGCACTACTTCCAACAAATCGAAGACAGACTTACCGATGATGTCCGTATCCAGTTGGAGTTCATCACTCATCTGCTTGTTCACGCGCCAGATACGGTCTTCAAGGTCAATCATGACAATGCTGACGGGCCATACATCGAACAATTGTTCGGCAATGGCGTTCACTATCCGTACTTCTTGGGGTATATCAGGGTTCATAAAGGGTTATGTTTATCGTGTAGACGGCAAAGGTCGGGCTTAAACGGGTAGGCAACAAACAAACCGGAAGAAATTAATATTCCATTTTGGCACAGATATATTCCGTCATTCACACCTTTACATCTTTTAACGGGACGAAAAGGGACAGAGAGTCGAATTTAACGGTTATTCCTGCTGATTATAAATCAATATCATTCAATTTTGCAAGCCTAAAAGATAAGACATGAGTATAACTAAATTCAATATAAATGCCGACTTCATTGCATATCAGCAGATCACGGCAAGTGGGCTGAGCCATCTGTCGGGACGGGCTTACAAGACGGAGGGAGGCATTTTCGCTCTTTGCAGCAAGGGTTCGCTGAAGACAATTATTAATCATACCGAATATCGGATTGGGGTGAATGAGCTGATAGTTGTTCCTCCCGAGACTTTCGTCCAGCTACTGACCGCATCGGATGATGTGGAAATACATGCTGTCATGTTCTCGCAGCGACTGATCCAGAATGCCGGAATGGGCAAGAATATGATGGATAAGTTTCATATCATCGGCAAGCATTATGTTTTCTCGTTGTCGGAAATGGTTTCGCAACTTTACTCGGAGATGTTTACGTTTCTGTCGCACCTTTATAAAGAGGTTGGGGAAAAGTTGAGTGAGGCTGTGTTGCAGTCGTTCCTAAGTCTGATGTTGCAGGGGGTATCCGAACTTTGTCCGGAACAGGCGAAACTGAAAGAGACGCCAGGCAGCAGACATTTCCATCAGTACCGGATTTTTGTCCGAATGGTACATGAGGAATATGCCCGTGAGCATCAAGTGGTGTATTATGCCAAGAAGATGAATATGCAACCGTCCGCCCTTTGCCGGCTTGTCAAGAAGGAGTCGGGACATACGGCAATGGAGATTATCAACAGGACACTCATCATGGATGCCAAGACGCAACTGCGCACGGAGAATACGCAAGTGAAGGATATTGCGCTGAGTCTGGGGTTCAATAATGCCGCCTTCTTCAATAAATTCTTTAAGAAGCATACAGGGGTGACGCCGCAAATGTTTCGGAATTCGGTAAGATAACAGGATTACAGAAGAAGAAGGATTGTTTCTGCATTCCCAGCAAGTGAAGATATTTATTTCATCTTGCGCTGCTTTGCCTTACGAAGCAGACGGCGGGCAGGAATGGCTTTTATTTCCCCATCAGTGTACCCACTATCACAGTTTCGTTCCGCTGTGCTTTTTTCTCAAGCATGCGTTGCTCGACCAGTGCCAACCCATAGTGCAATTTCTCGCTTAATTCCTTCCACTCATCATTTGACATAACTTTCTATGGTTTTAAAGAGTTCTATTTCATACATCCGTGTCGGAAGAGTAGGACCACCTTCAAAATATTCTTAGTAAGAATTTAGAGTTGCCGGCATTTTCACCGTAGCAACTGCGACAAAGATAAAGAAACTCCCCCAAATCCATGCAGCACAAGCCATAATTCTCGATTCATCCGGAGAATAATTGGTATGCGGACAACGCGAATGGAGCGGACGAACGCGTACCAATCCCCCCCCCTTTCGTGAACCTTTTATGTTGCAAACGAGTTAATTAAGAAGTACTAGAGACTTTTTACGAAAAATACAACTACGTGCATTTAATAAAAATCCCTAAGTTTGCATCATGAAAAAGTTACTGCTGACTCTGCTCACTTTCCTGATAGCCGTTAATGTGGCTTATCCACAACTCGCCATCCGCCACCGTTTAGCCACTCCCCGACCTGCCGACTCGCTCGATATAGACTATTACTCCCACAAAAGGGGGCTTCAGGCGGGCACCATGGTCTTCGGCATCAATATGGGAGTCTGGGCTTTCGACCGCTATATCCGTAAGGCTGACTTTGCCTACATCAACGGACGTACTATCAAGGACAACCTCAAGCATGGCTTCGTGTGGGACAATGACGCCATGGGCACCAATATGTTCATGCACCCCTACCATGGCAGCCTGTACTTCAACTCAGCCCGGTCCAACGGATATAATTTCTGGCAGTCCGGACTCTTTGCCTTCGGCGGCAGCTTCATGTGGGAGATGTTTATGGAGAACGAATATCCCTCTACCAACGACATCATTGCCACCCCTATCGGTGGTATGGCCCTGGGCGAAGTGACTTACAGGGTTTCCGACCTCATCCTCGACGACCGGAAAACCGGTTGGTCACGCTTCGGACTGGAGTTTGCCGGATTCCTGGTGTCCCCTATGCGCGGCTTGACCCGTATTATCAACGGAGATGCCTGGAAGCGGCGTTCCACTTCGGGTAAGCAATTCGGTGTACCCGATGTAAGTGTGGATGTATCTCTGGGTATACGTACCCTGGAACTGAAAGACGAGATTCTGGACAAAGGTGTGGGTATGGCCTCCGAAATCAACATCGAATACGGCGACCGCTTCGATGCGGAAGATACCAAACCTTACGACTATTTCTCCATCCAGGCGAATCTGAATTGGCAGAAAGATCAACCGGTTCTGGGACAGATAAACATTGTTGGCCGACTGGTAGCCAAAGAGTTGGTGAACAATGAAAAGCACTACCTCAGCCTTGGGCTGTACCAGCACTTCGACTACTACGATTCGGACACGATATCGGCAGTATCGGCAAAAGTACCTTATAAATTCTGTACACCCGCTTCCGTGGGCGGTGGCCTCATCTACAAAAGAAACCTCAAACGAAACTGGGGAATAGATGGTTACGCCTACCTCAACGCCATCCTTCTGGGAGGTGCCCTCAGCGACTATTATCAAGTGGACGAACGCATCTACAACCTGGCCAGCGGCTACAGTAGCAAGCTCAACTTTAACTTTACCTACAAGGACCGCTTTGCTATATCCACCATCTACGAAGTCTACCACATGTTCACTTGGAAAGGGTATCCCCAAGACATCAACTGGGACGAAGTGGAACCGAAGACACTCAATGCACAGGGCGACCGTTCGAAGGCCATTCTCCATGCAGTCGGCCTCCGGCTGGACCTGAAATTGCGGAAACAACTGTACCTCACCGGCACATTTATGAACTACACCCGCGATACCAAATACAGGTATCACGCCAATGTGTTTTCCAATACTTCGGAAGGGCGTCTGATGCTGACTTATAAATATTAGAGACTTCGGAAAGGTGACGGAGGAAACATATTTTCCCCGTAATTTGTTGCAGAAGCCACAGGCAAACCTTATCTTTACCACTATAAATCAACAAGAAAGGAGATGAGTTATGGACATGAGCCTTAAACTGGCAAGTAGCTACTTCGATATGCTGAAGTCACTGAGCGATGAAGCCAAACTACATCTGATAAAGATGCTCACCGACTCCATATTAAAGAAAGAAGTTAAGAACAGAACCGGCAACGGAAAGTTGGAAGATCTTTTTGGTGTATGGGCCGATGATCCCGAAACAGACCATATGGAAGAAAACATCCGTAAGGAAAGAACGAGCAACCGCACTCGCAAAATAGTATCCTTTGACGAATGTAATGGTGACTGAAAACGTAAAGCATCTCAATCACCTTTCCGGGAGCCCAATAAAGGAAAATTGCAGTTTGCAATCAAAGCTTCCACAACGGAGGTATCCACAGCAAAAGCCGTCCCGTGACGGATGCCACGAGGGAATGAAACCAGATCAGACACATCTTCCCAAGTCTCGCCATGATCCAGTGAACGGACTGCACCGTAACGGTGGTCACGGTATTTATCGAAATAAACATAGAGCGTATCACTCACAAACAAGGGGGCAGGTCCTTCCGCCCAGTAGTTTCCGGTGATAGAAGGGGAAACTTTAGTAGGGAATCCTTTCGCCAGATTTCTGGTACGGGTAATGCGGAGATTCTTCTCCGGTGGATTAGAGTTTTCATTCTTCACCACCATAATAAGGTCCTCATTCTTCGGGTCTTTCACGATGGCAGCATCAATGACGCTGAAATCGGGGTTGAAAAACATTTTGGTCTTCGAGAAGGTCTGGAAATCTTTCGTGGTTACGTAGTACATGCGATGGTTCAAGCCTTTCTCACTCTCACTGGTTGCCACTTCTTTATGACGGCCTGGGATGGTGGTTGCCCAGAAAATATAATACGTCTGCGATGGTTCATCGTAGAAAAGTTCGGGCGCCCAGCAATTGTGGGCAGTCGGTTCGTGCATCATGACGGGAATGGCTCGCTGCTCGCTCCAATGAACCAAGTCGCGGGAAGAGGCATAGCCGATAATCCGGTCGGTCCAACTAGAAGTCCAGACCATGTGAAAGGTGCCATCGGGTGCCTGGCAGATGCTCGGATCACGCATCAGTTTATCTTTCCCCACGGCAGGGGTCAGGTATGACTTGCCACCGTTCAGGGCGGTCCAGTTCAGACCATCGTAACTATAAGCCAGATGCAGTCCGTCTTTGCTGTCGTTGATGAAATAGGAAAAAAGATAAGCCGTTCCATTGGCATAAGTGGTCATCAGGGTGCCGAAACACAAAGTCAACCAGATAAGTACAGTTTTCATGGTTTATTCAAGATTAATGATTTCATTGCCTACAAAGATATAGCATCCCCGGAACATACCGAAACGGAAAAGACTGGAGAAATGAACCGATACCTGTAATATTGTGTAAAATTCAGTTGTCCAATCAGAAGAATTCCTCTACCTTTACACCGGTACATCAAATATTATAGATTATGAAAGGAGAGCGTAACGTACAGGTATATCAAGTAGGGCCTTATCTATTCGGTACTTCCTCCACCATTCCACACTGGAAAACGGAAGAGCTGATTCCCTCCCTGAAACCTTTCCTGTTATCTTTAGATACATACAAAAAGAAAGAACTCAAAATAGCATTCTCACTTGCCGTCCAGCCGGAGAGTGAAATCCAAGAAGAAGACCATGCTAAATACCGCTCACTCGTCGAGTTTGAATGGGAAGGTGCCACATGCAGGATCAGTGTGATTCCGGATACGGACTCTTATCTCATTACCATCCTCGCTCCCAACGATCCGAAAGAGTACACAGCTTATTTCTTCTACGGATTTACCAAAGGTGTCCTGTTCCTGCACGAAACAGAAGCGGATGCATTTGTGCTCAACAATATCCTGATGATGATTTATGCTTTCAATACGGCTTGTTCCGATACTGTATTAATGCACGCTTCCGTCATAAAGAAAGATGGAAAGGGATATCTCTTCCAAGGCAAAAGCGGAACGGGAAAAAGTACGCACAGCGGGTTGTGGCTGAAGCATATCCCCGGCTGTGAACTGCTGAACGATGATAATCCCATCGTGCATTTCAACCGGGAAACAGGGAAAGCCACAGTCTACGGTTCTCCCTGGAGCGGAAAGACACCCTGCTACAAGAATGACTCTGTTCCTGTAGGGGCATTTGTACGATTGGAACAGGCTCCGATGAATGAGATTCAACGAGAGAGTCCGGCACGGGCCTTCGCATCACTATTGCCATCGTGCTCTAATCTGAAGGAAGTGAGAGAATTGAATAATGGTGTCATCGAGACAGTGAAATATCTTGCGGCCCATACTCCGGTGTATTTTCTGAAATGCTTGCCGGACAGGGAGGCGGCGGAGATTTGTTTTAATACGATATAGAAAGGAAGGAAACCAGTTGACGAGTTGACAAGGGAACAAGGGGCTGCGCAATGCTCCTATGCCGCATGGAACCTTGTCCCCTTGTCAACTTGTTAACTCGTCAACTTTCCCTCAAAACCGAAAAAGAATGATAGATAACGGACGAAAAAGAATTATCCCCAACGAGGTACTGTTACCCGAAGTAGCACGCCTCATCAGCGAAGGACATACCGTAACCCTGACGGTCAGAGGAAATAGTATGAACCCGTTTCTTGTAGACCACCGCGACCGTATTATTTTAGGCCCTTTTACCGATGATGATTTACAACCGGGCGTTGCCGTACTTGCCAGAGATACGAACGGACGTATTATCTTCCACCGCATCATCCACCGCAACGGCCAAGAGCTAACATTACTGGGAGACGGTAATATACGAATAACCGAACAGACCAACATAGCCAACGTCATGGGAGTAATGATTGCCGCCATCCGTAAAGAGAAAGAATATCCGTGTAATGACCGTGTCTGGCAGCGCTACTCTTTTTGGTGGATGAAACTGACCCCTGTAAGGCGATGGCTATTGGCAATATTCAGAAGAAGAAAGATTTTTCATCCGCAGATGACGCGGATAACGCAGGATTAAATACTGCGTAACAAAAAATCAGTGTCATCCGCTTCATTTGCAGATGAGAAATTATCACAATAACAACCCCTAATACATACAAACAATGAAAATTAAGAACGGATTTACTTTACATCAGATTGGTGACGAACACATCATCATGCACAACGGTACAGGAAACGTAGATTTCAGCAATATCATCAGCCTGAACCCTACGGCAACCCGCCTTTGGCAACATGTGGAAGGAACAGATTTCAATACCGACACCCTTACCGATTTCCTTACGGAAAACTACGAAGTAGACGCTGAAACCGCAAAGCGGGATGCAGAACAACTGATAAAGAACTGGCTGGAAGCCGGAATCATAGAATAGCATATGCGTCGTACTTTCCTAACCTTGGTACGTTCCGGATTATGGAACACCCCCGTCGACCCAACCCCGTTCAGTAGCATGAACAGTGCCGACTGGGAAGAAATATACCAGCTGGCACGTACCCAAGCCCTTCTCGCCATTACCTTCGACGGAGTGCTCAGTCTGCCGGCAGAACTGCGCCCACCTCGACCGCTCTACCTGCAATGGGCAGCTAAAGTAGTACAAATCGAGCAGTCTAACCTCCGCCTGAATGAAGAACTCCCGGAAGTTTTTATGCCATACCGGGAAGCCGGTCTACACCCTATTCTACTGAAAGGACAAGGCATCGCCACTCACTACATAAACCCATTACACCGTCAATGTGGCGACATCGACGTCTATATCGGAAAGGAAGGACAGCCCATAGCCAACAATATTTTGCTCCGTCACGGTGCAGAGGCAGAAGGAGAAGCATCGGACAAACACGCCAGCTATTCATTTCATGGCGTTCATATAGAAAACCATCGTATCATCCTGCGGATTAACAATCCGGCAGGTAACCGGTACTTCCAGCGTCTGATACAGGAATGGTACCCACAGCATGCTGAAACAAGAGAGATACACGAATATCCCGTCAGCCTCCCGCCTGTAACATTCAATGCGCTGTATATCTTCATGCATGCATTCGTCCATTTCCTGAACAGCGGCATCGGCCTTCGCCAGGTTTGCGACTGGACCCGTCTGTTGGCAACACGTCATGAAGATATTGACAAACTTTTGCTGGAAAAGTATTTCCGCAAAGTAGGATTGCTACGTGCCGCAAAAGCTTTCGGATATATCGCCGTACATTATCTGGGTTTGCCGGAAGACAATCTACCCTTCTCCGTCAAAGGTATGGAACGAGCAGGAGAAATCTTACTGGATGATATCTTTGCTACCGGAAACTTCGGTCAGCATGACGCACGCATCAAGCCACGTCCCAAAGGTTATTGGGCCGGAAAATGGCACACTTTCTGCCGGGCAACCAAACGCTGCATGAAGCTGCGAAAGTTTGCTCCCAATGAGGCGTTATGGTATCCGGTGACGCTGATAAAGGGAACAGTAACAATACAAATTAACAAGCTCGCAGCTCGTAACTAACTTATTATGAAGACAGAACAAATAAAGTACATCTGGGAAGTATCTCACGGACAACGGGGACGTATTCTCCTCTCCTGCCTCACAGGTATCATTGGGGTAGCGGTTTCTCTTGCCTTTATTTATGCTTCCAAGGTCGTCATCGACATTGCCACAGGTGCCACCATCGGAAGCCTGCCCAATGCCGCTATCCTTACTATCGCTTTGTTAATCGCCCAACTTCTGTGCGGAGCCATCGACACCTGGCTCAGTGCCCGTATGCAAGTGGAAACTGGAAACGCACTGCGCCACCGCCTATTCTCCCGTCTATTACAAAGCCGTTGGAACGAATTGGAACGCTTCCACACCGGCGATATCGTAAACCGGATGGAACAAGATACCGCCGCTATCGTGGGGGTACTGACCAGTACAATTCCGGCTTTCATAGTTACCATCGTTCAGTTGGTAGCCGCATTCGTATTCTTCTGCTTTCTCGATCCGTCCCTGCCTTGGGTAGTGGTAGGCATTCTACCTATTTTCCTATTGGGTAGCCGCTTCTATATGAAACGAATGCGCCGCTACACCCGTGAAATCCGGCAGAGCGACAGCCGTATCCAATCCGTTATACAAGAAAGCCTGCAACACCGAACCGTCATCAAAACCCTGGAACAAAGCGACCGGCATATCGGAAAACTGGATGATCTGCAAGATGCACTCCGTAGTCAGATATTCGGTCGTACCCGCTTTTCGCTCTCTGCACGTATGCTGGTGGCATTTGCGTTTTCCGGCGGCTATCTTACAGCATTTCTTTGGGGAGCAATACGCCTTAGCACAGGCAGTATCACCTTCGGAACAATGACCGCCTTCCTGCAATTGGTAGGAAAAGTGCAACGACCTGCCCTCGATCTTTCACGCCTGCTGCCTTCCTTTATCAATGCCCTCACCGCCGTAGAGCGACTGATGGAACTGGAAGAACTTCCCCCCGAAGCAAGTGGAACCGCACAACTGTTCCCCCAAACCCCGGACTTACAATTGAAGGATGTCACATTCAGTTATTCAACAGGAGACCGACCTATATTAAAACACTTCTCCTGCAACTTCCCCGCCAGAAGCTGCACTGCCGTATTGGGTGAAACCGGTGCCGGAAAAACTACCCTGATCCGGTTGCTTCTCGCACTCGCCACTCCGCAAGAAGGAAGCATCACCCTTTCGCCTGCAAACACAGCGCAGCCCCCACTCTCAACTCTCAACTTTCAACTCTCAACTCTCGAAGTTTCCCCTCAAACCCGTTCCAACTTCGTCTATGTCCCCCAGGGAAACACTCTTTTCAGCGGTACCATTCACGACAACCTGCTAATGGGTAACCCTCATGCCACCGAAGCCGAAATGCTCCAAGCTCTCCGTACCGCCTGTGCTGACTTCGTTCTCTCTTTACCGGACGGAATAGATACCAACCTCAACGAACAAGGTGGCGGCCTCAGCGAAGGACAAGCCCAGCGTATCGCCATCGCCCGCGCCCTCCTCCGTCCCGGACACATCCTGCTGCTGGACGAAGCTACTTCCGCCCTTGATCCCGAAACGGAACGGCAACTAATAAAAAACCTGCGCAGAGACTGCACAGGCAAAACATTCATCTTCATCACCATCCGGCAGTAGCCGAGGCTTGCGAAGCAACTATACAACTTTAAGCATCCATCTTGCATTCATCTCGCCTTCATCTTTAACAGCAAAAGATGCCACCTTTTGCATCACCCCTCGTAATGAACCGGATCATATCAAAGCATCAAACAGGTGATAAGACTATATGCTTCAGCCGTCCGGTCTCTATCTTCGGTCAGAAAGACGCATAGCCATGAAATTAAGAAAGGGAACCATCTCACGATGACTCCCTTTCATTCCTAATTTTAAATTTGCTTTCGCAAAGTTCTCCAGACTTAAAATAGCTTGGCAGGATATTCACCCGCATCCACTAAAGCCTGGATTTTATCTACAACACTTTGACGATCCTCAGGATAAGTCACGCCAAACCATTTGCTTGTAGTATCAAGGACCTCGCATGTAGCGACACCGTCCTGAATCAATTTATCTACCATCAACGGAATGAAGAATTCACTCTTCAGATTCTCCATATTCTTCGGATCGCTCAAGAAGCTCTTGAAGAAATCGCAGCTGTATGCGAAGTAATCGGGAGTAAAGCCCCAGAAGTTCATACTTACCGGAGTAGTTTCGGGAGTAGCCGTCCATTCGCCATTATCATCAATGTATTTCACTTCTCCGTCCATACGTTGAATCTTAGTGCGTTCTACAACAGAAGTCAGCAGATTGTTGGCATCCGTACCGCAAAGGCCGCGAGATACAGTACCGCTATCGCTCAGTGTATTACCAATGCGGAAACCTACCATTGAATATACATTCTTTGAATCTTCGGGCAGTGCAGAAAGGAATTTACCCATTACCTGGAAAGAATCGCGACCATAGAAGTCGTCGCAGTTGATAACGGCAAACGGTTCCTGAATTACATCAGCACCCATCATTACGGCGTGGTTGGTTCCCCAGGGCTTCGTACGACCTTCGGGGCAAGTGAAGCCTTCGGGCAGATCGTCGATAGACTGGAACACCAATTCGCACGGGATATGACCTTCGTATTTGGAAATAATTTTATCACGGAAGTCTTTCTCAAAATCCTTACGGATTACGAAAACGAGCTTACCAAATCCGGCGTTAATGGCGTC
>OLWM01000889.1_pt1 | contig 12788 bp, 9 predicted proteins | sample 1644141 | NCBI WGS metagenome assembly OLWM01 (sample SAMEA103958150, study PRJEB25191) | human gut metagenome | biome: human-associated habitat [ENVO:00009003]; feature: intestine environment [ENVO:2100002]; material: feces | place: Germany | collected 2013/2015
CCCGTTCGAAACAGGTCGCCGGGTCGCCGGTAGTCTCGGCATCGAGGGCCCTGAATTCGGAAAAACCGTCCAGCAATGTCCGAATACCAGCCCCCACGATTGCGGAAGGCTCGATAATCAACACTTTATAAATACGACCGTTATCCATTTTTCTCCAATTTTTCGACCAACGGAATCAAGATCTGATTCTCGATGACGGTATGTCGGCTGAGGTCCTCCTCGAAGCGGAAAATATCGGAGAGCACTTCGTAGCGCAGCTTGGCGGAACAATTTTCAGGAAGGTACTTGATAATGATATTCTTCAGATCGCACAGCTTCCCGTCGATATCGCTATGATTATCTTCGAAACAGAGGATATTGTAACCGTCCACCCGACGTTTTTCGAGCAGAGCCTGCACGTAAGGAAACACGGTTCGCTCCTCGTAATCGAAATGATTATCCACTTCCCGGCGGTAATCGGCGAAAAACGTACTCAAGATTTTACTGTGTACTCCGTCGCAAGTCGCTGTCATCGCGGCCATCTTCGCATCCAGATGCGGAAGAGTAACCTCCAGATAATACAGATGCGAAGTATGCAGGTAATCGAGGACACCGCCCAAATCGTCCGAAGTCAGTTGCTCATAAGGCAGAACCGGGACCTCCGACGAATAAATTCGGCAAATCATCAGAAAAAGCTCCGCCGAAATTCCGCGTTGGCGACAGACTTCGCCGACACTCGACTCGCCGAAGCCGAGGGGAATACCCATGCGGGCAAGCACCACGAGCAACTCGTAGTTGGACTCGACCAGGTCGGCCAGCTTCATACCCGGCGAAAAGAGGAGACGCCCCCGCTCCGTATTATCGAAAGAATGTTCCGTCTGTTTCATAATGCAAGGATTATGTTACAAAGATAGTGAAAGCCGAGAGAAAACGGGAACTTGTTCCCTGTTTTCCGAGGCGCATCCTATCTTCTGCAAAGATATGCAAATTCGGACACACCGCCGAATCCCCATATATTGGTATATCGATTACCGCAGCCCCTATTTATTATAAGTACGATATCGGAATCGGGGCATCCGCGATTTTCAACCTGTTGTGTTCGAACCACTTCATAAAATCATTGAATTTCTGCCGGTTGTCGTTGACCCACAAGCCGAATGCAGTCTTATTCCCTTCCCGGAGCACCCAATAGTTGTAGGCTTCCAGATGACCGGCATCCCGCACCGAACGCAGATATTCCAAAAAAGGAACGACGATTTGATTGTCATACTTCAGCACCGTATTCGCCCCTTCGTCCAACTTCTTCAGGCCTTCGTCGATCCACCGGCTCCGGATCCGGTTCAGGGATTCCAGATCGACGGACCGTTCGCCCCCGGCCGCAGCCTGCATCGCCGCCTCGTACACGGCACCGTAAGGCTCCCGCACATCCCCGGCCAGAAGCATATCGATCGTTATGGCGATCGGACGGTTCTCGTAAAAATCGACCGACACGGAATCGGTGGAAAAAACGATGCCAGTTTTATAGTTACGGAACAAAAGCTCGCTCATCTCCTTATTCCGGTCGCCGCTGGGTAGCAGGTTCATCATTATCTCGCCATAAATCTGGCTCCAGACCTTGCTGGTGGAATAAGCATAAAACTGGGCCGCCCGGTAATAGTTCGACGGGAACATCGGAGCTACGCTGATGCCTTTTTCGAAAGAAGCGACCGCTTCGTCGTAATGCCCCTGCATTCCCGAAACGACCCCCTGCTCCAGATAAAGAGCGCCCGAATCGGGAAAGCGTTTGAGCCCCTGCGCATAAACTTTCAAGGCTTTTTTCGGATTCTTCAGATAATCGTAGCAATTTCCGACCAACTGATAAACCAGATCGTTGCAATCCTCGTACTTATAAAGTGTTTTGGCGAGTTTGATCGCTTTCTGATAATCCCGTTTGACCATATAGGCGTAAGCCATCTCGTACGTCAAAGGCCAATAGTCCGGATCGAGTGTCAGTGCCTGCCGGAGCAACACGATACCCTGATCGGGATCACCGTTATCCATCAATTCAATAGCCTGCCGCTGCAATGCGAGCACCTGCTCGCGGTTGTTCTGTCCGAATGACAGTTGTGTGCCGAACAGACAAAACAACGCCCATAGCAATATTCCAAAAAGTCTTTTCATGACAACAAAAAGTTAATTTTCGATGAATGAAGTTACGATTATTTTTTGGAAAAACACCCCTTCGACAAACAAAATTACCCTTTCGCACCGAATTACCGGCACGAAAGGGTATATTTACACGATACGAAACGGAGGTTATTTCCCCTTACGGGCGATCACGGCATCGATGCAGGCCCGGATTTTCGGTGCAGGGTCCTCCCACGTATCGGGCTTGATGACCTTGCCGTCCTTGGGATTGTAGTGCGGCTTGCCGTCGGGCCACAACTTGGCCATGTTAGCCTGCTGAACGATTTCGAACAGTTCGTCCGGCTCGAGTCCCATCTCGACCATCGTACCCAGCGCGAAGTACATCAGGTCGATCATCGCGTCGGCCTGCTCGTAGATATCCTCGGCGACCAGAAATTCAGCAACCTCCTCGTTCATCCATTTCGCCCGGCTGAGCGAGCGTTTTTTATCCAGCATACGGGGTGCATCCGGACACGGATGACCGAACTTTTCGTGAAATTCACGCACGTCGTTCCACTCTTTCTTCATAACACTCAAAATTCTAAAACAGCCATAAAGGTACGAATTAATTTTCACAAGACACGTCCCGGCAGGAGTTTCGAACCTCTTTTTCCGGGTGCCTTTTGGCAAAAGAGCGGAATGCCCGCATTTTCGATCGTACAAACATCGACCGAAAACCACGAACACCTTTTTTCGTATCTTTTTACAAAACGAGAATATGATCCGAACAGCCTCGGACAACCGACGGTCAAAAGGACGAAACAGAAGATATCTGTGAACTCTGCTCTCAAGAAAAAGTCGGCTTCGGCAACGACGTTTGGTTTACCGTCCGCACTTCACTTTTCTGGAAAAATAGGATACGGTTCGGCATAGCTCAAACGACGCTCGGAGGGGGAGGGCAGCTACGCTTACGTATAATGCCCTGCAAGGAGGCGCAAAAGGGACTTGAACAAATTTGGTTCTGTCCTTGTCTTTTACTATCTTTGACATAGCCTTGGATAGGAGGCACCTCGGAAAACCGGGAACAAGTTCCCGTTTTCTCTCAACTTTTCCTATCTTTGCAAAAAATCGGATGCGTGGCCCGGACAAGTTCAGACAGATTTGGCTTACCGTTCGCCTTCCACTATTTTTGCAGAAAGATAAATTGGCCGGACAGACGATTGCTGCCGCCGCCTGCTCCCGGAGTTCGCCTTCATCGGCCGCAGCAACGTCGGCAAGTCGTCGCTGGTCAATATGCTCACAGGTCGCAGCGGCCTGGCCAAAGTTTCCGGCACCCCGGGCAAGACGCGGCTTATCAACCATTTCCGCATCAACGACAGTTGGTATCTGGTCGATCTGCCCGGTTACGGTTACGCCCGCACATCGAAAACCCAACGCGACGAGTTCGCCAAAATCATCACCGACTACGTACTCCGATGCGAACGGATGCACTTCCTGTTCGTGCTGGTCGATTCCCGACTGGAGCCCCAGAAGATCGACCTGCGCTTTATCGAAATGCTCGGCCGGGAGGGCATCCCTTTCGGCATCGTCTTTACCAAAACCGACAAACTGTCGGCCGCACAGCTCGCACGCAGCGTCGAACGCTACAAACAAGTGCTCGGTGAACAGTGGGAGGGGTTGCCTCCGATGTTCCGCTCCTCGAGCGAAAAACGGACGGGCCGCGAAGAGATCCTGGACTTCATCGGCAAATGTTTAACAGAATGTTAAAAAAAGATTTTAGAAATACCCGATAATTCGGTCTTTACATCCTATCTTTGCACCATTCAAAAACACAATCACATACTATGGCTATCCACAAAATCAAATTCTTCGCAGGCAGGGGCTCGCGGTACCTCGCGGAGAAAATCGTCGCAAGCTACGGCACCACGCTCGGAAACTCGGAGGTGCAACAGTTCAGCGACGGAGAGTTCCAGCCCTGCTTCAACGAGTCGATCCGCGGCTGCACCGTGTTCATCATCCAATCGACCTTCCCGCCGCTGGACAACCTGATGGAACTCCTTATGATGATCGATGCCGCACGCCGCGCATCGGCCTACAAGGTGATCGCCGTGATGCCCTACTTCGGCTGGGCGCGTCAGGACCGCAAAGACCGTCCCCGCGTACCGATCGGCGCGAAACTGGTAGCCAACATGCTCGTCGCGGCAGGCGTGGACCGCATTATGACCATGGACCTGCATGCGGACCAGATCCAGGGCTTCTTCGACGTACCGGTGGATGCACTCTATGCCAGCGGCATCTTCGTACCGTACATCAAAAGCCTGAACATCGAGGACCTCTCGATCGCGGCACCCGACATGGGCGGCGCCAAACGGGCCAACACCTATGCCAAGCACCTGAGCGCCCCGATCATCATCTCGCACAAGGAGCGTGCGAAAGCCAATGTCGTGGGTAAAATGACGGCCATCGGCGACGTGAAGGGTCGCAACGTAATCATCGTGGACGATATGATCGATACGGCCGGCACGATCTGCATGGCAGCCGATATGCTAATGGAAAAAGGTGCCAAGAGCGTCCGGGCAGCCATCACCCACCCGATCCTTTCGGGGCAGGCTTACGAAAAAATCAATGCCAGTGCCTTGCAGGAGGTGATCGTCACGGACACCATACCGCTCAACCCGGAAAAGGACCTGAGCAAATTCAAGGTGATGACCGTAGCGGACATCTTCGCCAACGTCATCGAGCGCGTACACAACTACAAGGAGATTTCGTCGATTTTCTTCAAGTAGGAGGAGTTTACAATACGACAAAGGGGATGCTTTTTCGAGCATCCCCTTTGTCGTATTTAATGTTTCGCTATCCGGTGCACCTCACAAAAGCGACAACAGTCCGACCGCCAACGCCGCAAAAATACAGGAACAAACGCGTATGATGCGATTATTGCAGAAAGACACCTTCCACAAGAAATAAAACCCAGCGCAACATAAAAGATATAACCCCAGTAAAACCAAAGAAACAATCCCGCAATACACCACGTAAACCAGCCCGTTTCCGCCTGCCCCATCGCATATCATACCAACAAAAAATACGATTATGTCGAGCAGTAGCAACCCGGTCAGTACAAGGGTTGTTATTTCTGCAATTCTGTTTTTTTCATTTTGCTCCGTCATTTCAGCGGCGAATCCGGTTCCCGGACCATAACCATATAGAACATACGGTCGAGGAAGCCGGGGGCGAATTTCTTGATAAAGTGTGTGGCACGCCCCTCAGCCTCCATCAGGCAAAGGCGTTTGCGCTTTTCGATTCCCCGAATAACGATACGGGCGACCTGTTCGGGCGTCATCATCTTCGCCTCGTCGCGCGGTGTCTCGCCCTGGCTCGAACCGTCGGCCGTGAGCGCCGAAAAGCGGACATTCGAAGCCGTGAACCCCGGGCAGGCGACCATCACGTGCAACCCCTTCTTCAGGTTTTCGATCCGCACGGTTTCCAGAAATCCCGTCATCGCATATTTCGAAGCCGAATAGCCCGTACGCCCCGGCAGGCCGTGCAAACCGGCCACCGACGAGATGCCGACCAGCGACCCGTGCGAAGCCTGCAAGTACGGTAACGCGTATTTGGTACAATAGACCGTGCCCCAGAAATTAACGTCCATCAGACGGTGCAGCACCTCCAGATCCACGTCATCGAACAGCGCCCGCATCGAAAGGCCCGCATTGCAGATGAGCACATCCACCCCGCCGTACTCCCCGACGGCCGTGTCGATCAGATTGCGGCACTCCTCCGGCTTGGTCACATCCACCGCGCAGTAGGTCGCTTCGCCGCCTTTGGATCGGATATCTCCGACGATGAGCTGCAATTTTTGCAGGCTCCGGGCGCCGAGCACCACGTTGGCACCCTGCACCGCACATTCACGGGCCAATGCCTCGCCGATCCCCGACGAAGCTCCGGTGACCACGACGGTCTTTCCTTTCAAACCTTTCATCCTATCAATCGTTTACATTTATTTCCAATCCGTCGTAAGCCAGATATACCCCTTCGGGCAACAACGCGGAACGCTCGGCGTAAAGACCCATTTCGTGCGACATATGCGTCAGGTAAGCCCGACGAGGCGCCACACGGCGGATCAGCGCCAGCGCCTCATCCAGCGAAAAATGCGAGTCATGGGGCTGGGGCCGGAGCGCATTGACCACCAGCACTTCGACACCGTACAGCTTCCGCTCTTCGGCCGGGGCAATGGTCTTGAAATCCGTAAGGTAGGCCAGTTCGCCGAACCGGAACCCCGTCACCTCGAATCGGGGCGAATGGTGTCCCGACACGGGAATCACCTCCTTATCCTTGACGCAAAAAGGAACGGCAGGATCTATTTCGCGCAGCTCGATTTCGGGCACCCCTCGATACTTGTCCACACTGAAGGCATAGTCGAAGTCCTTGCGGACGCATTTGAGCGTCTGCCGTGTTCCGAATACGTCGATCCGATGGATCGTGGGATAATCGACGAAATTGAAGGCCCGCACGTCGTCCAATCCTCCGATATGGTCTTTGTGTTCGTGCGTCAGCAGAATCGCGTCGATATGCCGGACCCCGGTCCGGAGCATCTGGTAACGGAAATCGGGCCCGGCGTCGATCACCAGCCGTATGTCGTCCCACTCGAGCATGGCCGAAGTCCGCAGACGGTTATCGCGGGGATCTTTCGAGGTGCAGACGGCACACCGGCAGCCGATCACCGGCACTCCCTGAGAAGTTCCCGAGCCAAGAATTATAAGTTTCATACCCATCGCAAAAAAACGTCGGAGTTTCTGTTTTTCCCGGCGACGGGAACAAAAATACAAAAAAAACACCGCAGAAAAGAGAAATCGCCGCTTTTTCTCGCACACTCCAGATACGGGGAGCAGCGCGTTTTACCGTACGCTCGAATAGGCTGGAGCGACTGTCGGTATCATTCGAAGGGCGGCGAAAACGATCCACGATACCCCGGGTAACTCCGGCGGTGCACACCCGAACAATTCGGTATCTGTCGGAAAAATTCTAAAACCATACCGCCACAATCCTATACCTCTCTTCCTACAGATCCGATAATCTCCCGGAACCGGCCGCCCTCTCGCCCCTCCCGAAAACGCTACCGCAAGACAACCGGAACACGCCCTGCGAAACAGTTTCCTCCACCGCAAACAGAAGGCGGGCCGGCAACTGCTGACGATCGCCGCCGTTCCCGGCGCACATACGACATTCATCACATTCCGCTCGGAGGCGTCCAGAAAATCCGATGTACGTTTTGCGATTCGATTTGTATAATTTGAGAACGAAACATCCTTCAATCCGGATAATTTTGTATAATTATTTTTCAGATTCGGGTCAAACCGGAAAAACCATTCCCGGACACCCGGATTTTTTACCCCGAAAAACAAGGAATTTCAAGCCCCGTATATCCCACCCGACTCTACCGTCCATAAATTTCACCGACCTCCATCCATCGAAAAAATGCAGGACGGAAGAGTCGCACGGGGCGATTTCCCGGCGAAAGCCGAAATAATAGCGCAAAAAGACATTTTTAGTACTTATTTTTACTATCTTAGTATTCAGAATGTTGGAAAACCTCACATATTTCCTTAACGGAGCTTCCCTGTCATTTTTCGCTATGGGCGCCTTCCACATGGCGATTTATGCCCGACAGAGCAAATCCCGGCCCCATTATCTCTTCACGATCTGCCTGATATGGATGGCATTGATCGAACTCAAAGAGTTTTTCCTGAGCCACGATGCCGCCTACAACTACGAAATTCTCGGCCCGGGCTTCACCTTTCCGGACCTGTTTACCCTGGCTCTGCTGTCGCTCTTCTTTTTCGAACTGGTGATGCCCGGCCGCATCACGGCACGATACAGCCTCAAACTGCTGAGCCCCTTCGTTCTGCTCGGCGGCGCCTACTGGCTCGGAACGGCTTTCGAACCCCGCACGGTATATGCTTCCCTGCCGGAGTTGCTAAAGGACCTGCCGTCCTTCCTGCCGACGGTAATTCTGCTCTACACCCTATACACCGTCGGTTACTGCCTCTTCGCCCTGACTCGCATCGTCCTCTACTCCATCCGTTACTCCCGGGAGATCGCCCAGGCCTACTCGTTCACGGAGCGCATCCACCTGCAATGGCTGCGGTGGATGTCGGCACTGCTGGCCTTCTACCTGCTTTCATACATCATCATCATTCTATTTTTCAGCAATATCTGGTTCACCATTCTCATCTATATCCTGACACTTACCGTCTGGGGTATCCTCTACGGCTGCATCCTGCAATACCGCATCCCGGACATTATCCGGGATTATTGGCAACCGCTCCCGGAAGGAGAACCCATCGAAGAAAATCCGGAAATAAACCTCGCCGAAGGAAAAGGACGCGCCGCATCGCTGCGGGAACAGTTGCAGGAAGCCATCGTACAGCGCAAACTATACCTCAACCCCGGACTTACGATCATCGACTTGGCCTGCGAATGCGGCACTAACCGCACGCAACTCTCCCTGCTGCTCAACAAGGAATTGGGCTTGTCGTTCCGCGACTACATCAACCACTGCCGCATTCAATATGCCGCCTTGCCGCTGCTCGAAGACGAGGAGGCCGGCCATAAAATCGAAGAAGTGGCCCTATTATCCGGATTCGGGAGCACGGCGACTTTCTACCGCGCCTTCGCCAAAGAAAAAGGCATGGCCCCGCAACAATGGCAGGAGTCCATTAGAAAATCCCGGACAAGGGGGGGGGAAGACTACGGTTTACGGGAAATAACCGGACTTCAGGAAGAGTGTCCGTAAGGCATCGTTCGCAACATTGAACAAGCGTACCGAAGTCGCAAATCAATTTGCCGCTCCGATTCATTTACAATGGACGGCTCAAGGATACGGTCCTATTTCCTTTTAGGACAAAAGCCTGCTCTCCGCTCTCCGAGCGTCGAACCCGTAATCCGGAAACACCCGTCAGGGATGCCATCCGATCTTCTTCAACGATAGCCGGCATCGAAGAGCCAGCCCCGGATAAAGTTCATCGCCGAATAAACCGCCCCATGAACCGGATCCTGCGCCGCACGCCCCGAATGCCCGAACACCCGTCAAGAAGCCGCCGGCCGGTTATCTCTTACGGTCGCCAGAAGTAAAAAGCCCCGGACAAGGTCGCAATTCCTATGTGCCGGGGTAACGAATCCGCAATCCGGAAAGCGCCCGGCCCCCGGACAAAAGCCTACGCTCCAGACACCCCGACGGTGAATTCTGCGGCCGGCACAGGCTCGGATGCAAAAGAAGAGCACCGCTTCGATCCCGCCGGAAACGGACACGCCTCGCCGTAAAACATCGGCAGTCATATACCGCCAATATACCTTATTCGACGGTCGTTTATTCACGACCCGTGACCGTGTTGTAATACTTGTCGCCCTAAATCCATTCGCTCGGAGGAAACTTGGGCTACGACACACCCCAAAGGGACACCGAAGTATATAATCACAAAAATACGGTACTTCCCGGCAGCCAATGAAAGCGGCGCCCCCTTTTCGGAAGCGCCGCCGTATCAATCGAAATACAGGTCTTATTCGGTAACCCGCTCGAGCCATTTCACCATACCGAGCATAACGCCCATCGAGATGATGCAGACCGAGAAGAATACAGTCCAAGCCACCCAAATAGGATAAGCATTGTAGATGAGCGGACCAATCCAGAGCAGCAGATTGCCTACGGCCGTTGCACAGAGCCACAGACCTTGGCAAAGGCCCTGGAGATGCTTGGGAGCAACTTTAGAAACGAACGACAGACCGAGAGGAGAAATGAACAGCTCTGCCACAGTCAGGAAGAAGTAGAGTACGAAGAGCACCCACGGTCCTGTCTTGAGAGCGGCCGCCTCTGCAGCCGGGAGATCCTTGAACGCCTCGGCCGAAGGATAACCGTTGATGATCGAGAATACAGTCATGAAAAGGAATGCCAATCCGGCCAAACCCATACCGATAGCGATCTTGCGAGGTGTGGAAATCGCTTTTCCACGGCGTGCAAGAGCGGCAAATACCCACATCACAACAGGAGTGAGGATAATGACATAGAACGGGTTGAGAGCCTGCCATATTTCCGGCTGTACGGAGTCGGTCTTTACGAAATCGCGGGCAAAGAGCGAGAGTGAAGTTCCGTTTTGATGGAATGAAAACCAAAAGAAGATAGCAATACCGAGCACAGCGAAGAGGGCTGCCATACGCTGCTTGATTTCCGTAGCCATTGCAGCTTTTTCCTCTGCAGAATATGTAACGGTTTCCTCTTTTGCTTTCTTTGCGGGAGAAGGAAGCTGTCTTTTGGTGAAAAGGAATATCGAGAGAGAAATAAGCATTGCGGCAACGGAGGCGATAAACGAATAGTGGATGCCGGTGTTGAAGACATTAAGATAATTCGAACAGAATGCCGATACGGAGCCGGCATCACCTGCAACCACAGAGCCACCCACCTTTGTAATCAGCTCCTGAAGATTGGCAAGGTTTACTTCCGCACCCGCCAAAAATCCATGGCAAAGAGCCGGAAGCTCGGCATTATACATCAAACCGTTCTCACTGAGCCACCAGCTGCGGAGCAAAGGAGCTACGAAGGGAGCCACAACGCCACCAAGATTGATAAAGACATAGAAAATCTGGAAACCGGCATCACGCTGCGAAGCATAGCGAGGATTGTCGTACAACTGTCCGACAATGGCCTGAAGGTTGCCCTTGAAAAGGCCGTTGCCGAATGCGATGAGGAACAGCGCACCGCAAGTAAGCGTAAGAAGCCATGTCTGATTCTCAGGAGTCGCGAAAATGGGGAATGCCAATACGACATAACCGATAGTCATGACAATAAGACCGGAAATGATGGTTCCTTTGTAGTTCTGCGTTCTGTCGGCAATGATACCGCCTACGAGGCTAAGCACATAGATACCGGCGTAGAAGAAAGAATAGACTAAAGCACTGGTCTCTTCAGACAGGCCGAATTTGGAACATAGAAACAGCACAAGCACCGCGTTCATGATATAATATCCGAAACGCTCGCCCATGTTGCTCAATGCTGCCGGGATCAATCCTTTGGGTTGATTTTTAAACATACGCGATTGAATTAGAATTTTTTCTGTTTTTTGTTTCGCGGACAAAGATAGAATTATTTTTCGTATTTTTGTTATAATAATGAACCAGTTTATGGGAAATCCGACGAAAAAGCTCCCGATGATCGAGCGGGACGGCTGGCTGCTTCCGGTCGAGAAAGAGCTGACCGCCCGGCACGAGAGCTACCTGCGGGCACTTCGGGAAATAGAAAAATCGGCCGGATCGATCGTCGATTACGCCAACGGCTATCGCTATTTCGGATGGCAGCGGGACGAGACGCTCGAAGGCTGGTGGTTCCGCGAATGGCTTCCCGGGGCGCAGGACGTTTATCTGCTGGGCGACTTCAACGGTTGGCAGCGCACTTCGCTGCGGCTCGACAGAAACCCGGAAGGGGTGTGGAGTATTTTCCTGCCCGATGCGATGTATGCCGAACGGCTCACGCACGGCTCGCTCTACAAAATCCACGTACACGGCGACAACGGCTGGCACGACCGCATCCCCGCCTATGCGACCCGCGTGGTACAGGACGAGAAAACCAAGGATTTCACCGCCCAGTTCTGGAATCCGTCCCCGTTCGACTGGCAGGGTGACCGGCCCATTGCGGCCCGCAGCGAGGAATTATTCATCTACGAAGCCCACGTAGGTATGGCTCAGGAGCGCGAAGGCGTGGGCAGCTATGCGGAATTCACCGAAAAGATTCTTCCCCGGATCCGGGAAGAGGGTTACGATACGGTACAGTTGATGGGCATCGCCGAACATCCCTATTACGGGTCGTTCGGCTACCACGTGTCGAACTTCTTCGCCCCTTCCTCGCGCTTCGGCACGCCCGAAGCGCTCAAGACACTCGTGCGCACGGCTCACGAACTGGGACTTGCGGTGGTAATGGATCTAGTGCACGCCCACTACGTGAAGAACCTCAACGAGGGGATCAACGAGCTCGACGGTACGGATCATCTCTACTCCCTACCGGGTACGGCGGGCGAACAGCCCTACTGGGACTCCAAAACTTTCGATTACGGCAAGGAACAGGTGCGGCACTTTCTGCTCTCGAACGTCAAATACTGGCTCGACGAATTCAGGTTCGATGGGTTCCGGTTCGACGGCGTTACCTCGATGCTCTATTACAACCACGGTTTGGGACAGGCTTTCGGTTCGTACGACGACTATTACAACGGAGGGCAGGACGACAACGCCATCGTTTATCTCACTCTGGCCAATGAACTCATTCACCAAGTAAATCCGCGGGCGATAACCATCGCCGAAGAAATGAGCGGAATGCCGGGATTAGCAGCGAAATTCAACGACGGAGGAATAGGGTTCGATTACCGAATGGCTATGGGAATACCCGATTTCTGGATAAAGACCATTAAAGAGAAAAAAGACGAGGACTGGAAACCCACGGCCATATTTTGGGAACTGACCAATCGGCGTTCCGATGAAAAGACCATCAATTATGCCGAGAGCCACGACCAAGCACTGGTCGGCGATAAAACCATTATTTTCCGGCTCATCGACGACGTCATGTATTGGCACATGAGCAAGGGAGATACCAATCTGATCGTAGATCGAGGCATGGCCCTGCATAAAATGATACGGCTGGTAACCCTCTCGACCATCAACGGCGG
>OLWM01000892.1_pt1 | contig 12738 bp, 9 predicted proteins | sample 1644141 | NCBI WGS metagenome assembly OLWM01 (sample SAMEA103958150, study PRJEB25191) | human gut metagenome | biome: human-associated habitat [ENVO:00009003]; feature: intestine environment [ENVO:2100002]; material: feces | place: Germany | collected 2013/2015
CTATCATTATTTCACCAATAAGGATGAGATATTCCGTACGATTCTGAAACCGGTATTGAATGATCTGTATGCTATGATTTATAATCACGATGCAGATCAGATGACGATAGACGTCTTTATGGATTCGGATTATCAGAAAATGTCTGTACGGGAATATATCAGATTGGTCTCTGAACATCGTGACCGTTTGCGGTTGCTGCTTTTTCAGGCACAAGGTTCTGTTTTGAATATACAGATTTGATGACGCGTACGATTTCTGTTTTTTTTCAAGGAATGAAGCAGAAATATCCGCATATCAATATAGCAATAACTAACTTCTTTATTCACCTGAATACGGTATGGTTGTTTGCCCTACTCGAAGAGCTGGTGTTGCATCCTGTGAAGAAAGAAGAGATGGAGAAGTTTATAGCGGAGTATATCGCTTTTGAAACGGCTGGTTGGAAAGAGCTCATGAATGCATGAGCTCTCTCACTTTATTCTCTTACTGATATAAAAAAACGTCCGGCTTTCACAAGCCGAACGTCCTTGCCTCTTTTAGAATATGTCATCTATTCATATTCCAAAATGAATACATTATATGGTTTTTCAACTTAACAACCAAATAAAAGAAATGCGGGTGAATCACTTCGGCCGATTTCTATGTATTTTTAATGTGGCTACGTAATATAATTATGACTAATTAATTTAATTCTGATACTGCAAAGATAGGGGCTTTCCGCTTTTCCCGCAATCCCCTAAAATGGGTATTCTTCTATCAATTACTAGCTATATATAGTGGTTCAGGCGTTTGCATAACTATGCATCCCGCCAAGAACATAATTCACTCCGAAATAAGTCATTAAGACTGTAAGGAAAGCAAGAATCATATAAATATGGAAAAATAAAGGCTTGCGGAAAATGCGCAGACTTTGTGAATGGAAGGCTACTCCATATACCAGAAAAGTAATCAGTGCCCATACTTCTTTCGGGTCCCACGCCCAGTATCGTCCCCAGGAAACGTTTGCCCAAACTGCTCCCAGAAAGATGCCTGCTCCTAAAAAGAAGGTGGCAGGGTAGAGCAGCAAGCGGCTGACTAGCGTCAACTGTTCTATCCGGTTGTCTTGTATAGCGTCGTTTCCGGAGACATTGTTTTCCGATTCTTTTTTCCGGAGGCATAATGCCAGTATTCCGTTTAGCATGATGAATGCCAATAGGGCATAAGACATCATAATCAATGAAACATGAATACTTAGCCATGGAGAGACGAGCACCGGCATTAATGGGGTTATCTGGGGATTCATTTGTCCCAAATAGGAAACCAACAAAGCAAAGCCGGAGAGGAGGAATCCGAATGGAAGTATAAATGAAAATCTTCGATGGAGCAGACAGGCTATCAAAAGAATACAAAGAGCCATAAACTGCATGGTTTCGTAACCGTTGCTAAGTGGAATACGACCGCCGATGTACCAGCGCAGGCAATATCCTGCTAAATGGAATATGAAAGCAAGATAGAGTGCAACAGAAAAGAAAGTTCCTGCTGTGCGGGAAATCGTTTTGGCTTTGAGCGAGAGGATATTTCTTTGCAGGCTGTTATGAAGTAGAAGCAGGAAAGACAACACTCCCAATGACAGATTTATCATAAAAAGAATCTTGCTGAACGGAATCCGGTTGTAGAGTAATTCTGCTTTCACTTCCAGTTCGGAGAGAGGTTGCACGCTGCCATCAGTGGGTAATGGATGGATGAATGTTCCTTTTTCCAACATCAGGATCAGGCCTACTTTTTCATCTGTTTCCTGGATTGCTTTGGCGAGTTTGTTTTGTTGTCCTTGTTCACGTTGCCAATGTTCACGAAGACGGTAAACAGAACCGTCAAATAAATCAGTTAATCGAGCATAAGGTGTTTGTAAGTTTAATAAATGCTGTAATTCTGTATTTTTGATGTATATCAATGGCTCATTTCTCCACACTTCCGGATAAAGTAACCAGCCACCTATCACTTGTTCAGGTGTCAATCCTTTATATGAAGCTTCTCCTGTCAGTTTCTGAATGAAATCACGGGCTAATGTGTTGAAAGGTACTACCCGGTCGTGATAAATAACCTGTTCCTGTGCTAAACTGTCCGCTTGTGTTCGTTTCAATGCAGGAAGGAGTTTTTTTTGTGCTTGCATGTTACCTGCAAGGCAGAAAATAAACAGTATAAATACACCTCCTTTTTTAAGTAGCGGGTGGTTTAGCAGGCGTCGGAAATCACTACTGCGGGAAAATAGTAGCCAAATCATGGAGAGACCGAGCAGGATATATCCTGCATAAGTCACTCCTGTTCCCCATGGATCATAATTGACAGTCAGCCAGCTCCCTTTTCCGTCATCATCGAAAGATGACTGATAGAAACGGAAACCTTGTGATGTAAATATACGATTCATTGAAATCTGTTCGTGTAATAGAACATTTTTCTGTCCGGGAAGAGAGTAGGTGATATAGCTGATGTAGTCTGCCGGTGCTTCTGTTCCGGGATAGTATGCTATACGGAAACTATCTAGTTGTATTGTGAATGGCAGATCAGCTTTTCTGCCGCTTTCCGATTCCAGGAAACTGTCTATCGTTGCCCCCGGAAGCAAGTGTACGTATCCTTTTTTGCTTCCGATAAACGTAATCATGGCCCCCACCAAGATAACGAGGAGAGAGCCATGAAACAACAATATGGGGAACCGTCGCCATAAAGCGCGTCGGATGAGAGCAACAAGTGCAATGGTGGCAATTGTTCCCCACAAACAACAAAACCAACATGTATGATATATATTTCTTTCTACAAAATCTGTCCCATACGCTTGTTCTACGAAAGTAGTCACAGCGAGTAGTCCCACCAGACAGATATATAAGATAATAAGTAACCTTTTCAACTGTATAATCTTTTATGATATTAAAATGGAGCGTATTCCTTGTTCTTACATTCTTTCACTCCCATACATTCCATCTCAATCAACCATCCGGGACGGCATACCGGAGCATGAACAAATACTTTAGGAGTATGTGGGAAACGTTTGTCATACATTGCTTTAACAACTGTATAGTCGGCTATGTCACGCAGATATACAATCATTTGTCCCAAATTTTCAAAAGTGCATTCTGCTTCTTTTAGCAGGGTTTCCACATTTTCCCACATCCGTTCTGTCTGTTTGCGAATGTTGCCGGGATATACCACTTCGCCTTTGTTGTTGATGCTTGCCGTACCCGAAATAAATATCTGGCGGCGGTCGCCATAATCTACATACGTGCCACGTTCAAAGCTTACTCCATATTCATAAGTTGGGTTCAGATGGGTAGGAGCATAGAGGAAATGAATCTGTTCCGGTTGCATTCCTGCTACAGCGTAAGTATCCATTTGTACCAGTACTTTCGGGTCGGCATGCCGGCCGTCGATGCCTGTGCTGGAAATATAATGTGTTTTTTCTGTCAGGTTTTGGGTGACGAAAACTTCATTACGTGCTTTCACTACTCCGGCATAATTCACATCTACATTTTGCACGAAAAACCATGTACGGATACAATTGTCTGCCAGTTTACAACCTTGTTCCATGAGTTGCATCACATAGTCGTTCAATAATAGACGGGTCTGGTATTCCGAATTGGCGGCACGATTGAATGCACTACCGCCCCAGAAGTGGCGATAGGCACTGTGTTTCACCTCAAAAAGCCCGTTATGTAAGACTTGTGTCTGTACATCTGTCAACAGGTAAACCCATAAGGCTATTTTTGTTCCGTCCAGCGGGGGCTGTTCCACAATGGAAAGTGCGCAGTCCGAACCTTCGGTTGTCAATGCCAGTAGTGTATCTGCCTGATTGGCAGCGTCACTAAGGAAATAACGTTTGAGGATGGCAACTGCTCCTTTCAATTCTTGGGTAAGTAAATAATCGTAGGTGTTTAATACTGCATTCAGCTGTTCTTCGTATGTATCTTCCGGTTTAGTAGAATGAATGATAATATGATACTCTGAAGCTTCTCCTCCTGCATTATATTTAAAAATCTCTGTTAGCGTCTTTTCAGACTGAATATTCTGTTGTTTTTTGTTGTTCATATCAGTTGGGTAAATAACTATTTATTCTTGCGCACCGTTATTGATCCAGTCGTCAATAAGGGTCAAAATCGGAGATGATACTATTTCTTTTGAGTGATCGTATCCCCAGGTTGAACTAATAGTGGTATTCAATAATGTGTGCAATACGCTTTCTTGCGCACTGCCCGGCTTGACGAGTAACATGCCATCTACTTTCTTCGACGGGCGGTTGACCAGTGCCTCGTAACTTTTGCCTTCTGTCAGATACAGGTTGGCTGCTGCCGAACTACTTCCGCCATGACAGTGTGCGCATGTCGTATTAAATACTTTTTCTTGAATGCCATGGTACATACCTACATTTACAGTTCCCACATCCATAAGGATGGTGTCGTCAACTGCTGTAAGGTCGTCCATTGACTGAAAACTGATAACTCGTTTTCTCAATTTATTAATAACGCACAATTCAATAGTGGTTACTTTATCACTGACTCCTGTCATCGTAACCTGGATCTCATCATCTTCGACCGCCGGAATTGTTTTGGTGACAACGGCATACTCGCTCTCATCATTGAAGCCTGCCACTACAACACTATAACCATCGGGCCATTTACTGATACCATTGATCTTACCGCTCATCTTCAGCGTGCGTCCTTCTTCTGATAGGGTCTCTGTCTTTTCGTAAATACGTCCGTCATCGCATGATGTGATATATGCCAATAACAGTAGACAGCCACCGAAAAGAATGTATTTTTTCATAAACAAATCCTTTCTTGTGCTATTTAGAATGTATACTGAAGTAGAATACTGGCCGAATGTACTGCCAAACCTAAATCGTCGTTATCCCGATCAAGTTGGGTATCATGACCTTTACGGGCAATATACTGGTACATCGCTTGTAACTTCAGATTACAGTTCTTGAAAAAATAGTTCATACCCACGGCTGGCATATTTAGAAAACCATTGGTGTCCATTCCGTTACGGTTGAAGAAATCATAGCGTGCAGCTGCTTGCAGACGGGGGGCAACGAAGTAACCACCTTGTACATAGCCGCCCAGGTAATTATATGACTCGGAAATCTTTTGTCTTTTTGTGAAGCCAACATTCATATAATAGACTTCAGCACCCAGGTAAAGTTTGTTCTTTAGCATTGCAAACTCCAATCCGGCACGATAATCATTGGTACTTTCATTTTCACTTTCTACATTGATAGAGGTAGAAATACCAAACATGATTTTGTCTTCATTCAGCCTGTTCGGATTTCCCTGTGTAGCGGGCATCACTCCTTTAGGCATATAGGTGAAACGTCCGGCGTACAGTAAAGACGGAATGTGCCAGTCATCACTAAATGTTTTTGTTGCTGTATTTACCGCTGCACCCGTACCGTTGAATAAACCGATTTCATACCCGAATTTGTCAGCCACTAAACCGTGAATCTCTACCCCTAAATCGAATCCGGTGCCAATATTGGGTGTTACCGCATTCAAAGAATAGGGGAGGATAACGGGAGCAGTCAGTGATACTGGCAAACTAGGTAACAATGTTTCTCCCAGTGTTGTCAGGTAGGCATGTGAAAACGGAGTTTTGAATTTACCGACCCGGATGGCAAACTGCTTTTTCAGTTGAACATCAAACCAGGCTTGTTGAAGTAATGCGCCTCCACTGGCTGCCGCATTTATGGAAAGGTTGAAAGATACTTTATCGAAAGCCTTTCCGGTGAATCCGAGTACGGCGTAAGGAACTGAAAATCCGGAGTTGGCTATGTTATCTTGATTGTATGCTTTATCCAGTCCTTCATCGTCGTACCAATTGAAGTTTGCACTGGTTTGTACGAGCAGATAGGGTTTGAATACGAAATCTCCCTTCTTGGTTTCGATCGTGAATCCTTCTCTTCCAGCCAATGATACTACACCATTTTCTGTATCTTCTTCATGTTGCGCCATTGCAGCCAAAGGCATGATGGCAGTCAGCATGGCAATGATTATAAATCTCTTCATAATTACTTTATATATACTACTTTTAGTTTAAAGTGAATTTAAAAATGCAATCAGCGCATCCCGGTCTTCCTTACTCATATTCTTAAATAAGTTCTTTGATGCTTCTCCTTCTCCGCCATGCCACATGATGGCTTCTGTCAGATTGCGGGCACGTCCGTCATGCAAGAAATAAGTATGTCCGTTGACCTTTTCTTGTAAGCCGATTCCCCAAAGAGGGGTAGTACGCCATTCGTTTCCACGTGCCAGCCCGCTTATATAGTTGTCGTTCAGTCCGACTCCCATAATTTCAGAACCCATATCATGTAATAGATAATCAGAATAAGGGTGAATCGTTTGACCGCCTAACCACGGGAGTTGAGTATTATTTAATAAAACACTACCACGTGTCTTAGTGTGTAAAGTGGTCACATGACAGAGATGACATTTGGCTTTATAGAAGTTCTGTTCCCCTTTGATTACTTGCGGATCGTTTACATTACGCCGGGCGGGAACACCAAGACTTTGCATATAGAGATCTACGTTTTCCATCTCTTCTGTGCTGACATCCAGTTGGTCGTAAGAAAGCCCCATCATGCTACCTTGGTTTACTTGTATTTGTCCTTCACAGATTTCTTCCGGATAGCGGCTGTTGGTAACGCCCATATCACTGGAGAATCCCAATTCTACAGTTAAATCGGCATGTTGAGCTTTGTTGCCGGACAATCCCAGACTTCTCACTCCGCGTTCGGTGATGTAATTACATCGTCCGCTGATTCCATATTCGGGATAATTACTTTTTGCTGCAAGTGCTTCAATTTCAACAGGATCTAGTGCCATCATTTGCCCCATGCCTACATGGCGTAATGGAATACGTACGGTACAAAACAAATCTTCCGGTTTGATTTCTTCGGCATACCATTCAGATATAGTATAATTGGGTTTGCAAAGTGTGTAGGCTTCTCCATCAGGGAAAGAAAATGTCTCGTAAGTGTATTCCACAGACAGTTTGCCTTCCGGTTGCACTCCATAGATTGCCTGGTCATGAAGCACACGTCCATAATCTTGAAAGAAAGCTCCGTTTTTACGGGATATGTAGACTAGCATGGAAGAGAATCCATAGCTGCCCGATCCACCCTCTGTCCATAAAGAGGGTTTAGTGCGCCCTGCATTCCGGTGGCAGCTGCCGCACGAGTAACCGGCATAAACAGGTCCGAGACCGCCACCATGCCCGTTGTTGCTTGTACGTACATCGTCATATAGTCTGTCACCTCGGGTGAAACGTACATCGTATGCTCCTGTTATCCAATCTGCAGGCGTGTCATAAGCAACAGACGAATTCAAGAAAATAGTTGATGTTCCGGCTGATAGAGCATAGCCCTCCGGAATCTCGATATCCAATATGTCAATTCCGTCATTATTACAGGCAGAGCATGCCAACAGGCAAAAGAAAGAGAATGAATATTTTAGAAAGTGATTCATTGTTTATTGACTTTGTTTCAATAATATGTTTTAAACATACCAAAGAAGTAAAGGTGGATCATTGAATTCCAACCTTTACTTCTCAATAATATCTTAGCTAAGATAAAGCTTTATTGTACTTTACGTGGTTCACCGTTTTTGTAGAGAAGGAATTCCAATGTGTGGAAACCGCGTACATTTTGTGCCGATTCGACAGCAGCTTCATCATCACCTTCACTCCATTCGAGATCGCTCCAACTTTGAGAATTCAGTATTTGTACAATAGCATTCTGATCCAAAGGCCAGCTGTCCATGTTAGGATCAAGTCCCATTTCGTCTACCGGACCGAATAAGAAAGCTTCGCTCTTTTCCCATGGTTCACGGGCAGTGATCCAAGCATCACAAGCTGTTTCAAAAGCACTATTTGACGGATTGTCTGCAAGGGCTATTACTGCATTGTAGAGAGCGTCATTTTTTTCTTTCAAACTTTTGTAGGTAGGCACTACTACTGCATCTACATATTGTGTTACTACAGGATTAAGTACTGCGTCCGTATTGATATTGTTGCTATTATTTGCAATATAGGATTTTAAGTCATTCTTCAGTATACTTTCCAGCTCTGCACAAGCATCCATAGCTGCTACCGTTTCGTTACTGGGAATATGATTACGGAAAGGTTGCGGAATATCCTGAATGGCTTTTGCCGCTTTTTGGATAGCATTCTTTATCTTGGTATCTAATGATGAATTAGCACCGGCGATAACAGTAGATAAAGAATTAGCATTTATATTACCGTCTAAAGAACCGTAATATGCATTCCGGATGGAATAAATGTTATTGGTATAGTCATCACGAGAATGCCAGCTGTACCAGGATTCCACAGCATATAATGCTTCTTCAGTATTTCCGGCTTTATACAAGTTGTATGGGTCACCAATTTTGGCAGTACCGACTTCATTGGCAATTTCCGCGCATTTATCCACGATTTCTTCCACACAGCTCAAGGCGCTTGCGTAAGGAGAGCCACTATGAGCCTTGAACAGGGAAGCATAGCTTTCACCTCCTTTATAGCTTGAATTCCATGCGTTGTAGAGATTGGTTGCATCTGTTTTTAGAAGTGCTGCTACATTTCTCATGTAGTTATGCCAGCTTGATGCGTTTTCAGAAGTGTAATCGATGTTAGCAGGATCTACTGTCGGGTTGTCATCGTCACTGCTACAAGAAGTAGTTGTAAATGCTAATCCCCATATGAGGGCTGCAACATAAAAGAATTTTGTTTTCATCATATAAAAATTAAATAATTGATTATTTGTTATTTCTTGATAAACCATCCTATATAGGCTATTCCAATGGAAAATTCGTTTTCACTGTTATATGCTTTTGAAACGCCAAAAACTTTGTTGGTACCAATCTGACGGGTGGCATAGTCAGCTTTTATCACTAAGTTTGGCAACGCATACCAATTTAATCCCGCTGTCCACATACTTACTTGGCAACGTTTTTCCATCGTTTGCCCTTTTTCCCCTTTCTCTTGTGGGTTGTAGTATTCATAGCGGGCAAATGGATAGATTACCGGAATCTTTTTATTGCCTCCGAAGACCGAGCGGATATTAATGCCGGCTTCTGCTGCATAACTTACGGCATTCTTCGCTACCGGAGCCAGACGGCTGTAAGGCGATTTATTGGATAATTTGACATTTGCCTGACTTACTCCTAATGAATTTCCTAAATTTCCATATAAGATATTACCGCGTGCCGTTACATATTTATTGCGATACTGTGCATCTGCGGTGAAGATTCTTATCGGAATTTTTCCATAGTTTGCATAAGTCTGTTCTTTATCAGAGTTGGCTCCTGCATCTGCACAATAATAAAATGATGCACCTACACGTAAACCGGGAACTCCTTTATAATCTAAACGAAATACATACGCGGGAGAAGTGAAGTTGTCTTCCTCAAAGATTCCCTGTTTGCCACTACCTACCCATGTGTTACGATCGAATCCATTAGGATTCAGGCCTGCTACCACCATAGCTTGATAATCGAAGCTTGCATACCCTTTTCCGAAAGAACCAAAGATTTCCAGACCATTTTCATGCCAGGTAGAAGGCAAAAGGCTTGTTTCACCTTCCGGGCGTGAAGTTCCGAAGAAATTGATCGGTTCATGGTGTGCGTTAGTCAATCCTACCGGAACAATAATATGTCCGGCACGTACATTGAGGGAGCGGTGAATTAAACGTGTGATGTGAAATTGTTCGATAGCTACTTCACCTCCTTTTTCAACTTCTGTTTCGTATTCACCGTTTTCGGTGTTTTCTAATTCGAAAGCTGTACCTGTTCCACCAGATTCGAACTCAATCTCTGCACCGAGTATCCATTTGGAATTGAACTTATAATCAAAAGCTAAAACGAAACGGGGAATTGAAATGGTATTCCTGTTTTTCTTTGGATTACCATCGTTTCCTCCATAGAAACGGTTGATGCCATAATCTTTAAAATTAGCGACCATTTCACTGTATCCTCCAAAACGGAATTTTGTATATTCTTCTGTAGAAGAAGAATTACTACTTTTGGAAATTTCTTTTGTCTCCTGTGCTGGAATTGTAAGAGATGGTAGGAGACTAAGAATAACGATTGCTGTTATTTTTCTCATCTTTTTAATAATTTTATCGGCTGCAAAGTTAGATTAGGTTAAAAAATGTGGCAATACCTAATATTAGGCATAGTTGTTTCTTAAATTCAGTATATGTAGGTAATTTTAATCTAAAGAGTAAAAAAAATATAGTAGTAGATAAAATAAAACACACAAAGGTGTATTTCAGTATGATAATTTTTACTGATATACACCTTTGTCTGTTGTTAGTGTGTAGAGTTGTCTTTATTATTTCATAGTGTCACCGATTTTGTTTGTAATTGAGCGAATCGTTTCTTCTACAACCAGTTTCCTTGAGTATATCTACCATCAGGAAACTACCTTTTCAGAAACGATTCAACTCAGACAAACTACATACAAACAAAGCTAAACTTATGCTAAGGTTATCGCTTAAACTGCCATCTTTATACCTTCTTTTTTACTGCAATATCGTTTGCATTGCTGGCAAAGGTCATATCCCAGCATGGCTCCTAAAATAAAATCTTCTTCAGCAGTCAGTTGGTTTAAAGGACGGATGATGATGTGCCGCATGGCTTCCATACATTCTGCCTTTCCAAAAAACAGGTTGATTTTATTGGTACCTACTTCCTGTATCATATAACTGATCTTTTGATTTTTCAATCGGCGGATGGCAAATTCTTCGTGCTCTTTACTCATTGTATAAAGTACCATGTTGCGTACGCCTTTCTTAAACTCATAAATATGATTAAGAAAAATTCGGATTTCGCCGGGGATGATTCTTTCAGTTGCCATGATGCAAAGTATTCTTTTTATGTTAAGGTAAAATTAGCTAATTTCTTGTTTCACTTGTTCGGCCCATGCGCTGATACGTTCGTCTGTTTTGCTATCTTCGTTGACTTCGTCAAGTGGAAGACCTACAAACTTACCGTCTACGACGGCAATGGAAGAATAGAAGGTATAGCCTGCAGTATCTGTTGCTCCACAGAATTTGCAGTGGGTATCTTTCAGATCTTCATAAAGAATACCTATTGCGTCACAGAATGTGTCGCTATACGAGTCAGAGTCGCCGCAACCGAACAGGGCTACAGACTTATGAGATAAATCGCATTTTTTTAAAACTTTTACTCCATCGTACCAGTCGTCTTGAAGTTCGCCTGCTCCCCATGTGGAAGAGCCGAGCACCAATACATCATATTCATTGACTAATGCCTCTGTTAGCTTGGATACATCAAATACATCTGCCGATGGTACATCTAATTTCTCTGCAATTCGACGGGCAAGGTCTTCTGTTGTTCCTGTTGTGGAACCATAAAATACACCAATTTTATTCATCTTTGATTCGTTTTTAAATGTAACGCTGCAAAGATAGAGGGTCTTAAAGAAATAGGAAATCCCCATTTATAATGGAAGATTTGTCTCCTTCTCATTATAAATGGGGATATATGGAATAAAAAATGGTCGATCTTTTTAATGGTGGAACAAGCGGATGCCTGTAAATGCCATTGCCATATTGTATTTGTCGCAAGTTCCAATCACATGATCGTCACGTACTGATCCGCCCGGTTGTGCAATATAGCTGACGCCACTCTTGTGTGCGCGTTCTATATTATCTCCGAATGGGAAGAATGCATCTGATCCTAAAGCTACGCCTGTCATCGTATCCAACCATGCCCGTTTTTCTTCGCGTGTCAGTATTTCAGGCTTTTCAGTGAAGAACTGTTGCCAGATACCGTCTGCCAGTACGTCGTCATAATCTTCCGAAATGTAAACGTCAATCGTATTGTCACGGTCTGCACGACGGATTTTTTCAATCCATGGCAAGTTCATCACTTTCGGGTGTTGGCGTAAATACCAGATATCTGCTTTATTTCTTAATACACTTTCGAGAATGTTGATGGATATTCAATGACGGTAAAGGATTAAAAATAGTATACATAGCCGCTGGTTCTATAGAGCTTCGCATGTAATTGATGAATTTGCCAGGATTATACGTTTCCAGTCCCACTTCGATCCGTATGATAAAAATACATTATTTTTATTTTGTGGTAAACGTATTGACTGGATCAAAGGTCTCATCTGGTAAGGCTTATCCGCAGACTTTTGTTATCCGTGCAATTTCTCTTTTCACTGGCTATATAGGAGCTTTTCTTAAGTACGGATAAAATAGTTGATCTTAATCCGCAAATGCATGCAACATCATCTTTGTCATCTGGCCACTCCTGATTCTCTACTTCTGTAATTATTACGCCTCCGGTCTTTACTACTTCTTGTTTTTGAACAAAAGACGGAAATACATAGTGGTCTTTTGTTGTCTGAATACTGGTATATCCCAGTGCTGATGTGATATCTTCCACAGCAATACCCTTACGATAAAGGCTTGTCGCATGGGTTCAACGGAGCATATGTACATGTGTCAAGTAAGGAACAAAAAAATATTTTTTCCAACACGCAGAGCTCCCACATTGGATACTCTGTTTATTTTCCATTATCCTCTATTTTCATAATATTTTCCGTCGGATTTATATGAACGTTCAATATACATATCCGTCCTCCTGAATTTGAAATTTGTTTGCCAGTTTCAAATTCAGAAGACAGTCCTCTGATCTGGTTCATGCCTGCTCCACCAATTACTGCCAGATAAAACCTATAGATATTGGCTG
>OLWM01000893.1_pt1 | contig 12731 bp, 9 predicted proteins | sample 1644141 | NCBI WGS metagenome assembly OLWM01 (sample SAMEA103958150, study PRJEB25191) | human gut metagenome | biome: human-associated habitat [ENVO:00009003]; feature: intestine environment [ENVO:2100002]; material: feces | place: Germany | collected 2013/2015
CAATTTCTCTCGGAGAATTACTAAAGTACAGTATCTCACAGAGCGATAACAACGCATGTGATATCCTTATAGAATATGCCGGTGGTATAGATCAAGTAAACGAGTATGTGAAATCGTTAGGAATAAAAGATTGTAATCTTGCGGCAACAGAAGACCTCATGCATACCTCCGGAGATGCCTATCTGAACTGGAGTACTCCGGAAGAAGTAGTCAGATTACTGAATATAGCCGACAAGCAACCCCTATTTGGAACTCAATACAAAGACTTTCTTCAAGCAATCATGCAGGAAACTTCTACCGGCAAAGATAAGCTGAAAGGCCAGTTACCTGCCGACGTAATCGTAGGCCATAAGACAGGCTCTTCCGACCGGACTCCGGAAGGGATAAAGATTGCTGATAACGATGCAGGCTTTGTTATCCTGCCCAACGGACAGAAATATTATATAGCTGTCTTCGTCATGGAGTCGCAGGAAACTGATGCAGATAATGCAGCTATCATCGCCAGTATATCCAAAATTGTATATGATACTTTAAACTCAGATATCCAATGAACAAGAACACTGATCCCCGCTGGCTCGAATGGGCCAAGGAATTACAATTCATAGCTCAGGCAGGACTGACCTACTCCCGAGATCCCTTCGACATCGAGCGTTTTGAACGTATCCGGGAAATATCGGCAGAGATCATGAGCCATCAAAGCGATCTGCCGATAGAGAAAGTAAAAGAATTATTCTGCAATGAAACCGGTTTCCAAACACCTAAACTGGATACCCGTGCCGCCATCTTTAAAAACGGGAAAATACTCTTGGTAAAGGAAAAAGCCGGTGTATGGTCTATGCCTGGTGGCTGGGTAGACGTCAACCAAAGCATCAAAACCAATACGGAGAAAGAAGTCAAAGAAGAAGCCGGACTGGATGTAAAAGCCGTACGCCTGATTGCTTTGCAGGATAGAAACCTGCACAATGTGCCTCCTTATGCATATAATGTCTGCAAAGCCTTTGTTCTTTGCGAAGTAACAGGCGGAAGTTTTCAGAGTAATATAGAAACTACCGAAAGCAGCTATTTCTCTTTGGACGAAATACCTGCATTGGCCGAAGAAAAGAACAATAAGGAACAGATAGCCATGTGTTTCGCCGCCTATCTGGATGAAAACTGGAAGGTACCATTCGACTAAAAAAAACACTCGTAAAAAGTAAAGATATGAAGAAAGAAACCACCCCTCTCCGCCTGATTTATCCGCAATGGCAAGGCGGAATTGTAGATCACTGGATGCCGGATATTCCGGTAGAAGACTCTTCCAGAGGTTATTATTTAGGTGCCCAGTTACTGAACCTGCTGGCTCCGGACAGCAATCAGAAAACCGTGGAAGTTCCGGTATCTCTCGATATAAACGACAGAGCAACGGAAAAAGGTATCAACTCCCGTAACGTGATTGTCAAACAAAGCAAGGCTGCGCTCGATATACTTAACGAAAACAAACCGGACCGGATTATCATCCTGGGCGGAGAATGTTCGGTCAGCGTTGTTCCGTTCACTTATCTGGCTGCCCGATACCCGAACGATGTAGCCGTAGTCTGGATAGATGCGCATCCGGACATCAACCTGCCTTATGATGATTACAAAGGATATCATGCCATGGCCCTCACCGCTTGCTTGGGAATGGGTGACGAAGAGATTATGAACTTACTGCCCGGTAAGTTTGACGCTTCCAAAGCATTAATAGTAGGACTGCGTTCATGGGATAAAGGCATGCAGGAACGGCAAAAGGAATTGGGCATAAAAGGTCTGACACCGAAAGAAACAGCGGACAACAGTTCCGCCATTATGGAATGGCTGAAAAGTACCGGAGCTTCCAAGGTTGTCGTCCACTTTGACTTGGACGTGATAGATCCTGCCGACATGATAGCAGGCGTCGGCGTTGAACCGGACGGTATGAAGACCGAGGAAGTAGTCCGTGTGATTAACGATATTGCCTCCGAATATGACCTGATAGGGCTGACCGTAGCCGAACCAATGCCACGTATCGCTATAAAAATCAGGAATATGCTGAACCAGTTGCCTTTATTAAAAGAGTAAGAAAAGAGAAACTCACAAATAATCTCTATATTTGTATGGTCTCAAACAAAAACAACTGGAATCTACAAAAAATACAGACCATGCATACGATATTGATTATTGAAGACGAACCAAGAGTAGCCAGCCTGCTCAAGAATGGACTGGAAGAGAATGGTTATCAAACCATGATAGCTTACGATGGTGTCATGGGACTGCGTCTCTTCCGTGTCCATACGTTCGACCTGGTGATTTCTGATATTATCCTGCCCAAGATGGATGGTTTTGAGCTATGTAAAGAAATCCGTAAGACAAACCCAGGCATCCCTATCCTGATGCTGACAGCCTTAGGCTCTACAGATGATAAACTGGACGGATTCGATGCAGGAGCCGATGACTACATGGTGAAACCTTTCGATTTCCGCGAACTCTATGCAAGAATCAGGGTACTGCTGAAACGTAATAATGAAGCAACCGCACCGCAACCCCGGGAGATCAGATATTCCGACCTGTACATTGACCTACAAGGAAAAAATGTAACCCGAAACGGCACTCCCATCAAACTTTCACCCAAAGAATATAATCTGTTACTCTACATGACCGAGAATGCAGAGCGGGTTCTCAGTCGTATAGAGATAGCCGAAAAGGTTTGGAATACCCACTTTGATACCGGAACCAACTTTATCGACGTATACATCAACTATCTCCGCAAAAAGATAGACAAGGACTTCGACACCAAACTGATCCATACCAAAGCCGGTATGGGCTTTATACTGACGGATAAACTATGAAGATCAGAACAGCCTTAACCCTGCGGTACACTTGTATCACAGCCGCCGTGTTCCTGGTATTTATCACCGCCATCTATTACGTCAGTGAGCACTCGCGCAGCAATGCCTTTTTCCGGAATCTGAAAAGCGAAGCCATCACCAAGGCACATCTGTTTCTGAACAACCAGGTGGATGCCGAAACCATGCAATCCATTTACCTGAACAATAAAAAGTTTATCGACGAAGTAGAAGTAGCCGTCTACGACACCGATTTCCGGATGTTATACCACGATGCCTTGCAAAACGACATCATAAAAGAAACTCCGGAAATGATAGAGCGCATCCTCCAGAAGAAAGAAATAGACTTCTACATCGAAGATTACCAGGGAGTAGGTATCATCTATACTTTCGAAGGTAAGGATTACATCGTTACCGCCGCCGCTTATGACGGCTACGGATATGCCAAACGGGAAATCCTGAAAGAAACACTCGCCCTATTACTATTCAGCGGACTGACCGCGCTGATTATTGTAGGCTACCTCCTTGCCCGGAGCGCATTGGCCCCCATCAGAAGCATTGTAAAAGAAGCGGAGAACATAACCGCCTCACGAATCAACAAACGCCTGCCCGTCAAGAATGAGAAAGACGAATTAGGCGAACTGAGCCTTACCTTCAATGCCTTGCTCGACAGACTGGAAAAGTCATTCAATTCGCAGAAGATGTTTGTCAGCAACGTGTCGCACGAACTGCGTACCCCTATGGCTGCACTTTCTGCCGAACTTGATCTTGCCGTGCAGAAAGAACGAAGTCCCGAACAATACCAAAACGCCATCCACAACGCGCTGCAGGATTCGCAAAGAGTAATTAAACTCATCGACGGATTACTGAACCTTGCCAAAGCGGATTATGAACCGGAACAGATCAAAAGAGAAGAAATCCGTCTGGACGAACTGTTGCTCGATGCAAGGGAACTTGTCTTGAGGGCGTACCCCGATTTCCATGTGGAACTCGTATTCGAGCAGGAAGCCGAAGACGACAAGGTGCTCACAGTGATCGGTAATAGTTACCTGCTTACAACAGCGTTCGTAAACCTCATCGAAAATAATTGCAAGTACTCCCGGAACCAAACTTCTTTTATCCAGATTTCTTTCTGGGAAGAATGGTCCATCATCCGCCTTTCGGACGACGGTGTGGGCATGTCGGACAAGGACAAAGAGCACTTGTTCCAACTCTTCTACCGTGGCGAAAACAAAGATGTGGCATCCGGCTACGGCATCGGCATGACTTTGGCACAAAAGATACTGAGCCTGCACAAAGGGGAAATATCCGTCTTCTCGCATCCGGGTGAAGGGACCACTTACGTCGTTAAACTCCCGCATATCTGATTTCTCTAATGGTTTTCTAATACCACTCTAATAAATCTCTAACGGCTTCTCCACGAAGCCGTTCTTACTTTTGCGCCGTGAAATAGAAACGCAATTAGTAACTTCAAAAAAAGGAAAGAGATTATGAAGTGGAAGAAAAAGTTACAGCAGCCTCAGTATGCGCTCAACTCCGAGAAAGTATTCCTGACTGCCACACAACCGGCAAAATCCGTTTACTCATACCTGCAAACGACAAGGCTCGGGTTGACAAGAGCAGAAGTTGAAGACCGCCAACTTACGTATGGAAAGAACGAAGTGGTTCACGAACAAAAGAAAAATCCGTTCATCGTATTCATCAAAACTTTCATCAATCCGTTCATAGGAGTGCTGACCGGATTGGCAGTCATATCACTCGTCATCGACGTACTCATGGCAGAACCGGGAGAACAGGAATGGACGGGAGTCGTCATCATCGCCGTCATGGTGGTGTGTAGTGCCATCCTGCGTTTCTGGCAGGAATGGAAAGCCAATGAAGCCACAGATTCACTAATGAAAATGGTAAAGAATACCTGTCTCGTGAAGCGTGCCGGAAGTGGTGAGGAAGAACTGGATATCACGGAACTGGTTCCGGGAGACATCGTCTTCCTGGCAGCCGGAGACATGATTCCGGCAGACCTGCGCATCATCGAATCCAAGGACTTGTTCATCAGCCAGGCTTCCCTGACCGGAGAGTCGGAACCGATAGAGAAGTTTCCGGAAGTAAAGGAAAAGCAATACCGGAAAGGCAGCATCGTGGAACTGGATAACATCTGCTACATGGGTTCCACCGTTATCAGTGGCGCAGCCAAAGGTATCGTATTTGAAACCGGCAACAGGACTTTCCTCGGTACTATCGCCCGCAACCTCACGGGACACCGTGCCACTACTGCTTTCGACAGGGGAATCAGCAAAGTAAGCCTGCTGCTCATCCGTTTTATGCTGGTCATGGTTCCGTTCGTATTCTTCATCAACGGGTTTACGAAAGGGGATTGGTTCGAGGCTTTCATCTTCGCCATTTCGGTAGCCGTAGGACTTACGCCCGAAATGCTTCCGATGATTGTAACCGCGAACCTCTCTAAAGGCGCTCTGTCCATGTCGAAGAAGAAAACGATTGTCAAGAATCTGAATGCCATCCAGAACTTCGGTGCGATGAATATTCTTTGCACCGATAAAACGGGTACGCTGACGTGCGACAAGATTATTCTGGAAAAGTACATCAATGCCGATGGCAGCAATGACGAAAGCAAACGAATATTGCGTCACGCCTACTTCAACAGCTATTTTCAGACCGGGCTAAAGAATCTGATGGATAAAGCCATCCTCTCGCACGTAAAGGAACTGAAGCTGGAACATCTGAAGGATGCCTACACCAAAGTGGACGAAATACCGTTCGATTTCATCCGCCGGAGAATGTCCGTAGTGATAGAAGACAAACAAGGGAAACGCCAGATCATCACCAAAGGCGCCGTGGAAGAGATGCTCAGTATCTGTTCGCACACAGAGTTCAATGGAGAAGTGCAATCTCTGACGGATGAACTGAAGGTTAAAGCCCAAAAGATCAGCGAAGAAATGAACCGGAAAGGAATGAGAGTGCTGGCCGTTGCTCAGAAAAGCTATATAGAGAAGGTGGGTAATTTCTCCGTGAGTGATGAAAAGGAAATGGTTCTGATTGGCTTCCTGGCTTTTCTTGATCCCCCGAAACCATCTGCGGCAGAAGCTATTAAGCAACTGCATGAGTATGGTGTGGAAGTTAAAATTTTATCGGGGGATAATGATATTGTAGTGAAAGCCATAGGGCGGCAAGTAGGTATCGACACAAGTTATTCACTGACCGGACCAGATATTGAGAATATGGATGAGACTATTTTGAAAGAGCGTGTAAAGACCACTACCTGCTTTTCCAAATTGACGCCTCTACAAAAAACACAGATTATTTCCATCTTACAGGAACAGAAGAATACCGTAGGGTTTCTGGGAGACGGCATCAATGATGCTGCCGCCTTACGGCAATCGGATATTGGCATTTCGGTAGATTCCGCCGTGGATATCGCCAAGGAAAGCGCCGATATTATCCTGCTGGAAAAAGACCTGATGGTACTGGAAGACGGAGTACTGGAAGGCCGGAAGACTTTCGGGAATATCAATAAGTACATTAAGATGACGGCAAGTTCAAACTTTGGTAATATGTTCAGTGTCATGTTTGCCAGTGCATTTCTGCCGTTCCTGCCGATGATGCCGATTCATCTGCTCATCCAGAATCTACTATATGATATCTCGCAAACTACGATTCCGTTCGACCGCATGGACCCGGAGTTTCTGAGAAAGCCACGCAAATGGGATGCGTCAGACCTGAAACGTTTTATGATTTATATCGGGCCCATCAGTTCCATATTTGACATCGTCACGTATCTGGTGATGTGGCATGTGTTTGGCTGTAATAGTCCGGAACATCAGTCCTTGTTTCAATCGGGATGGTTTATTGAGGGGCTGCTTTCGCAAACTCTGATTGTACACATGATACGTACACGGAAAATTCCGTTCATACAGAGCCGCGCCACTTGGCCCGTAATCGGTATGACTACTTTGGTGATGGTTATAGGAATTGTGATACCGTTCACATCTTTCGGAGCATCCATCGGTTTGCAGGCACTTCCATTGAGTTACTTCCCGTGGCTGGTGGGTATTCTGCTCTCCTATTGCGTGCTGACCCAATTGGTAAAGAACTGGTATATCAGAAAGTTTTCGGGTTGGTTATAAAAGAAAGCCCTGCTTTCTTCTTTGTCAGACGATACTGGCGGATGAAGAAAGCAGGGCTATAGTATCAACAAAACTACAGTGTCATTATTCAGAAAAAGACTCGTCGCATACTTCGGTGACTTGTTCATAGGGAATACATCCATAGCTGCGGTCGTCCAGATAACGCAATGCTACATACGGTACATCTGCCCCGGAAACATACATTTGCAATATAGATATAACCTCCGCCATACGCGAAGTGAATGAGCCATTTCGTTCATTATAAACCTTCACCCACACACGGTCTCCTCTTTTGATGGGAAGTTCTATAGTCTTCATAAACAGTATAATTAATGCGTTTGTTGGAATTACTTGCATAGTAACGGCAAATAGCAGCTACAAAGTTGCGTCTTTTTTGACAGAAAAGCAAACAAACCCTAACAAAATATGAATAAATCTTATATCGGACAGCAAAAACAATATTAAAATTAGTCCCTAATACATACAGCTTTCGATTTTTTATCCCAGCAGGCAAAAGGAATCGTGTTTCCGCTTTATCCTTTGAAAGTGGAATGCTTCTTTACGTACCTTATTATCAGGAAAACTTCTTTTTACCATAAAATGATACCGTCTGAAAACGCCTTTCCGGTCTGCATCAAATGGTAGTTTGCCGTTACTATGCAAGTAATTTCACCTCAACGAAGTGCCATACAGCATATTAAATCTGCCATCTTTCTTCTTTTTACTTTTCTTCACCAAGGAAATCACTTGCCTGTTTATTCTGTCTATCACCTCCGCATCAAACGGCTTCAGATAAGTCATCGTCACCCGAATGGACGAGTGCCCCAACGACTGGCTTATCAGTCCCACAGGTACACCACTATGATAAGCAAGTGTAGCCCATGTATGGCGTGCGGTGTACGAACTTACGGAAACACCGGGCAATAACTGTTTCATCAACCGCGCCAACTCCCGGTTGAAATGCCGTAATGTTTCTTGATAGCGGTGGTGATGTTCCTCCATGAACAAGCCACCATGCAGCAACGGGAACAGATATTCCGAATCCGTCTTGTCCCTGTACTTCTGCAACAGCCTCATCGCATCGGGCGGCACATCCACCACCATCAGTTTCCCCGTCTTGTGCCGACGGTAAGTGATGCGCCTATTTCTTAAATCCGACTTCCGCAAGTGTGCCAAGTCAATGAACGGCATACCGCGCAACATGAACATCAGCAAGAAGTAGGTAAGCACTTGCTGTTGACGCAGTGTCAGCACACTAAAGTCCGTATTCCTGAGCTGCTCCATCTGCTCTGCCGTCAGCGCCCGCTTGGTACGCGACTCCACTTTCGTATAAACATCCTTGAACAGCACCGGATTGTACCCCTCTATGCCCGGTGACATCCAGCGATTGTATACCGCCTGCAATGTACGCATATAAGTGGAGATCGTGTTCGGACTGGACTGTTGTCCAGCCAACCAGTCCTCATACTCTTTCAGCCTCTCAGGGGTGAAAATCTCCTGCATGGACAGGGAAGCAGTGGTGTTTTTCGGATACCTTTCCTCTGCACAAAACTTCTCATAGGAACGCAGCGTGCAAGCATAAACATGCATTGCCGGGAACTTTCCTTCCCGCTTCAGCATCCCGATAACTTCTGGTATGTAGAGCCGTAAGTCATCTTTCGCATTTTTTCTTTCTACATTCATAAAGCATTGATTTTAATTACATGATTCAAAAAACTGCTTGTACCACAGAACGTACGTGCAGTAGTAATGTTTATGGGCGCCAAAGATAAAGCTAAAGGAATCCGGCAAGAGAATATTTATAAATTATACAAATCTGGTATTGAATTTGATTTATAACGGAAAAGTAATGAACTAATGCTGATAATGATTTAGGCGCGGATTACGCGCCTAAAATTATATTCATAACCCGAAAAGAAAGAGTTAATTCAACTCCTGATTCTCATAAATTGTGAAATAGTAGTAATTCTTTCCCTCCCCGTTGAACTAATGCCTTGTGCACTCTGTTCTCTGACCAAAATAGAACATTAATTTAGTTTTTAACCATTAAACCTGTTTAATTATGACATGTAAAGATTCTCACTTTTTGATTGGCCTTGGAATAGGTTCAATCTTCGGAGCACTGGCTTATGGCTTTGCCCGCAGTGCAAGAGCAAAAAAAATGAAAGCAGAAGTATTCGATGCCCTGCACAGAATTGAAGGACATACCGAATGCCTGATCGAATCTGCTAAAGAAAAGGCATTGTATGCCGGAGAAAAAGTTGCTGACAGAGTGGCCAATGAAACATCTGTCATTGCCGAAAAAGCCAATGATATCAAAGGCAAAGTGCACTCTATGGCTGATGAAGCTAAGAAGTAATCAATCTGTTCATTACCGTAAAAACAGAGGGAAGCGGGGTATCATACCTACACTCTCTCTGTTTTTCATTATATACTTGTGATTGAATGGGCCTCACTCACCAACGAAGCCGGATAATCGCAAATCTCCAATATCTTAATTGCATTATGTTCGGTCGCAACTCCGCGTTTCAACTTGTAATCGAAAGACAGGATACCATCTTTCACCGACTCGCTGAAATAGTATAATTCGTATTCATCTTCCAGCATATCGGCCAGTTCCAGATCGTGCGTAGACACAAATACCAGATTATCACTTTTCACCAGCCAGGAAAGCACAGCTTTCGAAATCGCTATCCGCTCCTTGGTATTGGTTCCTCTGAACAATTCATCGAGCAGGAAGAGATGGTTCCCATGACCGCTTTCATCTACGAAATCTTTGATAGTCGTCACTTCCTGCATAAAGTAACTCTTATTTTCCATTAGGTTATCTCCCTGGTGAATGGAGGACAGAAGAGAAATTCCGGTATTTATCTCAAAGACTTCCGCGAAACAAGTATGAAGTGCTTTCGCTGCCAACAGATTCACCCCTATCGTACGCATGAAACAGGTCTTACCTGCCATATTCGAACCGGTTATCAATGCCGATTTCTCATGAAGCACCATATCATTCGGAATACAGTTTTCTATCAGAGGATGATACACTGCCTGTGTACGCAATCGCTCCCCTGCCCTGTTATCTCCCGGCAGACAGTAATAAGGTAGCTCCTCCCTCAAGATGGCAACAGACAAAATAGAATCCAGAAAACCGATGAAGCGGTAAACATTGTGGATAGCCGTCGCCTTCTCCTTCAACAGATGAAAAGTTCTGCCTACCGCATACGCCTCGTGGAGAAAGAATACCCGGATTAATTCCGCTACCATATAAAACATAATAGCCATGTCGTTATCCAGACTGAGGTTGAAACGGAAATAAGAGATATACTTCTTCAGACCTTCCACAGCCTTCAAATCAGTCGTGATAGAAGGATCTACAGAGATAAACTCCTTATTCTGCGCCAGCTTTCCCGCCTGCCTTATCATCTTCAGAAGCTGAGGTATGGAGAAAAAGTATCTCTGGATTTTCGCCTTATTACGATAGTGCAACACTGCATTTGCCACGAATGAAAAGACAAATAAAGTAAGAAACACTCCCGAATGAGTGAGCAGCATCAGAGCCAGAAACAGCAAAGGCAGAAACCGACAGATATTAATAAGAACCATCTCCTTGGCACCAATCCCTGTATTATCATTTTCCAGAATGGATACGATGGAATAAGCATCCGGTTTATCCAGTTCTTTCAGTGAATTGCTTAAAAGAGTACGTAACCCCGTATGAGTTGCCAATGAAGACAGAAGTGCTTCCTGCTTTTCCATGCCGGAGGTTTTATCCGATAGCAGAAGATAATACAAATACTGCCTGCCTATACTGGAATGACAATAATCTATTTCGGCAAACAGGTCATCCAGATTCAGGTCGTCAATGCTGTTAGCGGATAAACCGGTTTCGCCTTCGGCATTTCTATAAAGGAAATAGTTCGCAATTTCGGACATGGTGTATTCTTTAATGTTCAGTAACTGTCTTGTGTATTTATTCAGCCTCTTCCAACTCCTGCATCTTTACAGTCAACCACTATATTCATCTTATAGACTAAAGATTTCACATTTGATGTCATAAAGCTCTGTTTTATAATCAATTTATTGAGTAAACAACAAATCTATTAAAATCAACTGGAAAAGCAAGCCCTTTTGGGGATATTGTTTTACCTGAACCACAATTCTTTCATGAAAAACAGATGTCCCATACACCACAAGCTCTCTCAAGCTCTACCAATGCAACTACATACCCCTGCATAAGAAAACAGGGAAATCCGGACTTCTACATCCGAACCTCCCTATTCTATACTCCTATCTACAAATACAAGTTTTGCTTTATCCGCAATGGAAATACTTATTAACCAGTTTCAGCATTTCCTCCTGATTATCGTGTACTTCACTACGCAAGGTACGATCTTCATAGGAACGCAATTTACTGATAATTCCATCGACCATTGCAGGACTAAATACATGATACTGTTCGAAAATAGCACGCTGTTTTTCCAGGCAATCGGCAGAAGCGGCACAGCTATCAGGGAGTTGAGCCAATTGTTTCAGCTTATCCTCATTTTCCTTCTTATGAATATTCACATTCACATAGGTCTTTTCTGCAATCTCCAAAGCATTTTCAATTTCAAAACCATGACGACATGCTACGGCCAGTCCCGCTATCAGTTGGTACAAATCGGCAGAACCGTCCGGAGAACGCATTTCCACAGTTTGTTTCTGTGTAGTATCATAGTGGCTGGGAGCTTCCAACGGATTAGCCAGCATACACATATCTGTCTTTGCCGACCATCCAAGCGGAACACGTACCAATACGGAACGGTTGCGATCACCCCAGCAAATATTTGTCGGAGCTTCCTGATGCGGCACCAAACGGAAATAAGAAGTAGGATTCGTATTACCGAAAGCTGTAATGGAAGGTGCAAGCTCCATCATTCCCGCAATAGCCTTACGGGCAGTTTCAGAAAGTACACCATCTTTCAACATCTGGTTTTGGCCGTCTTTCATAATACGCATATGGATATGCAATCCTGAACCGGCCTTTCCGGCTGTAATTTTCGGAGCAAACGTAATGTCATATCCATATTGATAAGCCAGATTACGGATAACCCATTTCGCAATCATCAACTGATCGGCAGCCAGGTCAGCACGTACCGGCAGGAATTCAATTTCATTTTGCTCATAGATTTTACCGTCAAGCGTGAAGTTACCTACTTCAGAATGCCCGTATTTGATCTGTCCGCCCGCCTTTGCAATATGCAGCATACAGTCGGTACGGAAGTCATTGAACTTGGCATAAGGAGCAGATTCATGATAGCCACGCTGGTCAGTGGCAGGGAACAGTCCACTATCTTCTGATATCACATAATATTCCAATTCACCCATAGCCTGGAATTCCATTCCGGTTACATCAGTAAAGGCTTTGCAAGCTTTACGCAACGTATATTCCGGTGAGCTTTCCAGAAGTTCGCCATCTTTATTGAAGTAAGAGCAAAGCATGGAAAGTGTTGTGGTTTCAGCAAAAGGATCGATAAAGGCTGTACAAAAACGCGGTACTACATACAAGTCGCTACTGCCCGCTTCGATAAATGGGAAAAGGCTTGATCCGTCTACACGTTCACCACAAGTCAGTATGGCATCAAGGTAAGCAGCGTCGTTAATGACAAAATTCAATGTTTTCAGTCGCCCGTCTGCTGCGGGATACATGAAGTTCACCATGCGGATATCGTTCTCCTTGATATAAGAAATAATGTCTGCTTTCGTAAATTCG
>OLWM01000900.1_pt1 | contig 12703 bp, 13 predicted proteins | sample 1644141 | NCBI WGS metagenome assembly OLWM01 (sample SAMEA103958150, study PRJEB25191) | human gut metagenome | biome: human-associated habitat [ENVO:00009003]; feature: intestine environment [ENVO:2100002]; material: feces | place: Germany | collected 2013/2015
GAGTACTTGGGTCTTCGTGGGCATTACGCTGGCCGCCTGGGTTGCCGTGAGCGCCGTGGACAACATCCGCGAACGCGGCCGCAACATGAAGGTAGGCTTTTTCAAGAAGTTGGCGAATCACCCGCGTGCCTTCTGGGGTATGCATCTTGCCCATCTCGGTGTGGCGATGTTCGTCGTGGGCGTGGCATTGGTCAAGGGGTATCCGGCCGAACGCGACGTGCGCATGTTGCCGGGAGAACATGTGACTGTCTCCGGCTACACCTTCACTTTCCATGGTACCGAGGAAGTGCGCGGTCCGAACTACACGGCCACCCGCGGTGACTTTATTGTCACCAGGGATGGCAAGGAAGTGGCTCGACTGCATCCCGAAAAGCGCAACTATTACAGCTCGCGCTCCATGCCGATGACAGAAGCAGCCATCAAGCACTCGATTGACGGCGACATTTATGTGAGCTTGGGTGAGCCGGTAGGTGAGGGAGCATGGATTGTGCGCGCTTACCGAAAGCCTTTCGTGACCTGGATTTGGTGGGGCACGATCTTGATGTCTCTGGGCGGCTTTATTGCCATCCTTGACCGTCGTTACCGTACTTCCCGTAAGAAGACCAACCGCGCGGCACAAGTCGCGGCTGTGGGAGACTGATCATGTTGCGATTGAAGTATCTCATTCCGCTTTTGATTTTCCTTTTCGTTTGCGTGTTTCTGTTCGTGGGCTTGTATCTTGATCCCCGCAAGGTTCCCTCGGCTTTGATCGACAAGCCCGCGCCTGAGTTCTCGCTTCCGACGATGAGCGGCGAGACCGTCACCAAGAAGGATCTTCTCGGTAAGGTCTATCTGCTCAACGTTTGGGCTTCCTGGTGCGAAGCCTGCCGCTACGAGCATCCGTATTTCATTCAGCTCAAGAATGAAGGCGTCAAGACCATGATGGTCGGATACAACTATCGCGACAAACCTGCTTTGGCCACTCGCTGGCTACAGGTTTTAGGTAACCCCTACGATGTCGTGCTTGTTGACGCCAGCGGCAAGGCTGCCATTGACTTCGGCGTATATGGCGCTCCGGAAACCTTCGTGATCGACAAGAAGGGCGTGATCCGCTACAAGGTGATCGGCCCGATGACAGAAGAAGTCTGGAAGAAGGATGTCAAGCCCATTGTTGATATGCTCGAGAAGCAGTAAATAAGGAGAGTACGACATGACATTCAAGAAACTGTGTCTTACGACCGCCTGCGCAGCGTTGATTTCATTTGCGGGCGTTGCGACTGCTCAGTCGGCTCCTTCTATTGCTCAGACCGTCGAAAACTCCAAGGAAGCCGTTCCGACGGCGTTTGACCCTGTGGCGCACAAGCGTGTACTGGGGATTTCCGAGCAGCTGCGCTGTCTGGTGTGTCAGAACCAGTCGATTGCCGACTCTAACGCCGAATTGGCAGTTGACCTTCGCAATCAGGTGATCGAACAGATCAATGCTGGTCGCACTGACGAAGAAATCATCAAGTACATGGTTGACCGCTATGGCGACTTTGTGCTTTATAACCCGCCTTTTAAAGCGAGCACGGTGATTTTGTGGGTGGGCCCTGCCGTACTTTTCTTTGGTGCCGTGATCGCCTTCTACATCAACCTGCGCCGCCGCAAGAGTCAGGTCGCTAAGACGGAGCGTGCATTAACGCCCGATGAGAAGCGTCGGGCCGAAGCACTGCTGCGCGGTGACAAATAACGAGCGGAGAGGAACAAGTGCTTTCTATATTTATCGCTATTGCCATTGCGCTCGTTGTCGTGGCGCTTGCGCTTATTGTTTGGCCGCTCGTTAAGAAAGATCATGACGACGGTTTGTCTCGCCGCAAGGCTGACAATTTGGCCATTTTGCGCCAGCAGTATGAAGAGCTTGAAGCTGACCATAAGGCCGGTCGCGTGAGCGACGACGAATACGAAGAGACGCGCGGGGAAATCGAAACCCGTGTGCTTGAAGAATCCAAGGATCCGGAAGATGCGGTGCCGCTCAAGCAGGGTAAGCAAGGTATTTACGCTGCTTTTGCTCTCGTGGTGATCATTCCAGTGGTTTCCTTTTTACTTTATCTGCAAATCGGTTCACCGATTGCGATGGACCCCGACTTCACGCGTCAGCAGGAGCAGATGCAGAAGATGTCAGGTCAGCACAGCGATGCAGAACTTGCCGAACAGGTGAAGTTCCTCGAAGAGCGACTGAAAGAACATCCCGATAACGCCGACGGTTGGATGATGCTTGCTCGTACGAGCGCGGCGGTCAAGGATTGGGCCAAGAGCTCTCAGGCCTTTGAACAGGTCAATCGCCTTGTTCCTGATAACGCCGACGTGCTGGCCGATTGGGCCGACGTGATGGCAGCCGCTCAGCAAGGTGACCTTGAAGGTCGTCCGAAGGAACTCATCGAAAAGGCGCTTGCCGTCGATCCGCAACACTGGAAAGCGCTTGCTCTAATGGGAACACTTTGCTTTAACAAGGGCGACTATGAAGGTGCCGTGAAGTATTGGAGCCGTATGCTTGCCGGTGTCGAACAGGGCAGCGAAGAATGGCGCCAGATCATGGAGAACATCGAACAGGCCCGTCGTGCCGGCGGTCTGCCGCCCGATCCCTCGATCGGTTCGATTGAGCCGCAGGCTGAAGCTTCTGCTACCGCGCAACCTGCAGCTTCCAATGCTGTGATCACCGGCGAAGTTGATGTTTCGCCTGAAATGAAGAGCAAAATCCGTCCCGACGACACAGTGTTCGTATACGCTCGTCCGATCGAAGGCAGCAAGATGCCGGTGGCGTTTGCAAGCTACAAGGGGAAGGATTTGCCCATTAAGTTCCGGTTGGACGCTCAAAGCCAGATGGGCATGGGCATGAAGACTCTGGCAGATGTCAAGGAAGCCTATGTTGAAGCTCGTGTGTCGCGCTCCGGTAACTTCATGCCGGCTTCCGGTGACCTCGAAGGCGCTGCCGACGGCAAGGTTGCTGTGGGCACCCAGGGCGTTCGTGTGATGATCAACAGAACTGTACAGTAAAGATTGGTTGACAATTTCCACTGAACATTGCCGTTGATCGGCACCAACAACCGCCGCTGATGCGTGAAATTTCTCGTGTCGCGGCGGTTTCTTTGTGTAACGTACTTGTCACAAGTCCGACGCACGAATCCCAACCACTTCTGCCTTTGGCGGTAGCAGTTTGAAACGTTTCTGAACGTCTGTTGGCAGGACTTTTTGCCATGATTGCAATCATCGAACGCGGGTTATGACTCCGCGGTTCTTGTAAAACAACAAAAAGGATGAGCCATCATGCGAGCTAAATCTTTCCTTGTCGTTTCTGTTTGCGCAGCACTTTTCGCAGCCGCGGGTGCTCAGACTGCTTTTGCTAAAACGCCTCGCCCGAACGGAACGATGGTGACCCTTCCCGTCACGGCCAGCATTGAAGTCGCCAATGACCAGGCTGTGATTGAACTCTATGTGCTCGAACAGAGCAAGGACATTGCGCAAGCTACGAACAAAGCGATCGAACGCGCTGCCGAAGGTCTCAAGCAGCTCAAGACTTTGTATCCGCAGGCCGAATTGAAGAACCAAACGCTCACCTCGACTCCGCGCTACAGCAAGGCCAAGGAAGGCGAAGCGCCTGAAATCGTCGGATGGGAAGTCCGTCAGTCTGTGTCAGCCAAACTCAAGAATGTCGAGCAGGCTGCTCCGTTCGTGCAGAGCGCACAGAAATACTTTGCTTTCCGTTCCGTGGGTTTCCAGTTGAGTCCCGAATCACGTGCGGCTGTGCAGGACCAGTTGGTGCGTGATGCCGTTAAAAACCTGAAGGCTCAGGCGAAAGTGATTGCCGAAGCCATGGTCGGACAAAACGCACGAGTGACTTACGAGACAGTCGACTTCCATAACTCGGCCTACGATCGTCCGGTCACGTACCGCATGAACGCCGACATGGTGATGGCCAAGGCAACGGCCGCCGAGGCTGCGCCCGCGCTTCCTGTTTTTGAGCCTGGCATGACGACGCTCAGCCGCAATCTGACAGCCAAAGTGCGCATCAATCCGCAGGCTAAAGCTAAGGTTAAGGCAAAGCCCAACGACCAGGACGCTGACAAGCCGCGAATTATGCTACCGATCGCAAATCCGTAGAGCTAAAAAACGAGAAGGCTGGCCGTCTGCCTTCTCGCTTCAGTGCACACCGTGCCCGTACTTCGACAGTACGGGCTTTTCCTTGATCAGAACAGGCGTTTGACAGCTTCCATTGCAGCCAGATGAGCCGTGTCGGCGGCAATCATGAACGGAGCAAGGGCTTCCGAGTTGCCCGATGAGATGACACCGGCAGAAGTAATGTAGTCGGTGACCCATTCGCGAGGAATGATGTCGGCGAGGGGCCGGCGAGACACGGGAACGGCTCCCAGGCTCGGATCTTGTCCTGAAAATTCCTCGAACGGGGCCTCCTGAGCAGTTGCGTAGTTTGCATCGAACACATAGCGGTAGGCAACAATGTGCACGGGGATGCCGAGTTGTTTGGCAAGGGCTGCTGGTGCGGTGGCACCTGCCGGAGTGATCACGTCGCCGTTTGCGCAAATACGCGCGCCGATCACGTAGAGGGCTTGAGCGTTTTCGCGCAGCATAAGATGAGGTAACCCTGCATCCGTCACAAGGTCGGCAGGGCAGCCCGCGGCCAGTAGTTCTTTAACCGTGTAGTAAGTTTCGGTGAGAGGCGAAGCAACCGGGCAGAAGACTCGAGGAACAGTCTTGCCTTTGTGTTTGCGATCAATCAGTACCGGAACCAGAGTACCGCGAGATACGGAGTGTTGGGAACCAAAGCCGCCTACGGCGGCGATGACTCCGTTTTGCGGCAAGGTGCTTTCGAGATACGGCCTCATTTGCGACTCAATGCTGTCGATCGAATTGCAAATGATGGAATGCAGGCATTTCAGGGCCTTGCAGCAGTCCTGAGGTGTTGCGTCGTCGTTGATGAGATCGGAGACAAGTCGCGAGATCGCATTGACTGTTCGGCTCAGCGGGAAACTGTAGGGGCGAGCAGCCTTAAGAGCCAAAACAGCCTCTTGAAGCGTGTAGTAGAAAGAGGCAGAAGTCGAGTTGTTAGCGTGAACCTGAGCCTGCAGACAGACACCGGCAGCCGAAATGCCGGGAATTAGTCCGGGGCCGGTAACGATGTAATCTCGCAATGCCTGAGCCAGAGGGTTGATGGACTCGAAACGCACATACTCTTCAGTTTCAAAGTTGCGGCTGTTGCGAATTTGTAAGCCGGATTCCGTCAGGAGATAGCTTTGGGACATAGACGCGACCATTTGGTTACTCGGCAAAAATAGCGAATCTAATTCTCGAAGAGGACTGATCTTGACAGGTTTTTTGTCCATGTTTGATACGCGAATCGGACAAAAAACGGTGTTCTTCCGAAGAAGAGCACCGCGTCAGACAGCAATTGTGCCTGAAACAAAAGCGTCGGCAAGCCAGACTATATTGACTTTGTGAACAAGTGGTGTGGGCTCGCAGACAACAAAACGTCTCAGATGTCGAAAATTTTCTCGAGAGCGTTTCGGTCGGTTGCCAAATTCGGTTTCTCCGAAAGCGCGATCATGAGTTTCAGTCGGGCTTTGGCGGCTGAAATCTCTCCGCCCATTGCTAGTCCCGCGCGCCTCGTATCAGTGACACTACCGGGATAACCGTAGACATCGAGCACGCGCCCGCCCGGTGTCCGGGTGGTGAGTACGACGGCAACCCCCGCTTTGACAGCGTCTTCGATTCCCGGAACCATTCCCGGCGGTACGTTGCCGCGACCGAATCCTTCGATTACGATGCCTTGACACCCTTGCGAAACGGCGAAGTCAATGTAGTCGCGAGTTGAGCCGGTCATGCACTTGATGAGATCCACGCGGGCGTTGAGAGTCTTGGGAGCAAAGCGAACGACATTGAGAGGTTTGCGGCGAATCACGACGCGATCGCTGTCGACGTATCCGATCGGCCCCCACCAGGGGGATTGGAAAGTGGCAGGATTAGCCGAGTGGGTTTTAGTGACTTCGGCTGGCGCGTGCAGCGTTTCGTTGAGACACACCATAACCCCCAGGCCAACGGCTTGGGAGCTTGCAGCGGTCCTGACGGCGCTCAGAATATTCATGGGACCGTCGGGACTGGTGTCGCCGGCGCCGCGCATGGCAGCGGTTGTGACGATGGGTTTGGGACCGTTGTGAAGCAGGTCCAGAAAGTAACTGGTTTCTTCCAGCGTATCGGTTCCGTGCGTAACGATGGCACCGGCAACATCATCGCGAGCCAGGATTTCTTCAAGTTTGATGTGCAAGTTCCACATGTTCTGCGGGGTCATGGCCGGAGAAGCGATGTTGGAAAATTGAATGAACTCCAACGGAGCAACATTTGCGAGCTCCGGAACGGCGGCGGCCAAGTCTTCACCCGTACAGGCCGGCACAAGTCCGTCTTTTTCAGGATCGTATTTCATGGCAATGGTGCCGCCCGTTGCAACAACGACTACTTTCTTGTCAATCATCAAAAACCTTTGCTGAAGTTGTAACTCTATGGCGCCTAAAATGCGCAATCTGTAACTTTACAGCACAGGCCGCAAAGCTCCTGACGTAAATCAGGAAAGGACGTAAAAGGCGATAGGCCGAATGTGCTTTTTCTCGCGCTTCAGTCTCGGTTTGTCGTTGAGCGGAAAAAACGGTTGTCAAGGTTGATAATTTCTTTTCCAATCAATATAATGGCGCGTTCGACGTGCGTGTTGACGGCGGCATCTCTGTTGTCAGTGCGCTTATGTCGCTGAATTTAAAGTATTTGTACGCCTCATTTCGATGCAAGATGTGGCCTACGGATGCTTCAAACACTAAAAGTTAACTTTTAACCCACGTGGGGTATTAAGAAAATGGCTGTTCAGCAAAATAAGAAATCTACCAGCAAGCGCGGCAATCACCGCGCTCACGACTTCCTCACCAACCCGGCAACCGCCGTTGAACCCGGTACCGGTGAAGTGCACCGCCGTCACCACATCAGCCCGAATGGTTTCTACCGCGGCAAGAAGGTTGTGACGACCAAGCAGGACGCTGCTGAAGAATAATCTCGGTTCCCGGTCAATTCTGACGGCTGGAACGCGAGGCACAGGCTCAGGGGAGATCGGCAACGGGTGAAACACCGCGCCTAACCCCATGTCTCGGTCAATGTCGGAGGCATCCGGCAGCCCGGCAAAGCCGCCCCGGCCTTGAGAGTCGCTGCAGCACTTGAAAGGCGCCGCCGCTTCAAAGCTCGGTCGACAGAAAAAACTGAAACCAAGTGAAAAAGGAGATCGTCTGTACGGACGAATCTCCTTTTTTGATGCCTGCCGTTTGCTAATATCGCTTCGCTAATGCTTTTTGACGACCGGCGGCCTAAATGTGAAACAGCAGTGAGGCGAATCGGTTCGTCGTGTTTTTTTAGATGGAACGAATGACAGACTGCACCAACCGCATCTACACCCGAGTGCTGACTACCGGTTCTAAGTTAGCTGATCGTGTCGTCACCAACGACGATCTTGCTAGAGCACTCGCCGAACGGGGCATCGAGACGAGCGACGAATGGATTCGCACGCGCACAGGCATCGGTTGTCGTCATATTGCTTCAGAGGGGCAGACGACGCTTTCGCTGGCCGTGGATGCGACCCGAGACGCTCTGACGCGCGGCAATATCGATCCTCAGACAATCGACCTCATCATCGTGGCGACGACCACTCCCGACGGCTTATTTCCCTCGATGGCCTGCCGACTGCAAAATGCCTTGGGCATCAAGGGTTGTGCGGCTTTTGACGTTCAGGCGGTATGTGCTGGTTTTGTCTACGCCATGAGTGTGGCAGACGGTCTGATTCGCACCGGTGGTTACAAGCGAGCCCTTGTTGTGGGCGCAGAAGTGCTGAGCCGACTGCTTGACTGGAACGACAGAACGACTTGTGTTCTTTTCGGCGACGGCGCAGGCGCCGTTGTGATCGAAGCCTGTGAGCGGGAAGGCATTCTTGCACACCGTATGCATGCCGATGGCTCTTTCGGCGTGGATACGCTTGCGTGTGACGCTCGCATCGAAAACGGAAAGATTGCCGGCGATCCCTTTATCCAGATGAACGGACGGCAGGTCTTTAAGCTGGCCGTGAGTTCTCTGTCCGAGAGCTTTGTGGAGGTCTGCGGCATGGCCGGTATCGCTCCGAGCGAGGTTGACGTTTGGGTGCCGCATCAGGCCAACATCCGCATCATCGAGATGATTGCCGACAAGCTCGGTATTCCTAAGGAAAAGACTGTGGAAACGGTGCAGATGCACGGCAATACCTCGGCAGCAAGCGTTCCGTTGGCGCTCGATTGGGCCGTTAAGAACGGAAGAATTCATGAAGGCGACACCGTCATGCTACAAGGCGTCGGTGCCGGCATGACTTGGGGCAGCGTGCTCCTGAAGTGGTAAAGGACAGAAATACCGGAGAACGGAATTGAAATTAGCGTTTGTATTCCCCGGACAGGGATCGCAGAAGGTCGGCATGGCCGATTGGGCTAAGGAGTCGGATGCGGCAGCGGCTGTGATGCGGGCAGCAGATCGCGCGCTCGGTGAACAGCTCAGTGAACTGATTGCCCACGGTCCCGATACGGAATTGAATTTGACAGTCAACACGCAGCCCGCTCTGTTGGCAACGAGTTACGCTGTTTTTGCGGCATGGAAGGAAGCGGGTGGTCCTACACCCGAAGTGATGGCCGGTCACAGTCTCGGCGAATACACGGCTCTGACGGCCGCAGGCGTCTTCTCGATCGAAGATGCTGTGCGTCTTGTGCGTTTCCGTGCGAGCGCTATGCAGTCGGCGGTGCCTGTTGGTGTGGGCGGCATGGCTGCCATTTTGGGCCTCAGCGACGAAGTGGTGATTGATCTTTGTGCCAATGCCGCTCAGGGTGAAGCGGTTGAAGCGGTGAACTTCAACTGCCCTGGACAGGTTGTGATTGCCGGTCACAAGGCGGCTGTTGAGCGTGCTTGCGCTCTGGCTCTTGAAGCCGGTGCCAAACGTGCCGTTGTGCTTGCCGTTTCGGCGCCGTTTCACAGCACGCTGTTGCAGCCAGCGGCTGACCGTCTGGCCGAGGAGTTGGCACGCACACCGATGCAGGAACCGACGGTTGCCGTTGTGGCAAACGTCGACGTTGCTTGCCACAAGTCGATCGACGAAATCCGTGCCGCATTGGCCAAGCAGGCCGCCAGCGCCGTGCTCTGGACCGGCTGTGTGAAGAAAATGCAGGAAATGGGTGTAACCCATATCGTCGAATGTGGACCGGGCCGCGTGCTTGCCGGTCTGGTTCGCCGCATTGCTCCCGAAATCACAGTTGCCAACGTGAGTGACCTGGCTAGTGTCAAAAACGTGATTGCTCAACTCAACGCATAAATCGAGAAGAAGGAAAGAATATGCAGAACTTTTTTACCGCTGAAAGCTTTGCCGGACGCGTTGCGCTTGTGACGGGTGCAACCCGCGGCATCGGTCGCGCCGTGGCGCTGGCTTTAGCCGACTGCGGCGCCAAGGTGATCGGCACGGCGACGTCCGAAACCGGTGCGGCACAGATCAGCGAAGCGCTGGGCGACAAGGGCCGCGGCATCGTCCTGAACGTGACAGACGCAGAGGCGAGCAAGGCGGCTGTGGAAGCGATCGTTGCCGAATTCGGTCGCATTGACATTCTTGTCAACAACGCCGGCATAACCCGCGACATGCTTGCGATGCGTTTGTCCGACGAAGCTTGGGACGCCGTGATTGAGACCAATTTGACGGCCGTGTTCCGTCTTACCCGTGCCGTGTTGCGCCCGATGATGAAGCAGCGCTTCGGCCGCATCATTAACATGAGTTCCGTGGTTGGGGCGATGGGCAACGCAGGCCAGGCTAATTATGCGGCTGCCAAGGCCGGCATGATCGGCATGAGCAAGTCGGTGGCCCGTGAAGTTGCTTCCCGTGGCGTGACTGTCAATTGCGTGGCCCCTGGTTTTATTGAAACGGATATGACCGCCGCGTTGCCCGAAGACGTCAAAACGCATCTCATGGCACAAATTCCGGCGGCACGCCTCGGCAAAACGGATGATATTGCAGCAGCCGTCCTTTATTTGGCTTCTGAGCCCGCCGGCTACGTCACCGGGATCGTTTTGCACGTCAACGGCGGCATGTTCATGGGATGATGTAATTAGGCCTCAAGCCTGATAAAATCCCCCGATTAGAAAATTTTCTTCGGCAAACGGATAACCGTTTGCTCAACACAGACTAATTCCGCGGAGTAGGAAATGGAAGATTTGGAACAGAAAGTCAAGCAGATCATCGCTGAACAGCTTGGCAAGAACGAAGCCGACATCAAGAATGAAGCTTCCTTCATCGAAGACCTCGGCGCCGACAGCCTTGACACGGTTGAACTCGTGATGGCTCTTGAAGATGCTTTCAAGATCGAAATCCCGGATGAACAGCAGGAAAACCTGCGCACCGTTCAGCAGGCTATCGACTTCATTCAGGCCAACGTTAAGGCCTAATGCCTCTTGAGGCGCTGTCCGAGAGAGGGTAAGTGACCTTGTCGTCGGGCGGCATGAAGCAAAAGGGGGCGGTAGCCCCCTTTTTTTAGCGGATTTATATTGCACAGAACAACAGGAAGGAAAATAAAAAGATGCGCCGTGTGGTTGTGACCGGTTTGGGCATGGTATCGCCGCTGGGACTCGATGTGGAATCGAGCTGGAAAGCGTTATTGGCTGGCGAATGCGGCATCGGACCCATTACTGAATTTGACGCCTCCGAATTCGGCTGCCGTATTGCCGGTGAGGTCAAGAATTTTGATCCCGCTGCCGGCGGTATGCAGGCTAAGGAAGCTCGTCGTTACGACCGTTATGTGCAATTTGCCGCTGCCGCCGCTACCGAAGCTCTCAAGGATGCCGGTCTTGATTTCGTTGGTAACAATGAAGCGGGCGATCGCGCCGGTTGCATCATTGGCTCCGGCATCGGTGGTCTGGAAACGATTTGCGTCAACCATAAGGCGATGCTCGAACGCGGTCCGCGTCGTATTTCCCCCTTCATGATCCCCGGTTGCATCATCAATATGGCTTCGGGGCTGGTGGGAATCGTGAAGAACCTTCGCGGTCCGAATCTCGCTACAGTGACGGCTTGCGCCACCGGTTTGCATGCTATTGGTGAAGCAGCTTGGATTATTCGCCGTGGCGACGCCGACGTAATGCTGGCGGGCGGCACCGAAGGCACGGTTTGCGAGGTCGGTATCGGTGGCTTTGACAGCATGCATGCCTTGTCCCGTCGCAACGACGATCCGGCTCACGCTTCTCGTCCGTTTGACGTGGATCGCGATGGTTTTGTGATGGGCGAAGGCTGTGGCCTGCTCGTTCTCGAAGACTATGATCACGCTGTGGCTCGCGGTGCGAAGATCTACTGCGAACTCGCCGGCTATGGTTTGTCGGGCGATGCATATCACATCACGACGCCGGCCACTGACGGTCCTGTTCGTTCCATGAAGATGGCTCTGAATCACGCCGGTCTAAAGCCTGAGGATATCGACTACCTCAATGCGCACGGTACGTCGACTTCTGTGGGCGATATCAACGAATCCCGCGCTGTGCGCGAACTCTTCGGTGAACACACCGACAAGCTCGTGGTAAGCTCCACCAAGGGCGCGACGGGCCACTTGCTCGGCGGTGCCGGCGGTATCGAAAGTGTCTTTACTGTGCTCGCCATTCGTGATCAGGTGGCTCCTCCGACGATCAATATCGTCAATCAGGATCCGGAATGTTGCATCAATGTTTGCAAGGACAAGCCGCAGCAGATGGAAATCCGCGCTGCCGTCAAGAACAATTTCGGCTTCGGCGGTACCAACGCCACGCTGGTGTTTAAGCGTGTTTAACGTTACCACGGAGTTGTAAGGCACAGAGAAGAACGGTCCTCAACGGGCCGTTTTTCGTATTTGCACGTACGAAAATGCCCGGAGCGGTTCGCTGCGGAACTCCCCGGGCTTTCGGTCTTTCCTGGAAACGAACAGGCGACTCGTCACTGACGCTCGTTCGAAAACACATTAGCTGATTGTCCGTCAAAAAGCTATTGCGCAGATGTATTGTCTGTTGCAGACTGTTCGGCTTTAGCCTCAGCTTCTTCTTCGGCCTTTTCACGAGCAATGCGTGCGGCTTCGGCGCGAGCGGCATCTGCTTCGGGCGAATTGTCGATGAACGTATTTTCCGGTCCTTTCATGAGGCCGACACAACGGAACACCACGATGGCCTTAACGCCTTCGCCCTTGGGATTCTTGCCGGAAACACCGTCAATGAGCTGAGCTCCCTGACCGTTTCTCATGCAGAAGTCTTGAGCACGCTGATACAGGAATTCGCGCAGCTGCAGTTGCTGATTGATATTCGGACGTGTGCCGGAAATACGGTAAAGGTTGTAGTCGATTTTTTTCGACGTCCGAATAGTTGGCGCTTTTTTCGATCGCCTCTATCATGCCGCTGCATCCGGTCAAAAGGCCCGTGCTGAGAGCAAGAATTGCTGCACCCGTCAAAATCTTTCGCATGTTTGTCCTTTCAAGAGAATTTTTTTATTGCTTTCGAGAAGCGACTGCAACTTCCACGTATGTTATCAGCGCCGGGATCGTCATTCCTTGGTACGCGATCAGGCCAGCTTGGGGATGAAAGCGTCCGGTTCTCACAAGAGACTTGTGGTGGCGAAGCGAAAGCTCCCGCTGTTCGTCGT
>OLWM01000915.1_pt1 | contig 12553 bp, 10 predicted proteins | sample 1644141 | NCBI WGS metagenome assembly OLWM01 (sample SAMEA103958150, study PRJEB25191) | human gut metagenome | biome: human-associated habitat [ENVO:00009003]; feature: intestine environment [ENVO:2100002]; material: feces | place: Germany | collected 2013/2015
TTTAATTTATAAGTTTCTCTTTATTGTGTAAGTTCCTGATTATTTCCTGTATATATTTGCAGAATAATGTGTTGAATCCATCTTTGACATGACGAAAAGACCTGTTTATATATTCAATCCGGAGCATGATATGGCGTTGGCAAGCGGTGAGACGAACTATATGGCGCCGGCTTCCGCCCGACAGATGGCGAGTGACCTGGCGTTGCTTCCTATGTGGTATGCCGAAGCGGGAAGTGCGGTGCTTGCACCGTCTGCTTATAATGCGGACTTCCTGAAAACAAAGAGTGAACTTTTGGGCATGGATGTGGCCTTGTTGACGGAACCGGAAGTGGCTGACGGTAAAGACTGGAAGTTCTCTCCGTGGGGTTGGGACCCTGCTTTGCGGAAGCGTTTGATGACATTGGGGGCAGGTCAGACGGAGCTGCCTTCTGCGGATTATATGAATATTCTGAGAGAGCATTCGCATCGTCTGCAGGCGGTAAAGTTGTTGCCTGGGTTGCGGTTGAATGAATACTTCTGTGGAGAATCTTTTTATTTGAGTACTTTGGCGGAGTGCAGTGCGTTCGTCGAAGGGCGGGAAGCGTGCTTGTTAAAAGCTCCGCTTTCCGGAAGCGGGAAAGGATTGAATTGGTGTAAAGGCATATTTACTACTTTTATTTCCGGTTGGTGTGCCCGTGTCGCTGCTTCTCAGGGTGGGGTGGTAGGCGAACCTATATATAATAAGGTGGAACAACAAGGCCATCCTCGAAGCTTCACCGGCTTCCGCTGGATGGCCCAATACAAGAAATATTCCGAAAATATACACACCGGACGCTACGCCATCCGGCCGGGGGAAAACGTATATCACGTATTCAGCCGTCTGTACCGCGGATATCAAGAACCTACGAACCTCACCGTCGGCAGCGTACGCACACTGGACCGGCTGGCACGCAGCGTAGGCAAACAGCTCATGATAGACTCCGCCGAAATAGCCGGATTGATGAACGACTCCGCATTCCAACAAAAACTGGGATACAACAAAGAGACCCTGCCCTGCCTCTTCATCCCCGAAACCTACCAAGTCTATTGGGACATGAGTGCAGAAGAGTTCTTCGAAAGAATGCAAAAAGAGCACCAGAAGTTCTGGAACCAGGAACGCTTAGACAAAGCCACCGCCATCGGAATGACCCTGACGGAAGTCTGCACCCTCGCCTCCATCGTCGAGGAAGAGACAAACAACAATCCCGAAAAACCAATGGTGGCAGGGCTCTACATCAACCGCCTGCACACCGGCATGCCCCTGCAAGCCGACCCTACCATCAAATTTGCCTTGCAGGACTTCGGCTTGCGGAGAATTACGAATGCCCATCTGGCAGTAGAATCCCCCTACAATACCTATCTCAACACCGGACTACCTCCCGGTCCCATACGCATCCCCTCACCCATCGGGCTGGATGCTGTGCTGAATTATACGAAACACAACTACCTCTATATGTGTGCCAAAGAGGACTTCTCAGGCACCCATAACTTTACATCCAATTATGCCGAGCACATGAAAAATGCAAGAAAATATTGGAATGCATTAAACGAAAGAAAGATTTTTAAGTAATTTGCTGATAAAATAAAAGCAAAATCCTATATTTGCGTCAAATATTAATCCATGACTAACACTTAAATATTCAGATATGAGCAAGCAACTCTTACTTGGCGATGAAGCCATTGCACAAGCTGCATTAGATGCCGGACTTTCGGGTGTATATGCCTATCCCGGCACTCCTTCTACGGAAATCACCGAATATATTCAGATGGCACCGATTACTGCCGAAAAGAACATCCATAACCGCTGGTGCTCTAACGAGAAAACTGCGATGGAGGCTGCCCTGGGCATGTCCTTTGCAGGCAAGCGTTCACTGGTGTGCATGAAGCACGTGGGTATGAACGTAGCTGCCGACTGTTTCATCAATTCCGCCATTACCGGAGTAAAAGGCGGTCTGATAGTCATTGCTGCCGACGACCCCAGTATGCACTCTTCACAGAATGAGCAGGACAGCCGTTTCTATGGCGACTTCTCCCTCATCCCGATGTACGAACCAAGCAACCAGCAAGAAGCATACGACATGGCGTACAACGGATTCAGCTTCTCCGAACAGACCGGCGAACCCATCCTGATGCGCATGGTTACGCGCCTGGCACACTCCCGTTCCGGCGTAGAGCGCAAGGAGCAGCAACCGCAGAATGAGATTTCCTTCAGCGACGACCCGCGTCAGTTCATCCTCCTGCCGGGTAATGCACGCAAACGTTACAAAGCATTGCTGCAACGCCAGGACGAATTTATCAAAGCTTCTGAAAACTCCGCTTACAACAAATATACCGACGGCCCCAACAAAAAGCTGGGTATCGTGGCATGCGGCATCGGCTACAACTACCTGATGGAGAACTATCCCGAAGGTTGCGAATATCCGGTACTGAAAATCGGACAATACCCGTTGCCCAAGAAACAGCTGATGCAGCTGGTAGAAGCATGTGACGAGATTCTGGTACTGGAAGACGGACAACCGTTCGTAGAAAAACAACTGAAAGGCTATCTGGGCATCGGCATCAAAGTAAAAGGCCGTTTGGACGGCACTCTTTCACAAGACGGAGAGCTGAACCCGGACAGCGTGGCACGTGCCGTAGGCAAGGAGAACAAGGCTGAATTCAGCGTTCCTTCTCTGGTAGAGATGCGCCCGCCCGCTTTGTGCGAGGGTTGCGGCCATCGCGACATGTACACGGTGCTGACCCAAGTATTGAAAGAAGAATATCCCACTTATAAGGTGTTCAGCGACATTGGTTGCTACACGCTGGGAGCCAATGCCCCATTCAACGCCATTAACTCTTGTGTGGATATGGGCGCCTCCATCACCATGGCGAAGGGTGCTTCAGATGCCGGCCTGCATCCTGCCGTAGCCGTCATCGGCGACTCCACCTTCACCCACTCGGGCATGACGGGACTGCTGGATTGCGTCAACGAAAACGCCGACGTCACCATCGTCATCTCCGACAACGAAACCACCGCCATGACCGGAGGACAAGATTCTGCCGGCACCGGACGTCTGGAAGCCATCTGCGCCGGCATCGGTGTAGCTCCCGAACACATCCGCGTCGTAGTGCCCTTGAAGAAAAACTACGAAGAGATGAAGCAAATCATCCGGGAAGAAATCGAGCACCACGGCGTATCCGTCATCATCCCCCGCAGAGAATGTATCCAAACATTAGCACGCAAAAAAAGAAACAAGTAAAGCCATGAAAAAAGACATCATACTTTCCGGCGTAGGAGGACAAGGTATCCTCTCCATCGCCACCGTAATCGGCAAAGCAGCCCTCAAGGACGGACTCTACATGAAGCAGGCAGAAGTACACGGCATGAGCCAGCGAGGCGGCGACGTGCAGTCCAACCTGCGCATCAGCGACCAACCCATCGCTTCGGACCTCATTCCCACAGGAAAATGCGACCTCATCATCTCCCTGGAACCGATGGAAGCACTGCGCTACCTCCCCTACCTCAGCCCCGAAGGTTGGCTGGTGACCAATGAAGCCCCCTTCATCAACATCCCCAACTATCCGGCAGAAGAAGACATCAAGGCCGAAATCAACAAGCTGCCGCATAAAATCATGCTGAACGTAAACGAAGTGGCAAAAGAAGTCGGCTCTCCCCGCGTAGCGAACATCGTACTGCTGGGCGCCACCATCCCCTTCCTCGGCATCGACTACGCAAAGGTGCAAGACAGCATCCGCGAAATCTTCCAACGCAAGGGCGACGCCATTGTAGAGCTGAACCTCAAAGCGTTGGCTGCCGGCAAAGAGATTGCTGAAAAACTGATGTAAACTATAATTGACTCTAAATTTCAACATACCATGAATAACAAATACTGGGAAGAAGAGATTGAAACGATGCCCCGTGAGCAGTTGCGCGAACTGCAACTGCAACGGTTAAAAAAGACTGTCAGCATTGCCGCCAACTCTCCTTATTATAAAAAGGTATTCCAAGAGCATGGCATCACTGCCGACAGCATCCGGTCTATAGAAGACATACGTAAGATACCGTTTACTACCAAGGCCGATATGCGCGCCAATTATCCTTTTGGATTAGTAGCAGGCGATATGCGTGAGAACGGAGTACGTATCCATTCTTCCAGTGGCACTACGGGCACGCCGACGGTCATCGTACACTCCCAACACGATTTGGACTCTTGGGCTAACTTAGTGGCACGCTGCCTCTATATGGTAGGTATCCGTAAGACGGATGTTTTCCAAAACAGCTCCGGTTACGGCATGTTCACCGGAGGACTGGGCTTTCAGTATGGAGCCGAACGTCTGGGTGCGCTGACTGTTCCTGCCGCTGCCGGAAACAGCAAGCGTCAGATAAAGTTCATCACCGACTTCAAGACCACTGCCCTGCATGCCATTCCCAGCTATGCCATCCGCTTGGCAGAGGTATTCCAGGAAGAAGGGATGGACCCCGCCGGCACAAGTCTGAAAACGCTTGTTATCGGTGCCGAACCCCACACAGACGAGCAACGCAGAAAGATTGAACGCATGCTTGGCGTCAAAGCCTATAACAGCTTTGGTATGACTGAAATGAACGGTCCCGGCGTAGCCTTCGAGTGCACCGAACAAGACGGCATGCACTTCTGGGAAGATTGCTACCTGGTCGAAATCATTAACCCGGAAACCGGCGAACCCGTACCGGAAGGTGAAATCGGCGAACTGGTACTGACAACGCTGGACAGAGAGATGATGCCCCTCATCCGCTACCGTACACGCGACCTTACCCGCATCCTGCCCGGCAAGTGCCCTTGCGGACGTACCCACATCCGTATAGACCGCATCAAAGGCCGTAGCGACGATATGTTCATCATCAAGGGAGTCAATATCTTCCCCATGCAGGTGGAAAAGGTGCTGGTACAATTCCCCGAATTGGGCAGCAATTACCTCATCACGCTCGAAACGGTCAATAACCAGGATGAGATGATTGTGGAAGTTGAACTTAGCGACCTCTCTACTGACAATTATATCGAGCTGCAAAAGATTAGCAAAGCCATTACCCGCCAGCTGAAAGACGAGATTCTGGTAACTCCGAAGTTACGGTTGGTAAAGAAAGGTTCCTTGCCGCAGAGCGAAGGAAAAGCCGTCAGGGTAAAAGACTTACGGGACAACAAATAAACTTAAAAAAACTCTTTTCAAAACAGACCATCTGTTCACCCGATACAGATGGTCTGTCTTGTATAAACACATCATCTATCTTCCCTTGACACATCATCTGTTTCAGCATCACGTATCATCGTTTCACAATCACCCACATCCGCATAAAACGAAAGAGGAACGGTTATCCAAACAGATTACCGTTCCTCTTTTATAGAAAGCCGCACCGATGATGTGATGAAACTCCGTATGACATGATTTGAGTGCTCCTCCTCTTTGTAATCCACCGACTCAAGAGTTACCCCGAAGGGCGTGGCCCGCCATTGAGAAGCGAAGCTTGTCTCGGTATTTCATAAAAATTGATGAGTTTCCCGATCCAATCAATGCGGCTATTTTTTCTATAACAAAGGTAATGAGTTTCTATGAAAGAAACAAGTAAAAGCAGTAAATTGTTTCAAGTCCTTTTCAAGTTTTAACCCCTCCCCGGAGTATCAGAAAACAAAAAGTGCTGACTACCAAAAGAGTAATCAGCACCTCGTAATTTATCTGCTAACTGTTTTTATGCAGCCTTTGCTTTAGCAACGATAGCCTTGAAAGCTTCCGGATGGTTCATCGCTAAATCAGCCAACACTTTGCGGTTGATTTCAATACCAGCTTTGTGCAAAGCGCCCATCAGCTTAGAGTAAGACATACCTTCCAGACGAGCGGCAGCGTTGATACGCTGAATCCACAAAGCACGGAAGTTTCTCTTCTTGTTCTTACGGTCACGGAACGCATAGGTCAAACCTTTTTCCCAAGTATTCTTGGCAACAGTCCAAACGTTCTTTCTTGCACCAAAGTAACCTCTGGTCAATTTCAAAATTTTCTTTCTTCTTGCTTTAGAAGCAACATGATTTACTGATCTTGGCATAGTTTTACTTGTTTTTGAATGTTAGCGCCGTTACTTCACGCAGCGGACTTAAAGCTAATGCATTCGGTTAATAACTTTAATACTTTTGTACGCTTTTCAATTACTTCATTGCTAAGAGCTCTTTCACCTGGCTTACATCTGTTGTACTAACAAGTGTAGAGTAGCACAAGTTTCTTTTCTGCTTCTTAGTTTTCTTAGTCAGGATGTGACTATGAAAAGCGTGCTTTCTTTTGATTTTACCTGTTCCGGTAAGAGTAAATCTCTTTTTAGAACCGGAGTTAGTCTTCATCTTTGGCATCTTTTTTAAACTTTTTAATTATTAAATTATATGGCAACGCACTATACCTATGGCGTTACTCACTTCTTTATTCTTCTTCGGTTTCAGCCGACGCAGCCTTTGGCGCATCTTCTGCAGGCTTGGGAGCCGCGCTCTTCTTAGGTGCCGCCACTTTCTTCGGAGAGAGTTGGATTGTCATTCTCTTTCCTTCCAAAACCGGCATCTGGTCTACCTTCGCATAGTCTTCCAAATCATTGGCAAAACGGAGCAGCAACACTTCACCTTGCTCTTTGAACAAGATAGAACGGCCTTTAAAGAATACGTAGGCTTTCACCTTATCGCCATCTTCCAAAAAGCCTTTGGCATGCTTCAACTTGAAGTTATAATCATGGTCATCAGTCTGAGGTCCAAAACGTATTTCCTTCACGTTCACCTTCACCTGCTTTGCCTTTTGTTCTTTCTGACGCTTCTTTAACTGATAAAGAAATTTAGAATAATCAATAATACGACAAACAGGGGGTTGTGCATTTGGAGAAATCTCCACGAGATCCGCTTCATGTTCTTCAGCAAGTCTTAAAGCCTGCGCTATCGGATACACTTTTGGTTCTACTTCATCGCCCACTATGCGGACTTCTTTGGCCCGGATTTGTTCGTTAATCCGATGTTGCCCTTTTAAGCTGTCATTCTTCATTAAATAACGTTTACTTCCAGTTTGTTTCTTATTTACTATTCCCAAATTAATGTTTTTGTTAAGTAAAAGCGAACTTTAGAACATCTAATATATGCTATGCTTCTACAATTGGGCGCAAAGTTACCATTTATTTATCATATTCTGAACTTCTTCGTTCATTTTTTTGGCAAATTCTTCAAATTTCATGGTTCCTTTATCACCTTCTCCCTGCTTGCGGACAGCAACTTCCTTGTTTTCAGCCTCCTTTTCACCTACAACCAGCATGTACGGAATACGCTTCATCTCATTGTCACGAATCTTACGACCAATCTTTTCATTACGTTCATCCACAATGGCACGGATGTCATATCGCTTCAAATATTGTTTCACTTCATGCGCATAGTCGTTGAACTTCTCGCTGATAGGCAGGATGGCAACCTGGTCAGGAGTCAGCCACAACGGGAACTTACCGGCCGTATGCTCAATAAGCACAGCCACGAAGCGTTCCATGGAGCCGAACGGAGCACGGTGAACCATTACGGGACGGTGCTTCTGATTGTCAGCACCGGTATATTCCAGCTGGAAACGTTCCGGCAGGTTGTAGTCCACCTGGATGGTACCCAGCTGCCAACGGCGACCGATGGCATCCTTCACCATGAAGTCCAGTTTAGGACCATAGAAAGCGGCTTCTCCATATTCTATTTTTGCCTTCAGCCCCTTTTCTTCACAAGCTTCGATGATGGCGCGTTCTGCTTTTTCCCAGTTCTCGTCGCTACCGATGTATTTTTCGCGGTTCACCTTGTCACGCAAGGAAATCTGTGCCTCGAAGTTCTCGAAGTCCATAGATTCGAACACGATGGAGATAATGTCCATGACACGGAGGAACTCATCCTTCACCTGGTCCGGACGGCAGAAGATATGCGCATCATCCTGCGTAAAGCTACGTACACGTGTCAGACCGTGCAACTCGCCACTCTGCTCGTAACGGCAAACCGTACCGAACTCTGCCAAACGCAAAGGCAGGTCTTTGTAAGAACGGGGTGAGTTCTTGTAAATCATACAGTGGTGAGGGCAGTTCATCGGTTTCAAGAAGTACTCTTCCCCTTCTTCCGGCGTATGTATGGGCTGGAAGGAGTCCTTACCATATTTTGCATAATGGCCGGAAGTGATGTAAAGCAATTTGTTGCCGATGGGTGGACACATTACTTCCTGATAATCGTAACGGGCCTGGATGCGACGTAAGAAGTCCTGCAAGCGGATACGCAGTGCAGTACCTTTGGGCAGCCACATCGGGAGTCCCTTACCTACAGTGTCGGAGAACATGAACAAGTCCATCTCCTTACCGATTTTACGGTGATCGCGCTTCTTTGCCTCTTCCAGCAGAACAAGATACTCATCCAGCATCTTCTTCTTCGGGAAGGTGATACCATAGATACGGGTCATCATCTTACGGTCTTCTTGTCCACGCCAATAAGCACCGGCAACGGAAGTCAGCTTAATAGCCTTGATAGGAGCTGTGGTCATCAAGTGAGGGCCACGGCACAAGTCGGTAAATGCACCCTGCGTATAAGTTGTGATGTGGCCGTCTTCCAATTCGGAAATCAGCTCGCATTTATAAGTTTCTCCACGGTCACCAAACATCTTCAAAGCATCTGCCTTGGCAATGTCTTGTCTGACAACCGCTTCTTTCTTAGCCACCAGTTCAGCCATCTTTTTCTCAATGGCCGGCAGGTCAGCTTCCTTGATAGTCGTTTCACCCGGGTCCACATCATAGTAGAAACCGTTTTCGATAGCAGGACCTATACCGAACTGGATGCCCGGATAGAGTTCCTGCAAAGCTTCGGCCAGCAGGTGGGCACTGGTATGCCAAAAGGCATGCTTACCCTGCTCATCCTCCCATTTATAAAGAACCACTTCAGCGTCTTGCATGATAGGACGCCCCAAATCATAAATTTCTCCGTTCACGCCACAAGCCAGCACATCTTGTGCCAATCGAGAACTGATGCTTTCTGCAATCTGCAGTCCCGTTACTCCTTCGTTATATTCACGAACAGAGCCGTCTGGAAATGTTATCTTTATCATAGTTTATATGTATATTTCATTTTTCAGAACGCAAAAATAGCTAATTCTTTTTGATATTCTATTTTTTAACAAAAAAATGTTATTCACGTGTATCTGTAAACCTCTTTATGATATTATAGGCCGACACAATACCCAACTCTCCTGCTTTACTCAAATCGGCAATACCTTGTTTGTTATTTCCCAGGAAGATGTGCGTCAATCCACGGTTAAAGTATGCTTCAGCAAAATCGGGGCTCAGCTCAATCGCCTTGTCATAATCCGCCAAGGCGGCACGATAATCCTTCAGCAACGAAGACACATTGCCACGGTTATAATAGCCATAGACAAAATCAGGAGCCAATTGGATAACGTGGTCCAGGTCATTCTTCACAACTTCATAATCGATGGCCATCACTTCTGGCTTCTTCATTTCCGTTGTACCCGAAGTGGCGCCTTCACTCATTGTGGCTTCGGCCTTTTTATATTCCAGTTGCTTATAACGCACCAAAGCACGCATAAAGTATGCCGGAAAGAAAGTGTCGTCCAACAAGATACTCTTTGTAAAGTCATCTATGGAACTGGCAAAATCCTGAACCAGATAGAAGTCCAGACCTCTCATGAAACGTTTCTTGGCGTTCTTCTCGTCAGCCACCACATCAGACGTATGAGCGTCTATCAAAGCAAAGTGGAAGCGTACTTGTTCCTCCGTCAGCGGAGCTTCCATATTGGTGATGCGCAGTGGCTTCGGGAACAGTTTCGAATGGTTCAGTTCCTCAATATACTTATGATAATGTACGATACGCTTCACATCGCTCAGTTTCTCATAATAAGTCAAAGCATACATCGGCTCGAGCTTGATGGTCACATTCCGGTCTTGTACACGTCCGCGATAATCGCTCTTATAACGCTGGTCAACTTCCGAATCGTCCGCTATTACAATTTTCCGATAATTTTCCATATTCTTGTCGGATTTCTTACGGGTCTTCCCGCCATCTCCATTGGAGTTCCCCGAAGAATTATCCGCAACATCCTTACTGTCGCCACCTTCCTTTTTGTCACCGGAAGAAACACCGTTACGCTTGTCTATCTGCATCTTCATGATTTTGAACTCATCCTGCTCGGCTCCTTTACAGTCGCCAATCTTTTTACGGGCTTCGGCACGCTGATAATAGCCGGCCATAAAGTTAGGATATTCTGCAATCACTTTGGAATAGTCACTGATAGCTCCCCGGTAATCCCCCGTCTGCGCACGTAACAAACCACGATTGAAAATGGCCATCATATTATCCGGTTCCATCTTCAACACAAAATCAAAATCCTCTATCGCCCGGTTGTCATCGCCTACCTGGGCACGCAGCAGACCGCGGTTGTAGTGCCCGAGAAAATTATTCGGATCAATATCCAAAGCCAAATCATAGTCACTCATGGCGCCTCTCAAATTATTCTGATGGAAACGCGCCAAGGCACGGTTGATATAGTTACCGGCATTCTTTGCACTCAGATGGATAGACTGGTCCAAATCAGCTTCAGCCTCTTTATACTTTCCCTGCTGGAGACGTACAATGGCTCTTGCCCCCCATCCGTCCGGGTCATAACGGTCCATATCAATAGCTTTGTCAAAATCACGCAAAGCTTGTATCGTATCGTTCTGTTTCAGGGAGACTTCCCCGCGCATCAGATAGGCACGCGTATATTTGGGGGCAATTGTCAGAAGCGTACCCAAATCTTCCTTAGCCGCCTCATAATCTTCTTTCTGAATATGGCAAAGGGAAAGATTATGCCAAAGCACCACATTCTCCGGATCGTATTTGATAGCGGTTTTATAATCTTCAATCGCCTCGTCAAACTTGTTCTGACGGATACGTGCCAATCCTCTGATCTGGTAAGCACCTACCACAAAAGGATTTCTTTGAATCGCAGCATCACAATCACTCTCCGCTCCCTGATAGTCATCCAAATTGATTTTTGCCAGTCCACGGAAGAAATAAGGCTCATATAAATAAGGTTTCGCGTTGATTACCTGATTAAAATATTGGATAGAAAGCACGTAATCCTCAAAATACAATGCATTCCGAGCAATGGTCATCACCCGTTCCGTATTGATTTGCGCATACAACAATGTGGGTAACAGCAAAATAGCTGTCAGTATTTTTCTTATCATCTTGTTTTATAAATGCTTGTAAACGAAACAAAAGTAACGCTTTTCGTTTACTTGTCAGGATTAGCGGAACACTTTTTATATTTTTTGAGCCTTTTATACCATATTATATGGTTGACTTATTTCTTTACGGTTTTCACCTTATAAGTGCAGTGTGCCTTGCCCTTCAACATGGCATTCAGTTTTCCTTTAATCATCTGCTTGCGCAACGGAGACAAATGGTCGATGAACATCTTTCCTTCCAGATGGTCGAACTCGTGCTGCATCACGCGTGCCAGGTAGCCTTCGATAATCTCATCGTGCGGTTCCAGATTCTCGTCCAGGTACTGCACACGTATTTTGTTGCCACGCTTCACCGACTCATGAATACCGGGAAGGCTCAAGCACCCCTCGTCCATAGAAACCTCCTCACCGGACACCTCCAAAATATGGGCATTGATATACGCCTTGCGGAAATCTTTATATTCTGGCATATCTTCGGAAAGTACATCCAAATCGATTACCACCACGCGGATGGGAAGCCCAATCTGCGGTGCTGCAAGTCCTACGCCTTCGGCATGGTCCATCGTTTCAAACATATTCTCAATAAGCTCTTTCAAATTCGGATAGTCCGGGGCAATATCCTCTGCTACCTTTCTCAATACGGGCTGACCGTACACATAAATGGGTAAAATCATTTCCTTTACTACAAATTACTAATTACAAATTATTTTCTATACATTATAAAAAGGAGAAACGTTTGTTCTCCAAATAAGTTTGCAGAATAATAGTTGCACTGATTTCATCCACCAGTGCTTTATTTTGGCGGTCTTTCTTTTTCAATCCAGCCTCAAGCATCGTCCGATGAGCCAGAACAGAAGTAAAACGCTCGTCTACATATTCAACCGGCATGTCAGGCAGTTTCTTCTTCAGCGAACGGACAAAAGGTTCGATATTCTTCATGTTTTCCGAAGCCTCATTATTCATCTGCTTAGGAAGGCCTACCAAGATACGCTCTACCGGCTCCTTAGCCACATAATCAAGAAGAAACTGCAACAATTGGTGTGTAGGCACAGTTGTCAGTCCATTCGCAATCATCTGCAATGTATCACTCACGGCTATTCCCGTACGTTTCCGACCGTAGTCTATGGCTATTATTCTACTCATAATGGGTTACAAAATTACGATTAAAATTTGAATTCCTCCGTTAATCTTACATATATAATACAGAAAAAAGGGATGTCTGATAGTATCAAACATCCCTCCGCTGATTTTTTCATTAATTATTTCAAATGAATTTTGTATGTCAGCCCTCCCGTGAAATATTTCATCCTCTGC
>OLWM01000922.1_pt1 | contig 12492 bp, 10 predicted proteins | sample 1644141 | NCBI WGS metagenome assembly OLWM01 (sample SAMEA103958150, study PRJEB25191) | human gut metagenome | biome: human-associated habitat [ENVO:00009003]; feature: intestine environment [ENVO:2100002]; material: feces | place: Germany | collected 2013/2015
AAGGCTCGATTTCTGTCGGGTGGTTGTGAGTTTCGTTCTTGAACTGAACGAGCCACTGTTCTGTTTTTCCATCTATAGTAACGGGAACCTGAATTGAGCAGGCATTGATTTCTTCACTTTCGTCAAGGTCGGGAATGAGTCCCTTTTTCTTGAGTGACTTCATACCGATAAGAGCCATATCCATAAGTGAAACGATTCTCTTTGTATCCTTGCCGTAAACCTCGTCACGGGTTGCATAATACTCGCTGAGTGCGTCCTCGATAACCTTGCCGAGAGCAGACTTTTCAATCTCAATCTCTTCAAGTCTTGTAAGGAATGTTGTGTGACGGCAATGGTCCGACCAGTATGTGTCAATTACACGAAGTTCTGTAACCGACGGATCACGGTGCTCTGTATCTCTGAAGTAATCACGGCAGAACTTGAGGTCTGCAAGTGTCATTGCAAAGCCCATTGAATCGTAATACTTCTGCATCTCATCGTCATTCCAGTCGTTGAAGCCCTCTACCCTCTTAACATTTTCGGGAACGGGAATTTCCATATCAAGAGTCTTTGGCTTTTCAAGAGATGCAAGACGGCTTTCAACAGGGTTGATGAGGTACTCCTCAACCTTTACAAGCTCTTCGTCTGTAATATTGCCCTTGAGAGCAATTACTCTTGCTGTGAGAACCTTGCAACGCTCACCCTGAGTAAGAAGCTGAACGCACTGCTCGGCAGAGTCACCACGCTGATCGTACTGACCGGGGAGATACTCCATTGCGAATACCTTCCAGCCGTCCTCAACGGGGAGAGTTTCTTCATAGATTACATCGGCGTTAGGCTCTGACAAAACAATGGTTTTCGCCTTGTCATATTCTTCCTTAGTAAGTCCCTCAAGATCGTAACGCACAATGTAACGAAGATCTTCGACAGACTTCATACCGAGGTTGTGGCGGATGTCCCAAAGCGTCTGCTTTGCAAGAACATTGAAGCCATCCTTTTTTTCAACAAAAATTCTGATTACTTCTGACATAATTCATTCACCTGCTTAATTAAGATATAAAACAAAATAAATCCCGTCTGATAACCTGTATCACATCACATGATACCACATTCGACTATTTTTTTATTTCATTTAAGGCATTAAAAGGTATTCTGTAAAAGTAAAATTAAATGCACACAGAAAAAGCGGTCAGACAAAGCAAAATGCCGTCTGACCGCACAATATAATCATATTTAATCGCCTTTGAGAAAATCTTTGTAAAATTCCTCAAAGCTGCCGTTTTTGTAGTCTGAATAATCCTTATTATCTCTGTTCACAATTGTGTCGGTAATAAGGTATGTATCAAAGCCGAGTTTTGCGCTGCACAAATCCTCGTCAACATCGTTGCCGATCATAATGCTGTCTTCGGGCTTGATATCCTGCTTTTTGCAGATTTCTTCAAAATATTTCAGATTCGGCTTGCAGCAACCAAAGTTTTCGTATGTTGTAACAAGTTCAAAATCGTTGGGAGAAACTCCTGCCCATTCAAGTCTGCGTTTTGTTGCAACAAACGGAAAAATCGGATTTGTTGCGGCAATAAGTCTGCCGCCGTTTTTCTTTATGAAATCAATGCTTTTCTTTGCATAAGGAGTAAAGCTTGTAGCATCTTTCGGAACGATAAACTCGTTTTCGTAATAATCGGTAAAAAGGTCATCAAACTTTTCAAGGTCGGCACCGCTGACTTTGCCCGCTGTTTCCCAGAAAACTTCACGGTTTGTACGGCTGTTATCGTTCTTTGTCATAGCGTCAGTGCCTGCCCACATCGCCTTTATAAGGGCGTCGGGTTCGATTTTTATAACAGGAGTGCAACGCTTGCAGAGCGATGAAAAATACAGCTTTACGAATTTTTCCATATCCATGGGAAGCAAAGTTCCGTCCAAATCAAAAAGATAATTTTTATACATTAACATACCGTTCCTTTCAATTTATGCACGAATATTATACAAAATTTCGATTTGGATTGCAAGGAAAAATTTTTCGGTATATACTATAGTCAGTAAAAAACGAGGTGATAAGATGAAAATAGTTTTAACAGACGCACAGACTGTTCTTGACGATATTGTAAATGCCGATGTGCTTAATCGGTTCGGCGAGGTTGAGTCGTTCGGTCTTTTGAAATATGAAGAAGTTGCGGAGAAAATTGCAGATGCAGATATCGTTGTGTGCAACAAAACTCTGCTTGATTCGCACACAATGCGATTTGCAAAAAATCTGAAATATATAGGACTTTTTGCAACAGGCTACAACAACATTGACCTTGACTACTGCACCAAAAACGGCATAACCGTCTGCAACGCAGGTTCATATTCAACAAATGCGGTTGCACAGCACACATTTGCACTCATTCTTGAACATTTCAATCACACTGCGGAATATAATCGGTTTGTTCAGGATGGCAAGTGGAAAAGAAGCAAAACTTTTTCACCGTTTGTATATCCGCTGAATGAACTTGCAGGAAAAACACTTGGCATTGTCGGACTCGGAAACATCGGAAAGGCTGTTGCAAAAATTGCAAGCGCTTTTGATATGAATGTAATCGCATCGAGCAGAACTCCGAAAAATATTGACGGAATCAAAGATGTTTCATTAGACGAACTTCTTGAAACAAGCGACATTGTAAGCGTTCATTGTCCGCTAAATCCACAGTCGGAAAATATGTTTGACAAAAATGCCTTTGCCAAAATGAAACAGGGTGCATTGTTCGTAAACACGGCAAGAGGCGGTGTTATGGTTGAAGAAGATTTGCTTGAGGCACTCGAAAGCGGTCACCTCGGCGGTGCGGCAATCGACACCCTCAAGGTTGAGCCTATGGTTGAGGACTGCATTCTTATGGGTGCAAAAAATTGCATAATCACCCCACACATTGCATGGGCGCCCGTTGAAACCAGAGAACGCCTTATGGGCATAGTTTCGGACAACATCAAAAATTTTCTGAACGGAATTCCGACAAATAAAGTAAATTAACGGTGAGTAAGTAATGACACAAATTATATATTAAGATATATTTTATAAATGTCACAATGTAATTGACCTACTGTAGCGGCGAACATGGTTCGCCGCTACAAAATAACGGTAATTCTGTTCTATTTATATAATTGGAGTTATCCATATCATTGTACGACGATTACTTGCGGGCGGATAATATCCGCTCCTACAGAGTAACAATCATGTCATCAAGCAGAAACAACCGCCCACCTTTCGGTGAGCGGTTGTTTTGTGTAGTGTAGTATTAGGAAATTGGGATTAGATTACAATTACTGCTGTCTTTCGCAATAACTTGAAAGACCTGTGTTAGGATCTGTGTATTTGAGCATATCATTGTCAGCGTCATATGTGTAGTTAAACTGCTGTTCGCCTACTGTCATAACGAGATCTGTACCCTCAAATGTGTAATTGCCCGAAACAGTCACACCGCTCATTTCGCCTGAGAATGTACCGTCATCTGCAAATGTGTATGTACATTTCAAAGTTTCAGGTTTAACACCGTTTGCTGTTGCGTAGTCATCAATTGAAACGGCTGTACCGTCCGTACCTTCAAGTGCTGTTACAGTCCAAGTACCTACAACGCTTGCCGATGAATCGCCTTCCTTTGAATCAGCGGCGCTGTCATCTGCGCTGTTTGCATTGTCGTCAGCAGTCTGTGATGCCGAACTTTCGTTTTTGCTTGACGAGTCACCGTCATTACCGCAACCTACAAGACCTACTGTACCTACCATACAAATTGCAAGCAATAAAGCTAACTTCTTGATTTTTTTCATAGTTGATTACCTCTTTCCGATATTTTTTACTTTCCGATTTTGATTTACGGAAACACCGCAATTTTCGTGTTTCGCTTTTATCACCTCAATGATAGCCAATTTAATGCAACATTTCAACAAATTGGCACAAACATCAATCTTTTGGCAAAAACATATGACAATCGGATATAATATTTTTCAAATTTATGGTATAATCTAAGTGCAGTTAATCATTGCTCCGAATTAAATTATTTCAAAGGAGGCGATATCTTGAAAATTGCAGTTATTGACGACGAAAAGCCTCAGGCAGACATTCTCTACTCAATCTGCAACGCATATTTTGGCGGACACAAGCAAAATGTGCAGATTGATTGTTTTCCTGACGGAATAGCTTTTTTCAATTCATTCAAGGAAAGCACCTACAAAATAGCCTTTGTTGATATTTTTATGGAGAAGATGAACGGCATTACCGTGGCCGAAAAGCTTCGTGAAAAAGACCGTGATATTCTTATTGTATTTGTCACAACAAGCCCCGATTTTATGATGCAGGCATTTTCCGTTCACGCTTTTCATTACATAACAAAACCCTACAAAGCTGAGCAGATTTACAAGGTACTTGATGATGCCTCGTCATATGTATCGGATAATTCAAAATACATTGAAGTTATGTGTGACCGTCGAAACACGCTGATTTCGCTTAAGGAAATTGTTTCTGTTGAATCCGATGCACATTATATCAACATAGGTGTTGTTTCGGGACTCAGATATCGCACACGAATGACCATTGCAGAGTTTCTCAAGCTTGCAGACAACGACACCCGTTTCATACCCGTAAACAGGGGAATCGTGCTGAATGCCGATTACATAAAGGACATTGAAGGCTCTGTATGTGTTACAGGCAACGGTGAAAGATTCCCGATTAAAATTCGTGAAAAAACTCGGATTGAACAGAGTATCCGTGAATATATGTTCAAAAAAATCAGAGAAAACCAGCGGAGGTGAACATGGACGCATTCATAAAATTTCTTCAGGCATTTTTCAGCTTTGTCATAATAATACCGTTAAGTTTATTCTGCCTTTTACCGTTAAAAAATCAATTAAAATACCCGATTTCAAAGATAGTAACGCTCTTTTTGTGTTCATTTATCATACTCGGTTCTCTCTCGTCAATTGTGATGACGGCTTTTGACATTCAGAATTTAAACTTTGTTCTCTTCCCCGACCTTGTAATATTTTTCTTCCTTATTAAAAGCGTTACAAAGGCCGGAACAGCACGCTGTTTGTTTGTTTTTATAAGTGTGTGCTGTTTGATTTCATTCTTTTCGCTGTATTCATATTTTATCAACTCATTTTTTCAGGAAGAAATCTCACGAGGAGTTAACACCTCATATAGCCTGATTCAAATGGGGCTTTCGGTTGCGGCAATGGGAGCGCTTGTTCCGCTTACAAAATACTATGCATGGATGATTGACAACATAAATATCGGCAAGGTGTGGTATTTGTTTTCAATTTTGCCCATTGCACTTATGGTGTCAAACATCTATATCATACCGATTTCCTACGCAAATATTCGTGTTGGAAAGGTTTATGCAAAAGGATTCATCATTACAATATTTGAGCTTGCATTGTATCTTATAGTATTCATATTATTCTACATTTTCAGCAAGACTACTATTGAAAAAACAAAGCTTACAGAACGAAACAACATTCTTGAAATTCAGAAAAGTTACACAGAATCGTTGCAGTCGTACATAAAATACACCTCAAAAGCAAGTCGGCTCATAACATTCAGTTCATGTTATGAGCCGACTTGCAGATGAAGGAAATCTTTCGGCGCTGAAAGACTACATTGCCCAGTACGAAAATTCGCTGACTGTAACAGCACCTGTGCGAATCTGCAAAAGTGACGCACTCAATGCTTTGTTCAATCACTATCGTCAACAGGCGATTGAGAACCATGTTGACATTAACTGGCGGATTGATTTGCCCGACAAATCGAGAATTCTTGATGTTGACCTCTGCAGTATTTTCGGCAACATACTTGAAAACGCAATTGACGGTTGCTGTACCATAGAAGAAGGCAAAAGATATTTTAACCTGACTTCCGAAATAAAAGGTGACTGTTTGTACATTGTTTCAACAAACAACTACGGCAAGCCTTTGGAAATGGACGGCGAAACTTATTCGTCCACAAAGCATCAGGGCAAGGGCATCGGACTTCACTCCATGAAGAGCATAACCGAAGTCTATGACGGAATTTTTGATGCAGGCAACAATAATGGTGAATTTTTCGTTGACATAATGCTTAAATATTAAACTTATTAAACTCAAAAAGGGTATGCATCCTCGCATACCCCTCTTTGTTATAAAAGTTCCAAACAAAAAACACGCTCTGCGTTTTGCAGAGCGTGTTTTGGTTCTGTTTTGTTGTTATCAGTTGTTACCGACAACAAGTTTCTGGATTTCTGTGGCATCCACGATATTGATTTCACCGTCATGGTTGTAATCCGCAAGTTCTCTCTGAACATCAGAAAGTGTTGAAATTGAAACAATGTACTTGCTGATTTCAGTTGCGTCAAGAACATCAACATGACCGTCAAGATTTACATCGCCAATCATATACGGAGTATCATTGTTGTTGTCATTGCTCGGCTGTGTAGTTACAGGAGCTGTTGTTGCCTGTACCGTAGTAGGCTGTACTGTTGCAGCAGGAACAGTTGTTGCAGGCTGTGTAACCTTGGCTGTTGTCGGCTGAACAGTTGCCTTTGCAGTAGTCGGCTGAACCGTGGCTTTGGCTGTGGTAGGCTGTACAGTAGGCTTTGCTGTTGTTGGCTGTACCGTTGATGAAGAAACAAAAGCACAAAAATCAAGAGCAACCCAACCTGTCTTGCCGTTGTACGAGGTGTAACCCCATGTGTAACCGCCGGCTGTTGAAACCTTTGTTACATTAAGAGTAACATTGCCTGGAACAGATGTTACATATGAATAGCTTGTACCCGCACCGCTTCTCATGTTGAGATAATCGTCAACATCTGTTTTATATGTACCTGTTGTGTAAGTTACCTTTTTGGTTGTAGCCTGAGTAGTGCTTGTACTGCCGCTGAAATTGCCAAGGTAAATGTAGCCCTGAAAATTCCACCAGCTGTTACCGCCGGCATTCTTGTCGGATGTGCTTGCATAGGAAAGGTAGAATCTCTTACCGCTCCATGCAGAGTTAGAAAATGTAATCTGACCGTTTTCAACCTTTTCTACAACAGCAACATGACCGCCGCCACCGTTATATGACCAGCAGGCAATTGCGCCGACCTTCGGGGTCTGGCCGTACTTATAGTAGCCGTTAGCCTTGTTGTAGCCGTACCACTGCTCGGCATTGTTCCATGAAAGCTTTGGCTCAGAGCCGAGAATCTCATAGGCTCTGCCGTAGGCATATGCTGTACAGTTCGGCATACCGTAACCGTACTTATAAAAAGCATTTAAATCACTGTAATAATATTTGTTACTTAAACTCGGGGCAGACAGTCTCGGTGAGAACGATGCCGCACTCGCAATCATCGACATTGAGAAAACCGACACAAACAGCATTACAGCCGTGAGAACTGCCGCAGAAACCTTTTTGCTAAAAACACTTTTTAAAACATTTCGCAAAGAAACACTCCTTTTTTTGAATTCAAAGTGATTGTTACCTATTTGTAACCACTTTATGTACATTCTATCACAAATTGCTCCAAATTCAAAGAGTAGAAATGCTGAAAATAGCCTTTATAATCTATTTTTTTAAGCCATTGTACACAATAATTTTCATTTTATGCATACTTTGCACAAAATTTAACTCACATTCTTTAATAGATAGTGTTTATTGTACAAGGATGAGGTCTGAGTTTTAAGGTGTAAAGGATTAGATAAACTTAATCATCAGAAACGCTTACGGCGTTAGACTGTTTATATGTTTCATTTATCGTTTTTCTTTACTGTATTGATCGATGAAATCAGCATTCTCCTGATTGTGCCGCACTGATTTTGCAATGGCTTATATACGGTTTCGGATATATATCCTGTTTCAAAAAGAAGTTCCAGCCAATATTCAGTTTCAAAGCACTCTTTTTGTGCTATTTCCAACTTGGAGATAAAATCCTTTTTACCCTGCGCATATTGTGCTTCGTGAATATTTGCACCTATACTTGTTCCCGAACGCAAAAGTTGATTAGTTAAAACCGATTCTCTTGCATTTGCTTTGATATCACGACACATATATACAATCTGTTTTGCAAATTCTTTTGATTTATTCCGTAAAATACTTTCAAACACAATCATCACCCAAAATACAATATATCACAAAGCCGAATGTCTGTAAAGTTATCGGTGATATGCCTCGTTTAACTCGGCGTGATATAAATGTGTTATCGCTCGCTTTCGCTCTCGGTGATATTATATTCGCTTTAAAACTGCCGCAGGCAATATCACTCGGTATGACCGAATATCACTGCACGGCAATATCACTCGTCGACAGGCGAATATAACTGAAAAACGCACTTGTTTACACAAGTGCGTTTTTCTTGGCGCGCCGGAAGAGACTCGAACTCCCGACCTTCTGATTCGTAGTCAGACACTCTATCCAGCTGAGCTACCGGCGCATATGCGGCCTTTTATCAGCCGCAAGTAGTATGATATCACAACTCGGTGCAAAAATCAAGTGTTTTTTGTATTTTTTCCGAAATTAATCTTTTGTATCAAAAAAAGTGAAAAATGCTCTGTATGCCATATAAACATCTGTCTTGGAAACAATTTCAAACGGAGCATGCATTGAGAGCACGGGAACGCCGAGATCAACAACATCGACATTCATATTGGCAACATACTTTGCGATTGTTCCGCCGCCACCGCCGTCAACCTTGCCGAGTTCACCGACCTGCCAGAGAATATCGTTGTTCTCAAGCATAGCTCTGATTTTTCCCATATATTCGGCAGACGCATCGGATGTGTCATACTTTCCGCCGTGACCTGTGTATTTTGAAATAATTACACCGTTGTTAATGTATGAGCAGTTGTTAGCCTCATATGCAGACGCATAAGTCGGATCAAATGCGGCATTTACATCGGCAGAAAGACAGGTGCTTTTTGAAAGAACACGGTAGCCGTCAACACCGTCCTGCTTTGCAAGGTCATAGATGAAGAAACGGAGGAAGTCGCTCTGCATACCTGTGTTGCCGTCACTGCCTGTTTCTTCTTTGTCTGTAAGATATGTGATACAAGTCTGCTCGGGCATTTCAACATCAAGAGCCGCCATAACAGCCGGATAAGCACAAACCTTATCATCGTGACCGTAACCGCCGATCATGCTTCTGTCAAAACCGATATCTCTTGACTTAAAAGACGGGATAAGGCAGAGCTCAGCCGAAAGGAAGTCGCCCTCACAGATACCGTACTTCTCATTGAGTACAGCCATTACATTGAGCTTTACAAGGTCTTTTTCATCGCTGTCTGCGTCATACGGACGAGAGCCGAGGATAACATTGAGGTTTTCGCCCTCAATTGCCTTTGCCATTGGCTTTGACGCCTGCTCCCTTGCAAGGTGCGGAAGAAGGTCTGTAATGCAGAAACAGCTTTCGTTCTCATCATCGCCCCAGCAGATGTCAACTCTTGTACCGTCAAGCTTTACAACCGAACCGTGAAGTGAAAGCGGAATTGTTGTCCACTGATATTTTTTAAGGCCGCCGTAGTAATGAGTCTTAAAGAAAGCAAGATTGTTTGCCTCAAAAAGAGGATTCGGTTTGAGGTCAACTCTCGGGGAATCAATATGAGCGATTGCAAGCCTTGCACCGTTCTTAACACCGTTTTTACCGATTACAACAAGAGCAACAGCCTTGTCACGGTTTACATAATAAAGCCTGTCGCCGGCCTTATATTCTTTGTCCTGCTCATACTCTGCAAAACCTGCTTTTTTGGCGAGCTCAACAGTATAGCGAACAGCCTCACGCTCAACGGGTGAGTTATCAAGAAACTTTTTGTAACCATCGCAAAAGCTGTCTGCCTTTTTAATTTCTTCCTCCGAAAGAGCCTTAACGCCCTTCGGTTCGGTCATCATAATTTTTTCCTTTAATAAAGTTGTCTTTGACTTTTCTTCAGCCATAATAACCGTCCTTTCTGTGCCGTAAAACACGGCAAAACCATTTTATTTTGAAATCCGCCGCCAAAGGCATCGGAACATCTCTGCACTTAATTAGATTGTGAATAATAAAGTTTTATATACATTTCCTTGGCACTTTCAACCTTGTCAACATAATTCTCTGTTTCGGGATACGGAATGGAATCAAGATTTTTTCCGTCCGAACTGTAATTAGTATCGTTGAGCCAGTCGCTTACAACAAAGCCGGCATTATATGCGGCAATTGTCGAGCGTTCCGTGCCGTAATAATCGTAAAAATATTTTAAAAGATAACTTCCGTAATCAATACAGATTTCGGGGTCAAACAAGTCATCCTCGGTGTACTGTCCCGCACAACCTCTTTGCTCCTGCAGCCACTCAAAGGACGAGGGCATCATCTGCATAACACCCTTCGCTCCGACGCCCGATTCGGCTTTCGGGTCAAAGCCGCTTTCCGTGTGGATTACGGCATATATCAACGCAGGATCAAGGTCATAATCCTTGGCGGCTTTTTCAACATATGTGCTGTAGGTGCGTGGATAATTCATCTCATCAAGCTTTTTCTTTGCGTCCTCGTAAAAGACCGAAACAAACACAAATACTGCCGCCGCAAGAATTGCAAGCACAATTATCCATGCCAAAATCGCCTTTCCTGCACTTTTTTTCTTTTTATATCGCCTTGATTGGGGCATCCTATCACCTCATCAGGTTGTTAATAGCCTCTGCCGCCTTTTGTGCGGCAAGCTCGACTTGCTCTATAGAAAAATTGTTTTCAATGACAATGTCACTGTGACTTCTGAAAAATTCCTCGTCAAGCTGTGCAGACATTCTTAGCTCTGCACGGGAAATGTCAATGTTATCCCTTTTGCAGATTCTCTCAAGCCTTATTTCCTTTTTTGCGGTAACGCTTACAATAAGGTCGCAAAACACATCGGCACTGCTTTCAAAAAGCTGAGGAGCGTCATAAACCACAACGCTTTTGCCGTCTGTCTGAGCCTGTTTCGCCATCTGCATAAATTCATATGTAACAAACGGATGAACAATTGAATTGAGCAAATGTGTATTTTCTTTGCTTGAAAATGCCCTTTTGGCAAGCAACGGTCTGTCAATGTTGCCGTCAGAAAGGATAATATCCTGACCGAAAACACCCGAAACAGCCTTTAAGCATACGGAATCGGGAGTGTAAAGATTTTTTACAATCTCGTCAGCATTTATAACGCACATTCCGTTTTTGGCAAAATATGCCGAAACCGTGCTTTTTCCGGCACCGCTCTGTCCCGTAAGACCGACAATTTTAATTCTGTTCAAGGTCAATCACCTCAAAGCCTGCCGCTCTTATAAGCCGGTTGTAAACAGCCATTCCGACGCCATTCGTTTTTGGCAGTCTTGAATAGACAATCTTAATACTGTCGTCCTCATCAATTCTGCGAAGCTCGTCAAAAAGCGTGTGAGCCTGTATTGTATAGTCGTTTCGTTTTCCGAGAGAGAAAACGGGAGTTTTCAAAAGCGGAATATCCTCGTCGCAACAGAGCGCCGCAACTCCTTCAGCCGCCTTTTTGTTTACATAATCAATATATTGCTCATCGTTGCAATTAAGAAGTATTACTCTCGCCCTTGGTGCATAGTGCTTGTACTTCATACCGGGGCTTGCAACCTTTACATTGTCTGCAAGTTTGTGCAAAACCGCATCATCAACTTCAACATTGCCGAGGACACTCTCGAGCATTTCAACCGTAATTCCGCCCGGGCGAAGTACCCTCGGAACATCTCCAGCAAGAGTGATTACCGTGCTTTCAAGACCCACCTCACTTGCACCGCCGTCAAGAACAGCGTCGATTTTGCCGTCCATATCGTTCATAACATGCTGTGCGGTTGTCGGACTGGGTGAGCCCGAAATATTTGCCGAAGGTGCGGCAAGAACCGTACCCGATTCACGGATAATCGCCTGTGCGGTTTTGTGGCTTGGAAAACGGATTGCAACCGTGTCAAGTCCTGCCGAAACTTCATTCGGAATAACATCCGACTTCTTCATAATCATTGTGAGCGGTCCCGGCCAGAACGCATCGGCAAGTTTTTTTGCCGTGTCGGGAATTTTCGTCACAAGGTTAAGTCTTTCAATATCGGAAAAATTGCAAATGTGGACAATCAGCGGATTATCCCCGGGTCTGCCCTTTGCTTTAAAAATCTTCTTTACGGCCTCGGGGTTGAGTGCGTCAGCCGCAAGTCCGTAAACTGTTTCGGTCGGGATTCCTACAACACCGCCGTTTTTAAGCAGCTCTGCGGCGGTTTTTATATCTTCCTCTGTATTTTTTAACAACAATGTTTTCACAATTATCACCGGATTATTTTTCCATACTTTCTTTGAGCTTTTCGGCTCTGTCAGCGGCAACAAGTGCGTCAATCACTTCGTCAAGGCTGCCGTTGAGAATTTCTTCAAGCTTGTAAAGGGTAAGACCGATTCTGTGGTCGGTTACTCTGCCCTGCGGATAGTTATATGTGCGGATTCGCTCACTGCGGTCGCCCGTACCTACCTGCATTTTTCTGTTTTCGGCAATTTCACTCGCCTGTTTGTCCTGTTTTTCCTTGAGAAGTCG
>OLWM01000928.1_pt1 | contig 12437 bp, 8 predicted proteins | sample 1644141 | NCBI WGS metagenome assembly OLWM01 (sample SAMEA103958150, study PRJEB25191) | human gut metagenome | biome: human-associated habitat [ENVO:00009003]; feature: intestine environment [ENVO:2100002]; material: feces | place: Germany | collected 2013/2015
CGGCAGGTGCCACCACTATTTTCTCGGTGTCTTCCTGGCCAAACAGGCGGATAGGGCATCGGAAAAAATTCACCAGCATTCCATACAGGACAATACTTACCACAGCTACGATATAGAATGGCAATTTGCATTCTAATCCAAAGTAGAGAGCGGAATTAACAACCAGTAGCAACAATAAACTGCCGGCCAGTGTATGTGTCCCCTCACGGTGAATTCGTATCTTTTTTAGTTTTTTTAGTCGACTCATGTAAGTTGTTTTATTCTTCGAATAGAAATTATCGGCAAAAATAGGCTTATTTTGAAAATCTAACAAGCATTTGGGGCGAGAAATGCAGATGTTGATAACTTTTAGGGAAATATTTTTGTTAGGTCTTATATACGTTGTACTTTTATGCTCTCAATTGAAAGGAGATATTTATGCAGGATTTTGTTCATTTGCACGTTCATACCCAGTACTCCCTCCTCGATGGTCAGGCCAGCGTAAGCGCGTTGGTGGACAAGGCTATGAAGGATGGAATGAAAGGGATAGCCGTGACTGACCACGGTAATATGTTCGGCATTAAAGAGTTCACAAATTACGTTAACAAGAAGAATGGTGGGCCGAAGGGAGAGATTAAAGATCTCAAAAAGCGGATAGCCGGTATTGAAAGTGGTGAGATAGCTTGCGAAGACAAAGACGCGGAACTTGCTGATTGTCGTGCGAAGCTTGCGGAAGCGGAAAATAAGTTGTTCAAGCCGATAATCGGTTGTGAGATGTATGTAGCGCGCCGCACCATGGATAAGAAAGAAGGTAAACCCGACCAGAGCGGTTGGCACTTGATTGTGTTGGCTAAGAATGAGAAAGGATATCATAATCTGATAAAACTGGTATCCAGAGCCTGGACAGAAGGATATTATATGCGTCCGCGTACAGATCGTAACGAACTGGAAAAGTATCATGAAGGATTGATCGTCTGTTCAGCTTGTATTGGTGGTGAGGTGCCTAAAAAGATACTTAACGACCAATTGGAAGATGCAGAAGAAGCCGTGCGTTGGTACAAAAATCTTTTTGGTGAAGATTATTATCTGGAGTTGCAACGCCATAAGGCAACCGTGCCCCGTGCCAATCACGAAGCTTATCCGCTACAGCAGAGGGCGAATGCCAAGCTGATAGAGTTTGCCAAGAAATACAATATCAAACTTATTTGCTCCAACGACGTTCACTTTGTAAACGAGGAACATGCTGAGGCACACGATCGTTTGATTTGTCTGAGTACGGGTAAAGATCTGGATGACCCTAAACGCATGCTTTATACCAAACAAGAGTGGATGAAGACAAAAGCTGAAATGAATGAATTATTTGCAGACATTCCCGAGGCTTTGTCCAATACGCTGGAAATCCTAAATAAAGTAGAATATTATTCAATCGATCATGCGCCTATCATGCCGACTTTTGCTATTCCTGAAGATTTCGGAACAGAAGAAGGGTATCGGCAAAAATATACTGAGAAGGATTTGTTTGATGAGTTCACTCAGGATGAAAATGGTAATGTAGTATTAAGTGAAGAGGCTGCCAAGGCTAAAATCAAACGCTTGGGTGGATATGAAAAGTTATATCGTATAAAATTAGAAGCGGACTACCTTGCCAAACTTACTTTTGACGGTGCTAAAATATTCTATGGTGATCCTCTGTCCGAAGAAGTAATGGAACGATTGAAGTTTGAACTTTACATTATGAAGACGATGGGTTTCCCAGGGTACTTCCTTATTGTACAGGACTTCATTGCTGCCGGGCGTAATATGGGTGTCTCGGTAGGTCCGGGACGTGGGTCGGCAGCCGGTTCGGCAGTAGCGTATTGCTTGCAGATTACAAAAATCGACCCCATTAAATATGACTTGCTGTTTGAGCGTTTCTTGAATCCCGACCGTATCTCCTTGCCTGATATCGATATCGACTTTGATGATGACGGACGTGGTGAAGTGCTTCGCTGGGTGACACAAAAGTACGGTCAGGAAAAAGTGGCGCATATTATCACATATGGTACGATGGCTACCAAACTTGCTATCAAGGACGTGGCCCGTGTGCAGAAACTTCCTCTGTCGGAATCTGACCGTTTGGCCAAATTGGTTCCCGATAAGATACCTGATAAAAAGCTGAACCTGCGGAATGCTATTGATTATGTTCCTGAATTGCAGGCGGCTGAGGCTTCTCCCGATCCTTTGGTGCGTGATACGCTGAAATATGCTAAAATGTTGGAAGGTAACGTACGCGGTACGGGTGTGCATGCCTGTGGTACGATTATTTGTCGTGACGACATTACCGACTGGGTGCCTGTTAGTACGGCTGATGATAAAGAAACGGGTGAAAAGATGCTCGTTACTCAATATGAAGGTTCGGTAATTGAAGATACAGGCTTGATTAAGATGGACTTTCTGGGATTGAAAACATTGTCAATCATCAAGGAAGCCGTAGAGAATATTCGCCTGCACCGCAAGCTGGAGTTGAATATAGATAAAGTGCCTATTGACGATCCTGCTACTTATAAACTATATAGTGATGGGCGTACGATTGGTACATTCCAGTTTGAGTCTGCCGGTATGCAGAAATATCTGCGTGAGTTGCAACCTTCTACTTTTGAAGACTTGATTGCAATGAATGCTCTCTATCGTCCGGGACCTATGGATTACATCCCGGATTTTATCGACCGTAAGCATGGGCGGAAACCGATTGAGTACGATATTCCTGTCATGGAGAAATACCTGAAGGATACGTATGGTATTACGGTATATCAGGAACAGGTGATGCTTTTGTCCCGTCTGTTGGCTGACTTCACCCGTGGTGAGTCCGATGCCTTGCGTAAAGCGATGGGTAAAAAGCTACGTGACAAACTGGATCACATGAAACCTAAGTTCGTTGAAGGCGGACGTAAGAATGGACATGATCCGAAAGTACTTGAAAAGATTTGGGGAGACTGGGAAAAGTTTGCATCCTATGCTTTTAACAAGTCTCATGCTACTTGCTATTCATGGGTAGCTTATCAGACGGCCTATCTGAAAGCTAATTACCCTGCCGAGTATATGGCAGCCGTAATGAGTCGAAGTTTGTCGAACATTACCGATATCACTAAGCTGATGGACGAATGTAAGGCTATGGGTATCAAAGTTCTTGGTCCGGATGTGAATGAGAGTAATCTGAAGTTCACTGTTAACCCGGAAGGAAATATTCGTTTTGGTCTTGGTGCAGTGAAAGGTGTGGGCGAAGGTGCCGTGCTGAATATCATGGAAGAACGTGAGAAGAATGGTCCTTTCAAAGGTATATTCGACTTTGTGCAACGCGTCAATCTGACAGCTTGTAATAAGAAGAATCTGGAATGTCTGGCTTTGGCAGGAGGTTTCGATGAGTTCCCGGAATTGAAACGCGAGCAATATTTTGCCGTGAACTCTAAGAATGAAGTTTTCATGGAAACTTTGGTACGATATGGTAACCGTTATCAGGCAGATCAGGCAGCTGCCGCCAATTCCTTGTTCGGTGGTGAGAATGTAGTTGACATAGCTACTCCCGAAATTCCTGAAGCTGAACGCTGGAGTGATCTGGATCGTCTGAACAGGGAGCGTGATCTAGTGGGTATCTATCTTTCCGCTCATCCGCTGGATGAATATTCGGTTGTGTTGCAACATGTTTGCAATACGCGTATGGCTGAACTGGAAGACAAAGCGGCACTTGCCGGACGTGAAATAACGATGGGAGGAATTGTAACTTCTGTACGCAGGGGCATCAGTAAGAATGGTAATCCTTACGGCATAGCCAAGATTGAAGACTATTCCGGTTCGGCGGAACTTCCTTTCTTTGGTAATGATTGGGTGACCTACCAGGGGTATCTGGGTGAACGTACTTTCCTCTTTATAAAAGCGCGTTGCCAGCCAAAACAGTGGCGGCAGGATGAATTGGAAGTAAAAATTACCTCTATGGAATTGTTGCCGGATGTAAAGGAGAAGTTGATTTCCAAAATCACCATTCTGATACCGCTTTCTGTGTTGAACCAGGCTTTGGTTACAGAGCTTGCGGCGCTAATGAAAGGGAATCCCGGAACGACGGAACTTTATTTCAAAGTGAGTGATCCTGATAGTAAGACAGTGGTAGATATGATTTCCCGTCCGGTGAAACTTTCCGTAGGGCGTGAGTTAATCTCTTATTTAAATGATCGTCCGGAACTGGAATTCCGGATAAATTAGTATCTTTGCTTCCATAAAGATTTTGACAGTAATCATTAAACATTAAATAATTAATCAATAACGCAATGGCTTTAGAAATTACAGACAGCAACTATAAGGAGATCCTTGCAGAGGGTAAACCTGTAGTAATTGACTTTTGGGCCCCGTGGTGTGGTCCTTGTAAAATGGTAGGTCCTATCATTGAAGAATTGGCAGAAATGTACGAAGGACAGGTTCTTATCGGTAAGTGCGATGTAGACGAAAATGGCGATGTAGCTGCTGAATACGGTATTCGTAACATCCCTACTGTACTATTCTTCAAAAACGGTGAGTTGGTTGACAAACAAGTAGGTTCTGCTTCCAAATCAGCTTTTGATGATAAGATAAAAAAAATGCTCCTTTAAAGAGCATAATATAAATAAGGTATTAACCCTTAAAAAACTAACTATTATGGGACTGGAAGACGATTTCTTAAAGGATGATCTCGATGACGAAAAAACCATCGAATACATCAAGAATTATTTGCCGCAGGAGTTAAAAGAGAAGTTCTCTGACGACGAATTCTATTATTTCCTCGATTTGATTGACGAGTATTATTCTGAAAGCGGCATTCTGGATGTAGAGCCGGATGAAGAAGGATGTGTCGAAGTGGATCTGGGGCAAATCGTGGATTACATCATCAAGGAAGCCCACAAAGACGAGATGGGTGACTATGATCCGGAAGAAATCCTGTTCGTGGTTCAAGGTGAACTGGAATATACGGAGTCATTGGATGATGATGAAGAATAGAAAGGTTCAGTTAAGTAAAAAAGGAGTCCGGACAGTTTGTTCGGACTTTTTTTGTGGAATTATTCCACACTTGTAGAGCAGATTCTACACTCTTCATTATTCTTGTTAAGCCATTTAATGCGTTGGCTATGAATAATAAAGGTACAACCATCGAACTTTGGCACGCCAGTTGTGTTTTTTATTTATAGGGTTTTTAACATTAACATAAACAGAGAGCTTATGAAATCGTTTTTAAAGAAGAGAGAAATCAGAATAACGAGAAGGCAGGCAGTGATTGCCGCAATAGCTGTAGTGGTGTTGGTAGCAATTTATTGGTTTGTTACCCACCGACCGGCACCTGCACCGGATCTTCCGGTGGTAGCTGTGGAACCGGTGATACAGGATGACGTGGAAATCTATGGTGAATATGTAGGACGTGTCCGTGCCCAGCAATTTGTAGAAGTCCGTGCCCGTGTAGAAGGGTATCTGGAAAATATGCTTTTTGAAGAGGGTACTTATGTGACGAAGAATCAGGTATTGTTTGTTATCAACCGCGACCAGTATGCCGCGAAGGCAGACAAGGCGCGTGCGCAACTAAAAAAGGATGAGGCACAGGTACGCAAGGCACAGAACGACCTGGAGCGTATCCGTCCTTTGTATGAACAGAATGCTGCCAGTAGGTTGGATTTGGATAATGCAGTGGCTGCCTATGAAACGGCTGAAGCAAGTGTTGCTATGAGTCAGGCTGATCTGGATCAGGCAGAGTTGGAATTAGGATATACCATTGTTCGCTCACCGCTTGCAGGGCATATCAGTGAACGATATGTAGACCTTGGTACGCTGGTGGGGACGGGTGGTAAGTCTTTGCTTGCTACCATTGTGAAGAGTGATACAGTACTGGTAGACTTTAGCATGACAGCATTGGATTACCTGAAAACCAAAGAACGTAATGTGAATCTGGGACAAAAGGATTCTACCCGTTCCTGGCAGCCCAATATTTCTATAACACTGGCAGATAACACTGTTTATCCCTTCAAAGGTTTGGTTGACTTTGCTGAACCGCAGGTTGACCCACGTACCGGTACATTCTCTGTTCGTGCCGAAATGCCCAATCCAAAACATGTATTACTTCCGGGACAGTTCACTAAAGTGAAGCTCTTGCTGGATGTACGGGAGAATGCAACAGTAGTTCCTCTGAAATCCGTTATCATCGAGAAAGGTGGTGCTTACGTGTTTGTAATGCGCCGTGATTCCACTGTAGAACGTCGTTTTATAGAGTTAGGCCCTGAATTCCAGAACCAGGTAGTAGTGGAAAGAGGTCTGGTGCCGGGTGAGACAATAGTGGTGGAAGGATACCACAAACTAAGCCCGGGTGTAAAAGTTAAGGTTAATAATGCCCTGTTGAAGAAAGAAGACGAAGATCAAAGTCAGACACCGGATTCGGCTAAGGCTGAAAAGTAATTGACGAACATAAAACAGACGCATATGAAAGTAAGTTTCTTTATAGACAGACCGGTATTCTCGGCTGTCATCTCCATACTGATTGTCATTGTGGGTATCATCGGATTGACGATGCTCCCCATTGACCAATATCCACAGATTACGCCACCGGTGGTGAAGATTAGTGCTTCGTATCCCGGTGCCAGTGCACTGACAGTATCACAGGCGGTAGCTACACCTATCGAACAAGAATTGAATGGAACACCGGGAATGCTCTACATGGAGTCCAACAGTTCCAATTCCGGTGGCTTTTCCGCTACAGTGACATTTGATATTTCCGCTGACCCCGATTTGGCGGCAGTAGAAATACAGAACCGTTTGAAACTGGCGGAGTCCCGTCTTCCGGCAGAAGTGGTACAGAACGGTATATCCGTAGAAAAACAGGCAGCCAGCCAGTTAATGACTATCTGTCTGATGTCTTCTGACCCGAAGTTTGATGAAATCTATTTGAGTAACTTCGCTACACTGAACGTACTCGATTTGCTTCGTCGTATTCCGGGTGTAGGGCGTGTCTCCAATATTGGTAGCCGCTACTATGCCATGCAGATTTGGGTGCAACCGGACAAATTGGCAAACTTCGGACTGACCGTAGCCGATTTGCAGAATGCTCTGAAAGATCAGAACCGTGAGTCTGCAGCCGGTGTGCTGGGGCAACAACCTGTACAAGGATTGGATATTACCATTCCTATTACGACTCAGGGACGTCTTTCTACTGTAGGGCAGTTTGAAGAAATCGTAGTTCGTGCGAATGCGGATGGTTCCATTGTTCGTTTGCGCGACGTGGCACGCATCTCGCTGGAGGCATCTTCATACAATACGGAGAGTAGTATCAACGGTGAAAATGCAGCGGTGTTAGGCATTTATATGCTTCCGGGTGCCAATGCTATGGAAGTGGCAGAGAATGTGAAGAAGGCAATGAATGAAATCAGTAATAATTTTCCCGACGGATTGAGTTACGAGATTCCATTTGATATGACGACATATATTTCAGAGTCTATTCACGAAGTATATAAGACTTTGTTTGAAGCATTGATATTGGTAATTATCGTGGTGTTCCTGTCACTGCAAAGCTGGCGTGCTACACTTATTCCGATTGTAGCAGTACCTATTTCCCTGATTGGTACGTTCGGCTTCATGCTTATATTCGGTTTTTCGCTCAATATACTTACTTTGCTTGGATTGGTACTTGCCATTGGTATTGTGGTGGACGATGCTATTGTGGTAGTGGAGAACGTAGAACGCATTATGCACGAAGAGAAACTGCCACCTTACGAGGCTACGAAAAAAGCGATGGAAGGATTGACGGGAGCGATTATTGCTACGTCTCTGGTATTGGCGGCTGTGTTTGTACCGGTTAGTTTCCTTGGTGGTATCACAGGGCAGCTTTATCGTCAATTCACGGTGACAATTGTGGTTTCCGTATTACTTTCTACGGTGGTTGCATTGACTTTGAGTCCGGTAATGTGTTCGTTGATATTGAAACCGGAATCGCATAAGCGAAAGAATATCGTATTCCGTTATATCAACTATGCACTGAATATGGGCAACCGTAAATATGTTCGCCAGATTTCACGTGTGATAGGAAATCCTCGCAGAGTACTGGCTGCATTTGGTGTGGTACTGATAGCTATCTTACTGATAAATCGTTTGATACCGACCAGTTTCTTACCTGTGGAAGATCAGGGTTACTTCAAAGTGGAACTGGAACTGCCCGAAGGCGCTACACTGGAGCGTACACGTACTGTGTCGGAGCGTGCAGTAGAGTACCTGATGTTGAATCCGGCTGTAGAGTATGTGCAGAGCGTGGTGGGTAGTAGCCCTCGTGTAGGCAGCAGCCAGGCACGTAGTGAACTGACGGTTATTATGAAGCCGTGGGGGGCACGTGATGGACAAACCATTGATGAGGTGATGGCACAAGTGAAAAAGGATTTGCAGGAATATCCTGAATGTAAAGTATATCTTTCCACGCCACCGGTCATCCCGGGATTGGGAAGCTCGGGTGGTTTTGAAATGCAGCTTGAGGCACGTGGAGATGCCACATTCGATAATCTGGTGCAAGCTACGGATACATTGATGTATTATGCATCACAGCGTAAGGAGTTATCCGGACTGTCATCATCTTTACAGGCGGATATTCCGCAACTCTATTTCGACGTGGATCGTGATAAGGTAAAACTGGCGGGAGTGCCGTTGGCAGATGTCTTTTCAACCATGAAGGCTTATACAGGTTCGGTATATGTGAACGACTTCAATATGTTCAATCGTATTTATCGTGTATATATTCAGGCTGAAGCACCTTATCGGGAACACAAAGAAAATATCAACCTGTTTTTTGTACGTGGGGCGGACAATGTAATGATACCGTTGACTTCTCTCGGAACAACTTCCTATACAACTGGACCGGGTAGCATCAAGCGCTTCAATATGTTCAACAGTGCCGTAATTCGTGGTGGAGCGGCGGATGGTTACAGTTCCGGTCAGGCCATGGAAATCATTGAGCAGATAGCTCGCGAACACTTGCCGGAAAATATAGGTGTAGAATGGAGTGGACTTTCTTATCAGGAGAAACAGGCCGGAGGACAGACAGCAATGGTATTGGCATTGGTATTCCTATTCGTATTCCTCTTCCTGGCAGCACTTTACGAAAGTTGGACAGTGCCCATTGCGGTGTTACTTTCATTGCCCATCGCTGCGCTGGGAGCCTACCTCGGAGTGTGGCTGTGTGGATTGGAGAACGACGTCTATTTCCAGATCGGATTGGTAATGCTGGTCGGTCTGGCAGCAAAGAATGCAATTTTGATTGTAGAATTTGCTAAAGAACAAGTAGATCGTGGAGCGAATGTGGTTAAGGCGGCTTTACATGCATCGCAGTTGCGCTTCCGTCCTATCCTGATGACGTCATTGGCATTTATTCTCGGTATGTTGCCAATGGTTATTGCCAGCGGACCGGGCTCGGCAAGCCGTCAGGCTATTGGTACCGGTGTATTCTTTGGAATGATTTTAGCTGTGACGATAGGTATTCTTTTGGTACCATTCTTCTTTGTACTGATTTATAAGGCGAAGGCAAAAGCGAAGAGTACGAATATTAAGAAAGTTACGAAGCGATTTAAACGATAAGTTATGAAAAGAAAATATACAATATATTACATGATGGCGTTGGTGTTATTGTTCAGTTCCTGCCAGTTGGGTAAACATTATGTACGTCCGGAACTGAATCTGCCGCAACAGCTTGACTCAACGGAACAGGACACGCTCTCTCTTGCTGACCGGCAATGGTGGGAACTCTACACCGATACTACGCTGCAAGCGCTCATAGAGCGGACGCTCGAATATAATAAGGATATGAAGATAGCTGCCGCACGGGTGAAGGAACTGGCAGCAATGAAGCGCATCGATTTTGCTAATCTTTTTCCGCAAGTCAGTGGAAAGCTGTATGCGGACAAGGAAGCGGAAAACTATGGCGGAGACAATTATGATTCAGACCGGAGCTATGAAGCAAAGGCAATCGTTTCATGGGAAGTGGATCTTTGGGGAAACTTACGTTGGGCGAAAGATAAGAGTATGGCGGATTTCTTAGGTTCGATAGAGGCGCAGCGGGCACTGAAAATGAGCTTGGTGGCAGAAGTGGCCCAGGCATACTTTGAACTGGTAGCTTTGGATAATGAACTGGCTATTGTCCGTCAGACACTGAATGCCCGTAAAGAAGGTGTACGGTTGGCAAAGCTTCGTTTTGAAGGCGGACTCACTTCCGAAACCTCTTATCAGCAGGCGCAGGTGGAATTTGCACGTACTGCAACATTGGTACCGGATCTGGAGCGAAAGATTTCCATTAAAGAAAATGACATTGCTTTCCTGGCAGGTGAATATCCACGAAAGATAGAACGCTCGGTGTTACCCGAAGAGGTTAAATTGCCGGAAAATCTTCCTGTAGGACTTCCTTCCACATTGCTGGAACGCCGTCCGGATGTACGTCAGGCGGAACAGAAATTGATTGCAGCAAATGCGACAGTAGGCCTTGCGTATACCAATATGTTTCCCCGTTTGGCTCTGACAGCACATTATGGTTTGGAGAGTGCTGAATTCTCGGATTTCCTGAAATCACCTTATCATTTCCTGAGTGGTTCCCTGTTGACGCCGTTATTTGCGATGGGTAAGAACCGGGCGATGCTGAAGGCCAAGAAAGCAGCGTACGAACAGGAGGTTTACTCTTACGAGAAATCAGTGCTGACGGCTTTCAAGGATGCGCGGAATGCGATTGTAGATTTCAATAAGATAAAAGATATCTATGAGTCACGCCTGCAACTGGAACAAGCTGCACAAACAAATGTGGAGTTGGCTCAGTTACAGTATATTAATGGCGTAATCGGATATCTGGACGTGCTGGATGCACAACGTGGATATTTCGATGCACAGATCGGATTGAGCAATGCGATACGGGATAAGCAGATAACACTGGTGCGGTTATATAAGGCACTCGGTGGGGGATGGCAGTAGGAGGGTTAAACCTCCGGTGTATTCAGGAAGAAGAATACAGACATTCCGATAAGAATGATTCCTAGTACGCCATAGAATAACCGGGCACGTTTTCTTCCTACACTCTTTACGGCGAACTGTGTGTTGCGGGCAGTGAAAAACCACTCCCAGTCAAACACAGCCGCCAGTAATGAGATGATGCCGGCCACTACGAATATACCTTGTACGATGTATTGGCTCATAAGATATTAATCCAGATTTTCCATTGTCAACTTGCGCGAACCGTCTTCCAGTTCCTCAATAGTCACTTTAATTGTGTTGCCAGGCAACAGTTCTTCTACTAGTTCCGGCCATTCAATGAAACAGAGTGCACCACTGTAGAAGTAACCCATATCATATACTTCTTCCAGCTTCTTGATCCGATAGAAGTCGAAATGGTAGATCAATTCTCCTGCTATGTCCGAACGATATTCATTGATAACGGCAAAGGTGGGTGATGTAACGACGTCTTCAACGCCCAACTCCTGGCAAAGTGCCTTGATGAAAGTAGTTTTACCGGCTCCCATTTTTCCATAGAGAGCGAAAACAGTATTGTCCCCCATAGCAGCGATAAATTCGCGGGCGGCTTCATGGATGTGCTCCAGAGATTGAATTTTAATTTCCATACTATATTTAATTATGATTTTACTTTCAGTTTCGTCCACTTAGTGTGATAAGTGGGATAATCATCTCTTCCATCGAAATGCCTCCATGTTGGAAGGTATCGGTGTAGTAGCTGACGTAATGGTTGTAATTATTGGGATAGGCAAAGAAATCCCGACCTGTGGCGAAGATATAGCGTGTACTCACGTTGGGTGAGGGGAGGTGTATCTCAGAAGGGCGGGTGATTTCAAACACCTGTTTGGGATTGTATGCCATGTTGCGTGACAGTTTATAGCGCAGGTTGGCATTAATTTCTTTACTGTTGCTTTGCACCTTTACCGGGTTATCTACGCGAATGCTGCCGTGATCGGTGGTGATGATAACCCGATACTGACGGCTGGCAAGTGCTTTCAGCAAGTCGCTCAGCGGTGAATGGCGAAACCAGGAAAGGGTGATACTACGGTAGGCTGCCTCGGTAGAGGCGAGTTCACGTATCATTTTGCTTTCCGTTCGGCTGTGACTCAACATGTCGATGAAATTGAATACGGCAACATTGAGGTCATTCTGCGCTAAGGCGGGAAGTTGTGCCAGCAGACGTTCTGCACTGGAAGCATCGTTTATTTTATGGTAAGAGAAAGTATCACTGCGGCGATAGCGTTCTATAATGGTACGTATCAGTGGAGCTTCATTCAAATTTTTGTTTTCCTCTTCGTCCTCATCTATCCATAATTCGGGAAAAAGCTTAGCTATCTGGTCAGGCATCAGCCCGGAAAAGATGGCATTGCGAGCGTATTGTGTGGCAGTGGGCAGAATGCTGAAATAGAGTTGCTCTTCAATGTTGAATAAACCGGATAATTCATTGG
>OLWM01000951.1_pt1 | contig 12210 bp, 10 predicted proteins | sample 1644141 | NCBI WGS metagenome assembly OLWM01 (sample SAMEA103958150, study PRJEB25191) | human gut metagenome | biome: human-associated habitat [ENVO:00009003]; feature: intestine environment [ENVO:2100002]; material: feces | place: Germany | collected 2013/2015
GTAGGACAACTACAATTCGAAGTTATCCAATACCGATTGCTACACGAATATGGAGCGCAGTGCCGTTGGGAGCCCATTAGCCTTTACAAGGCTTGTTGGATAGAAAGCGACGACCCACAGGCTCTCGAAGCATTCAAAAAACGGAAACACCAGTTCATGAGTGTAGACCGCGATGGTCGCGACGTCTTCATGGCCGATTCGAACTATGTTCTACAAATGGCTCAAACAGATTTTCCCAAGATAAAATTCCACTTCACAAGTGAATTTTAGTCTGCTTGGTGGAATTTAACAAAAATAATTGGTAAAAGGGGAAGAATTATGTTACCTGTAAATAAGGGAAGGAGAAATGAATACAACATTTTGGGAGAAAATCCAGCAGGGGGATGAAGAAGCATTCCGGCAACTCTACAATGAATATTCGGATTTACTTTACGGATATGGGATGAAGATTGCCGGTGATGATGATCTGGTAACTGAATCCATTCAGTCTTTGTTCGTTTATCTGTATGAGAAGAGGCAGAGTTGTTCCGAGCCTCAGTCCATATCCGCTTACCTGTGTGTGGCGCTGAAACGCATGCTGCTGAATGAGTTGAAGAAAACTGCTAATGGCGTATTCACATCATTGGACGAAGTTAACTCAAGCGAATATAGATTCGATTTGGAGATAGACATAGAAACAGCGATTGTCCGTTCCGAACTTGAAAGAGAGCAGTTAGAAGTTCTGCAGAAAGAAATAAATGGCTTGACAAAGCAGCAGAGAGAGGTATTATACTTGAAGTATTATAAAAAACTGAATTCGGACGAAATAGCCGAAGTGATGGGACTGACTTCCCGTACTGTTTATAATACTACCCACATGGCAATATCCAGACTGAGAGAGCGATTGAGCAAATCATTCCTGTTGACTGTAGCTGCTAATTTATGGATTTTTAATTGAGGTGAGGATATGGAGAATAGGAAAGAACTTTTGGAACAATATATGGAAGACGGCAAACTTCCTCTGAAAGGTGAGTTGTTTGCACGGAAGTCTGTAGTTGGTGGGAAGTTAGAAGAATTTCGTGAAGAAAAACGTGCGGATGCATTAACAAGCAGACCGAACGCTGCAGGAAGACAGAAACTGATTGTTCTTAGGAGCAGTTGTATCTACTGGAGAGTAGCGGCCCTGTTTATCCTGCTTTTCGGAATAGGCGGTTATTACTATCTGTCGGAAGAGAAGATTACGTCTGAAGCAGTAGCTGTCGATTACAAGCTACCGGATGGCAGTTCTGTGAAGCTGATGCAAAACTCAACTTTGTCTTATAATAAAGTGAGTTGGCTTTGGGGGCGTAAACTGAATCTGCTCGGATCGGCCTTTTTTGACGTGACTCCGGGTAAAACATTTACTGTACGAACGGAAGCCGGAGATGTTACGGTGTTAGGTACAAAATTCTTGGTCGAGCAGGAAGGAAAAACGATCACTGTCAATTGTGAAGAGGGAACAGTGAAGGTAGAGACACCAATCGGCGAACAGACATTGAATGCCGGTGAAAGTGTACGCTGTGATGAGAATAAGATTGGTCCTGTTCAGGAAAAGGAAGAACTGCCCGAAGTACTCGGTTATGAAGATGATCCGCTGGTCAATGTAGTAGCAGATATTCAGCATATCTTTGATGTGGAAGTGGTAGGGTGTGAAAAATATAATGAACTGTACTATAACGGAACCATCCTGACGAGAGATCTGCACGAAACATTGAAAAAAGTATTTGGTTCTTTGGGAATCAATTATCAGTTGAGCGGGCAGAAAGTCATATTAGAATAGACGGGAACAGAAGTCCACACCGTAAAAAAGAGAAATTATCCTTGATATAAAGCAGGAAGTGAAATATTTCTGCAATTAAAAAACGCCTCTCAGAGTGCTCTGGAAGGCGTTTTTTAATTAAATCTATTTTTTCTTCTATTTTTCTTGGTAAAAAAGGAAAGAAAGCTCCTCTTATAAATATAAGGAACTATTTATAAACAGACAATAGATAACAGGTGGATGAACTGTCCATGGCTAGACAGAATTTTAAGGGGAGTAAATTAATAATTAGGTAGAGAATTAGATTGCTTAAGAGAAGAAGTCTCTTGAAAAGAACGAAGAATGATGCCAATTGCTGTTTTAAAAGAAAGCAATAGCGAACGAATTGGCAATTAGTAAGTGAGTTTAATTTTATTGTTTTCCAAATGTGAGAGAAAATTGAAAGGTTTTCTCTCACATTTTTTATGGGGTTACGGATTCGTGAGCATCAGCTTTTTAGTAATTTTAATATAGTCAAACAAGATAAAACTAAGACTTCTCGTTTATTCATCTTAATTTGTATCGTGTAATCTAACTAGTGATGTAAATAATGAATAAAAATGGATTTAGTCGTTGTGCCGATATCTATATCGGCCGTTTGCGCGAGGAGGGCCGCTATTCTACGGCGCATGTCTATCAGAACGCCCTTCTTTCTTTTAGCAAGTTTTGTGGTGTCCATAGTGTGTCCTTCCGTCAAGTCACCCGTGACCGCCTTCGCCGTTACGAACAGCATCTTTACGCATGTGGTCTGAAGCCCAATACGATTTCCACGTATATGCGTATGCTTCGGAGTATCTACAATCGTGGTGTGGAAGCGGGTAGTGCTCCTTATGTCCACCGCCTGTTTCATGAGGTCTATACGGGAGTGGACGTTCGTCAGAAAAAGGCGCTTCCCGTCGTCGCTCTTCGCAGGCTTCTTTATGAAGACCCCCATTCTGACCGTCTCCGCCGTACCCAGGCTATCGCCGCTCTGATGTTCCAGTTTTGCGGGATGTCTTTCGCCGATCTGAGTCATCTGGAGAAATCCGCTCTTGACAGCAACGTGCTGCGCTACAATCGTGTCAAGACGAAGACTCCCATGAGCGTTGAGGTTCTGGACAGCGCACAGGAGATGCTCGAGCAGCTCCGTAACCGGCAGTCTCCCCGTCCCGGCTGTCCCGACTACCTTTTCGGCATCCTTCAGGGAGATAAGAAAAGGAAGGATGAGAAAGCTTACCGTGAATACCAGTCCGCTCTCCGGAGATTCAACTACTGCCTGAAATCCCTGGCAAAGCGGCTACGTCTCAACTTCCCCGTGACTTCCTACACGCTTCGCCATTCTTGGGCTACCACCGCCAAGTACCGTGGTGTCCCTATCGAGATGATCAGCGAGTCCCTTGGGCATAAGTCGATCAAGACCACGCAGATTTATCTGAAAGGCTTTGAGCTGAAAGAGCGTACGGAGGTAAACCGGATGAATTTGTCTTACGTTAAGAGGTGCGGTTCTGGCCTGTATGTGTGATTTAGAATCCTGATATACAGTGTTTATCGGTGTGTGTTACTTCTTAGGTAACGGAATGATTCATGGCGCAAAGATGGACATATTTATGAAAATACGCAAACAAAAATGAAATTAATTTCTTAAAATGAATCAAAAGTCGGCATAACATACGGAAAATGACAATATCCGTGTTATGTCTTTTTTTTATTCCAATTTATGAAAAACCCCTTCACTTCTGCCTTATTTCCTGAATACCAGTCCTCTTCCGATGTTTTCGTTGAAAAAAGTTCCCTGTTTCGCTTGTCCTTTGTTTGTGAGTTACCTAAGAAGTAACGGATAAACATGGGGTAAAAAAACATGATTTTAAGAAAAAAGAAATCACTCAATGCTGGGCCTATTAATGGGACAGGGGAAGGCGTAGCACACTCAAAACGCTGGTATGTTGCTTTGGTTCGGATGCACCATGAAAAGAAGGTTTCCGAGCATCTGGACAAGATGGGTATCGAGAATTTCGTTCCCGTTCAACAGGAATTCCACCAATGGAGCGACCGTCGCAAGCTGGTCACCTCCGTCTTGCTTCCTATGATGGTCTTCGTACACGTTGACCCTAGGGAACGCATGGAAGTCCTGAGTTTTTCTACTGTGAGCCGTTACATGGTGATGCGCGGCGAGAGTAGTCCTGCCGTAATTCCTGACGAGCAGATGGCCCGTTTCCGTTTCATGCTTGATTATTCTGAAGAATCGATCAGCATGAACAGTGCCCCTTTGGCCCGTGGCGAAAAGGTCCGCGTGATTAAAGGCCCCCTGACGGGTCTTGTTGGCGAACTGGTTCATGTGGATGGCAAGAGTAAGATCGCCGTTCGCCTGAATATGCTGGGATGTGCCTGTGTGGATATGCCTGTCGGTTATGTAGAGCCTATTATGGCGGCTGTTTAAGGCGAGGGATATGGATGCTGTTATTTTACAGGAAAACATAGAGGGTTTATTAAATTTGGTACGCATGCTGCTTCCTGGTGGGGGGAGTGCAGGCTGCGTGTATCTGGATGACCTTTCCGCCTTACAACGATCCATCCACAAACAGATAAACGATTTATATTCACAACGGGGGAAGACACCGGAGCAGGATGCTACCCTGTGTTTGGCCATCCTTCAGGGATATAATGTGTCGATGTACGCCAATCCGGAAGACGAGGATAGAAAACGGTCTGTCTTGCAGCGTTCTCTGACCCTCCTTGATGTTCTTCCCCCTTCTCTTCTTAAACAACAGTTGTCTGCGGTCTGTCACGGTATGCAGGAACTGTGTGAAACCAACTAACTTTTTTATTTGTCAATGAAAATACAACGACTTTTTAGCATTCTACTTTTTTGTTCTATGCTGGGAAGTGGCTCGCTTATGGCCCAGTCCATGAGTGACTCACAGGTACTGGAATATGTAAAGGACGGCATCCGGCAAGGCAAGGAACAGAAACAGCTTGCTTCCGAGCTTGCGCGTAAAGGTGTGACCAAGGAACAGGCTATGCGTGTGAAGCAGCTCTATGAGCAGCAGAACAATGTAAACACCTCCCAATCCACGGGTACGGATATCAACGAGTCCCGCCTTCGTGAAGAGACTAAGGAGAATACTTCCGACATGCTGGAGGATCATCCGACTACGGAAGATTTGGCCCGTGAGGATCAGGTTTTCGGGCGCAACATCTTCAATACCCGCAACCTGACGTTCGAGCCTAGTGTCAACCTTGCCACTCCTGCCAATTACCGTCTGGGTCCCGGTGATGAAGTCATCATCGATATCTGGGGTGCCAGCCAGAACACGATCCGCCAGCAGATCTCTCCTGAAGGCACCATCAATATTCAGAAGATCGGGCCTGTCAACCTTAGCGGTATGACAGTCTCCGCCGCCAACGACTATCTGAAGGGCGCCCTGAATAAGATCTATAACGGCCTGAACAATACTACCGACCCTACTTCCGACATCCGTCTGACTTTGGGTAATATCCGTACTATCCAGATCAATGTGATGGGAGAGGTCGTGCAGCCGGGTACCTACGCCCTTTCTTCCTTCTCTACCGTCTTCCATGCGCTTTACCGTGCAGGCGGCGTGAGTGATATCGGCAGCCTCCGAAACGTTCAGTTGGTACGCAACGGAAAGAATATCGCCACCATCGATGTTTACGAATTTATCATGAAAGGCAACACACAGGATGACATCCGCCTTCAGGAAGGTGACGTGGTTATCGTCCCCGCCTATGATGTCTTGGTAAAGATCAGCGGCAAGGTAAAACGCCCTATGCGTTTCGAAATGAAGAAAGACGAGAACCTTGCCACTTTAATCAAATATGCCGGCGGCTTTGAAGCCGATGCCTACACCCGTTCATTGCGTGTTGTCCGTCAGAATGGTGAGGAATATGAGGTCAACACGGTCAAGGATATGGACTACAGCATCTACACAATGCGTAACGGCGACGTTGTAACAGCCGAAGCCATCCTTAACCGCTTCACAAACAAACTGGAAATCCGTGGCGCTGTCTATCGTCCCGGCATCTACCAGCTCAGCGGTAAACTGAACACGATCCGCGAACTTGTCAATGAAGCCCAGGGTCTGACCGGTGACGCTTTCCTGAATCGTGCCGTCCTCTATCGCCAGCGTGAAGACCTGACCAGTGAAGTTGTTCAGATAGACATTAAGTCTATCATGGACGGCACTTCCCCAAACCTTGCCCTAATGAAGAATGACATCCTCTACATTCCAAGTATCCATGACCTGGAAGACCGGGGTAATGTCACAGTTCACGGTGAGGTTGCCCAACCTGATTCCTATCCTTATGCGGATAACATGACACTTGAGGATCTGATCATCCAGGCCGGTGGCTTGAAAGAAGCCGCCTCTACTGTCCGTATTGATATATCGAGACGAATCAAGAATCCTCGTAGTACTGCGGATAATGATACGATTGGTCAGATGTATACCTTCTCTTTAAAGGATGGTTTTGTAATAGATGGTCAGCCCGGTTTTATCCTTGAGCCTTATGATCAGGTTTATGTCCGTCGCAGTCCGGGCTATCAGGCACAACAGAATGTAGCCATTGAAGGTGAAATCCTTTTCGGAGGGAATTACGCCATGACCAGCCGTGAGGAACGTCTTTCCGATTTAGTGAATAAAGCCGGCGGTCCGACCAATTATGCCTATCTGCGTGGTGCGAAACTGACCCGTGTGGCTAACGCTAGTGAGAAGAAACGTATGGGTGATGTAATTCGCCTTATGAGCAGGCAATTGGGCGAAGCCATGATTGACTCTTTGGGTATTGGTGTTGAGGATACCTTTACGGTAGGCATTGATCTGGAGAAGGCTTTGACTAATCCTAAGGGTAGTGCCGACCTTGTCCTACGTGAAGGTGATGTGGTCTTTATACCTAAGAATACTAATACTGTAACTATCAATGGTGCTGTCATGGTTCCGAATACGGTTTCTTATATGAAGGGAAAGAATGTGGATTATTACCTGAATCAGGCCGGTGGCTGTTCTGATAATGCAAGGAAGAGTAAGAAGTTCATTGTTTACATGAATGGTCAGGTGACGAAGGTTAAGGGTAGTGGTAAGAAACAGATTGAACCGGGATGTGAGATTATTGTGCCTAGTAAGGCTAAGAAGAAAGGGAACATAGCTAATATTTTAGGTTATGCTACTTCCTTCAGTTCTTTGGGAATGATGATTGCTTCTATTGCTAATCTTATAAAGAAATAATAGAATTTACTTTTATGTCAGAAAAACAACTAAATAGAAATATCTCTTCAGAACAGGATAAATTATTAAATGATGAGATGGAAATCGATTTGATGGATATTCTGCGTAAGATAATAAGCATCCGCAAGACATTATATAAAGCTGCCGGAATAGGATTGATTATGGGGATTATAGTAGCATTTAGTATTCCTAAACAATATACAGTCAAAGTGACTTTGTCACCTGAAATGGGAAATTCCAAAGGCACTAATGGGATTGCCGGACTTGCAGCTTCATTTTTGGGAAGCGGCGCAACAATTGGAGATGGTACTGATGCATTAAACGCTTCTCTTTCATCAGATATTGTTTCCTCTACTCCTTTTCTTTTGGAACTTCTTGATATGAATGTTCCAAGCGCAAAAAAAGTAGAACAGACTTCTTTGGAATATTATTTAGAGGAGCAATCTTCTGCTTGGTGGAGTTATGTGATGGGTATCCCCGGTTTGGTAATTAGTGGCATAAAATCCTTATTTGAGGATGAGAATAAAGAGTATATTGATAAAACAAACAATAGTCCTATTGAACTTACCCAAAAGACAAGTAAGAAAATAAAGATTCTTAAGAAAAATATTATTGCTTCTGTAGACAAGAAAACAGCTATCACTAATGTAGTAGTTACCTTGCAAGATCCTAGAATCGCTGCAGTTGTTGCTGATTCTGTTGTTCATAAATTGCAAGAATACATCATTGGCTATCGTACCTCAAAAGCAAAAGAGGATTGTATTTATTTAGAGATGTTATTCAAAGAGCGCCAAGATGAATATTATGATGCCCAAAGGAAATATGCTGAATACGTGGATACGCACGATAATTTGATTCTTCAAAGTGTCCGTGCTGAACAAGAGCGATTACAAAATGACATGAGTCTAGCCTATCAAGTTTACAGTCAGGTAGCCAATCAACTACAAGTTGCAAGGGCGAAAGTTCAGGAAGAAAAGCCCGTATTTGCAGTAGTAGAGCCTGCTGTGATTCCATTAAATTCATCCGGCATCAGTTTGAAAATTTATGTTTTGGTATCTATATTTTTGAGTGTAATTAGTGTCATTGTTTGGAATTTGATGGGAAAGAATTTCTGGAGTACCTTGATGGGGAAGGTAAATGATTGAAAACAATACATTTATGAACTATAATGTAGTTAAGATGACTATAGTCGTATGATTTGTTCATTAAATATAAAAGAAGTTATATAAGAATGTTTGCCACTATTGAAAACAATAAACGAATTGCAAAGAATACCGCAATGCTCTATGTTCGGATGCTTTTTATCATTGCAGTTTCACTCTATACTTCGCGAATAATTTTACAAGCATTGGGCGTAGAAGATTATGGCATTTACAATGCTGTAGGAGGTGTTGTAGCTATGTTTTCAATAATATCTGGATCTTTGTCAGTTGCAATTAGCCGTTATTTAACTTATGAGATAGGTATAGGCAATAAACAAAAGCTAAATACAATATTCAGCACATCTGTGAATATCCAGATAGTAATGTCATTGATTGTTATGGTAGTTGCTGAAGTTGTGGGTGTATGGTTCTTGAATACAAAAATGAATATACCGACAAATCGTTTATATTCAGCAAATTGGGTGCTTCAATGTTCAATAATAACCTTTATGGTGAATCTCATCAGCGTACCTTATAATTCATTGATAATTGCCCATGAAAAAATGTCAGCATTTGCTTACATTAGCATCCTAGAGGTTATTTTGAAATTAGTAATATGTTATTTATTATACTTATTCCCAGGGGATAAATTGATATTATGGTCAGTGTTGCTTATGTCCGTATCTCTAATTATGCGTATTGTTTATGGATACTATAGTAAGCATCATTTTAAAGAGGCTCATTATCAGTTTATATTAGATAAAGTCTTACTTAAAGATATGTCAAGATTTATTGGATGGGCGTTTTTCGGGAATGGAGTAGTTGTTCTTAAAGACCAAGGCTCAAGTATATTATTAAATATATATTGTGGTCCTGTTGTGAATGCAGCTCAGGGCATAGCGATGCAGGTTAATGCTGCTGTATATGGCTTTGTAAATAATTTCCTTATGGCTGTTAATCCTCAGATAACGAAATCATATTCAAGTGGGGAAGTTAGTTATATGCATAGTTTAATCCTTCGTAGCGAAAAATTTGCTTTTTTTATTTTGTTGTTTTTTTTCTTTCCTTTGATGGCGAATATTGATTATGTTGTGGGATTATGGCTTGTAGAAGTGCCAAAGCACACATCATCTTTTATCATACTTATCTTATTGTATTCTCTATTGGATTGTTTTGCTGGTCCACTTGTGACAGGGGTCTTGTCTGAAGGTAATATTAGATTGTATCAGATTTGCCTAACGATTATTTATTTAGTAAATCTTTTAGCCTCTTTTCTATTTCTTAGAATTGGATTTGCACCGGAATGGGTGTTTATTCTCAATATAATATTTAAGGCTTTTGTTATTTGTGCTTTACTTTGGCAGTCTCATATAAAGTACGGTTTTCAAATAAGTGATTTCTTTAATCAGGTTCTTTTTCGTTCTGTAGCTGTATTTGTTTTGTGTCTATTATTTTCTTCTACTATCGATATTCGTTTTTTTACCCCGTTTTGGAATTTTATTTTTTCAGCTATGATAATATTCTTATTTACTGGGCTGATTATATATCTTATCGGACTTAATAAACATGAGTCCACTTTTTTTGTAGAAACTATAAAGAAAAAAATAAAACTTAAAGGTTGAGATGAAATTATCAAATCTTAGATTAGAAAGGAAGAATAAATTCGAAAATGGTCAATCGGTTTGTCTCATTTGCGATGTAGAATGTAACTTCAGTAGAACAAAAGAACTCTATTTTAGTGTAGATGATAAGTATGCTGATTGGTTGACAGATGACGTTTATGATGCCTTTTTGGTGGCTGCAATTTACCCTGCAATGTATTATAATGAACCTATTGAGATTTCAGGGGTTGTTTCAAAAAAAATTTATCATAATGTTGTCAATTATGTGATGGCGATAGTGAAGGATTTTGCTCCTTCTTTTCATAAGGTACCAATTATTGTAGAGGGATTTAAGAATGCATCTAAGAATGAGAAGTTGCACATTGGAACGGGGTTCTCTGGAGGGGTAGATTCATTTTCTACATTACAAGATCGTTTTTTTGATACAGATGATCTTGATTACAAAATTGATACTTTATTTTTTTTTCATGTAGGTCAATATGGTGATGTGAAAAATCCTCGTACATGGGAAAGAGCTAATAATCGTTTTGAAATAACTAGATCATTTGCAAATACAATAGGAACTCGGGCAATTATGATGAATACGAACTTATTTGATTTCTATTTACCAGACTGGGAGTATAAAGCAGGGGTTTTGAATAGAATAACGAGTGTTTTGGCTTTTCAGAAATCACTAAAGAGGTATTATATTAGTAATACATATACTTATGGAGAAATGATAGATTTAGCCCGTGATAGAGTTTTTCTTGAAGAATTTGCAGATCCTTATATCATGCCATTATTAAGTCCTGAAAATTTAGAAATTGTGTGCGATGGAGCTCAATATAAACGATCAGAAAAGACACAGAGGATTGTTAATAATAAGTTAGCTCAGACTCATTTAAATGTTTGTGTTAATTCATCTAATGAACATGTATCTGCAACAAATTGTGGAATTTGCACAAAATGTTTACGTACTATGATGGCGTTAGATTCAATTGATCAATTAGATCAATTTAGAACAGTCTTTGACATAAGGCAATGGAAAAAACATGCATGGGAATATAAATGTTTGCAGGTATATAAATACAATACGGATGGTTTTGCTCGTGACAATGTAGATTTTGCAAATAAACATGGAAAGAGCTTGCCTTTTCGTCCTTTCGCTTATTTGGTTGTATACGTAAATTGGCTAGCCCATCTTCCTTTTAGAGTAATTCGTAAGATTGGAACACTATATAAAAAATAATTAAGATAGAATGATTGATCAAGAAAAGAAGACAATACATCGTCGTATCCTTTTGCTTGGTGGTACTGGAGCTATGGGGGAGCATTTGACTCGTATACTTGCTGAGCAAGGTGATGATGTATACGTAACTACGCGTAGCTGTCGTTTGTCTGAGAGGAATATTACTTATGTGCAGGGGAATGCGCATGAAATTACGTTTATTAACGATTTGCTTCGAGAATCTTGGGATGCAATTGTTGATTTTATGGTGTACAATACGGATGAATTTCGTGTTCGTGTTTCTCAGTTATTGAAGGCTACAAAACAATATATATTCATTAGTAGTGCCCGTGTTTATGGTCCAACAACTTCGTCTGATGAGCTTATTAATGAAGAAACGCCACGTCTGCTAGATATGATTAAGGATGAAGAATATCTGAATACTGATGAATATGCTTTATCAAAAGCCAGACAGGAGAATATTCTTCACGAGGCAGGTTGTAATAATTGGACTATTATCAGACCTTATATCACTTTTAGTGAAACACGACTTCAGCTTGGGGTACTTGAAAAGGAGGATTGGCTTTGGCGTGCTATGAACGGCTATTCTATTGTTTTTTCAAAAGACATCGCATCGCATTACACCACGCTTACATATGGTTATGACGTATCTCGAGGTATTGCGGGATTGATTGGATTACCTGCGGCTCTTGGTGAGGTATATCATATTACTACAGATGAAGCTTATAAATGGGAAGAAATTTTAGAAGTTTATCTTCATGTATTAGAGAAATACTTAGGTCACCGTCCGGAAGTTGTTATGACAGATAAATGCTTAAACTTGCGTTTTCCGGCGATGCAATTTCAAGTAAAGTATTGTCGACTGTTTGATCGTCGTTTTGATAATTCAAAAATCAGGCTTGCTGTACCTACACTTCGTTTCAAAAATACTAGAGATGAAATAGAATCTTGTCTAGGCACGTTTTTAGAATCGCCACTTTTCTCTTCTCCTGCTCTTTTACTGAATGCTCAAATGGATAGAGTGACTGGGGAACGGATGCGCTTGAATATATATTCCACGTTGAAGTCTCGCTTAAAGTACTTAGTTGCTCGTTATGCACCGACAGAGATTGTTAAAGTTCTAACTAAATAAGATAAAAATTGATTATATTTATGAATCAGAAATATTACACTGCTGAAC
>OLWM01000958.1_pt1 | contig 12095 bp, 7 predicted proteins | sample 1644141 | NCBI WGS metagenome assembly OLWM01 (sample SAMEA103958150, study PRJEB25191) | human gut metagenome | biome: human-associated habitat [ENVO:00009003]; feature: intestine environment [ENVO:2100002]; material: feces | place: Germany | collected 2013/2015
CTTTTTTTAACCCGGGGCCTTATTCGGGATTTTTAGTGATGGTATTGCCGGTCGTTTTGTTCTATTGTTTATCGGTGTATCCCGGTCGGCAAAAGAGTGTCGGTGAGTGGAGGTACAAGTTGGAGTCCGGCTTTGTCTGGGGGATACTGTTGTTGATTTTGTCTATTTTGCCGGCCGGAATGAGCCGGAGCAGCTGGTTGGCGGCGGTTGCCGGATGCGGGGTGGTAACGGCATTTTATTACCGGATCAGGAAACAGCTGAAAGAGCTGGGAGAACAGGAGTCTGTAAAAGAGATTTCTGAGAAGGAAGCCAGTCTCGACAAAGTCAACAGCGAACTTGCCGCTTCGGAAAAGGCCATCTCGCAGAGCAATCGAACCCTCAAGGAACTCGGCGACAAAAAGCAAAATGTTGAGAATCAGCTCGAAGACCTCAAGCGCGAAGCCGGCATCGTAAGTCTGCACGTCTCGGAAGCCGAGGATCTCATCGCAAGCATCAGCCAGGCTCAGTTCGTCAATTCACGCCGTCACCCGTGGCAAACGGCCCTCGTCGGCAACAATCCCAACGACATTGCGCGTATGTCGGCCATCTTGCAGTACATGGCCCGCGAACAGGACCGCACCATTGACCGCTTGGCCAATCGCCGCAAGAACATCGAAATCGTGACGGCCAAAACGAATGAAACGCAACAGGAATTGATTCGCATCGAAACTGCCGAACAGAAGAACCGTTCGGAACTCGAACGCGAAAAGACGCGTCGCGAAAGCGCTTTTGCTCAGCTCAAAAAAGAACTCAGCTCTCAAAAAGCCCGCTATGAGCAGTTGGTCAAGAACGATCGGCAGCTCACTGACCTCATTGCCGACATCGACAAGCAGATTGCTGCGGCAGCCGCGCGAGAACGCGCCAAGAAAGAAGCGCTTGCCGCCGCCAAGCGCCGCGAGCAAGAAAAGGCCGCAGCCAAACGCAAAGAATCAAAGAAGACGACGCAGACGGCAAAAATGGCCAAGCCGGATCCGCGCCGCACCACCGTTGCTCCGACCACCGGCAACTTCGGCAAATTGCGCGGCAAACTCACCATGCCGACCAAAGGCACGATCGTAGCTAAGTTCGGCCAGAAGCGTGAAGGCGCCGCCTCCACGCTTGCCTGGCGCGGACTTCTGATTCGCGCCAAGCAAGGACAGGACGTCGTTGCCGCCGGTCCCGGCACCGTCGTCTTTTCCGACTGGATGCGCGGCTTCGGCAATCTGCTGATCGTCGATCACGGCTCCAATTACCTTTCGGTCTACGCCAACAACGAAACACTTTATAAGAGCGTGGGCGACGCCGTTAAACAAGGCGAAACAATTGCCAGCGTCGGAAGATCGGGTGGCGAAGATGCCCCTGGCTTATACTTTGAGCTCCGCTACAAAGGCAAACCCTTTGATCCGTCGCGTTGGATCGCCAAAAACTAGGCTTCGTACGGATCACTGTACTCAATGCCAGCCATTGGAAAGCAATAAAACATGACCTCTCAACGACTCAAAGGCACCGCTTTTGCCTTTTTTCTTGCCGCCGGTACGCTCTTCGGCGGATCCGTTCTTGCCGCTGACGCACAGCCCCAGGCGCAGGAACCGCCGCAAGCCGAGGAAAGCATTCCTCTTGAAGAAATCGGCCTCTTTGCGGACATTTTCGGCACCATCAAGAACTATTACGTTGATGAAGTGCCGAGCAAGGATCTGATTGAAAACGCTATTCGCGGCATGGTTGAGGGGCTTGATCCGCACTCGTCCTATCTTGATTTCAACGATTTCAAGGACATGGAAGAGTCCACGATGGGAGAATTCGGCGGGCTCGGCCTTGAAGTCACCAAAGATGCGCAAGGCGTGCGTGTCGTCAATCCGATTGACGATAAAGCCGGCGTCATGGCCGGCGACTTGATCGTCAAGATTGACGGCAAGTCCACGGCCGATCTGAGCCTCAACGAAAACGTGAAGCTCATGCGCGGCAAACCCAAGACGTCAATTACGCTCACAATCGCTCGCAAAGGTGTGGCCAAACCCATTGTTATCAAACTGGTGCGCGACATCATCAAGATTCAGTCGGTAAAGTCCAAATCCTTGGGTGACGGTCTGGCCTACATCCGCATCTCGCAGTTCCAAGAACGCACGGCAACCGACGTAGCTGATGCCCTCGCAAAGCTCAACAAGGAAAAGCCGCTCAAGGGCGTGGTGCTTGATCTGCGCAACAACTCAGGCGGACTTCTCAATGCGGCAATCGGCGTTTCTGCTGCCTTCATCAAACCCGGTAGCCTTGTGGTGTCCACACGCGGCCGCAATCCGGAAGACGAACGCAAGTTCAACGCCGTTGAAAAGGACTACGCCACCGGCAAGTCGAGCCAGGACAACATCGCACATCTGCCCGAAATCACCAAGACGGTACCCGTCGTTGTCCTCATCAATTCAGCTTCGGCATCCGCCTCGGAAATCGTCGCCGGCGCACTGCAGGATCATAAACGCGCCACCATCATGGGCACACGCAGCTTCGGTAAAGGCAGCGTTCAGACCATCATCCCGATTCGGATGAAAAAAGATCAGACGACCGGCGTCAAGATCACGACAGCTCGTTACTACACCCCTTCGGGCCGCACGATTCAGGCCACGGGCATCACGCCCGATATTGCCGTTGACGATACGCCTGAAGGCAACTATCCCTCCTTCTCGATTCGCGAGTCGGAACTTGCGCATCACCTTGAAGTAAAGGACGAAAAGAAGTCCGGTCAAAAAGACGGAGTCAAGCCCGAAGTCAAGAAAGACGACAAAGTGAGCGCCCCGCACGATAAGGAAGACAAGAAGGCCGCCAAAGAGCTCTCGGACGAAGAAGAGGTCACCATGCCCAAGCTTCGCTACATCTTTGGTGACGAAAAAGACTTCCCGTTGCAGCAGGCCAAGGCCTTCCTGAAGGGTGAACATGTCGTCACGCACGAGGAAACGCAAGCCAAGCTCAAGGCCGAACGCGACAAGAAGAAGGCCGAAAAAGCCGCTAAGGACAAGCAGCAGGGCAAAGCTCAAAACAAGACGGGTACCCCAACTGAAACTGAAAAGAAGTGATGACCGACGATCGCTACAGCCGTCACGTTTTTTTGAAGGAGATCGGCGCTGAAGGACAGTCGCGCATTGCCGCAAGCCGAGTATTCGTCATCGGCGCGGGCGGCGTGGGCTGTCCCGCCGCTCTGGCGCTTGTCGAAAGCGGAATTGCGTCGCTGACGATTGCCGACGCTGACGCGGTGGATCTTTCCAATCTGCCACGCCAGATTTTGCACACGCCCGATCGCATCGGCATGAACAAAGCGCAAAGCGCGGCCATTGCCTTACGCACCGTCAATCCGGCCGTTCCGGTCAATGTCGTCACCGACTACGTCGATGAAGAAAAACTCACGGCTCTTGCCCGAGACTGCGACATCATCATTGATGCTTCGGATAATTTCCGCACGCGTCACGCCTCCAACCGCGCGGCCAAAGCGTTGCGAAAGGTGCTGATTTCGGCTTCTTCCGTGCGCTACAGCGTGCAATTGGCAGTCTTCGACTTCCGCAACGGTAATCCTGCGTGCTATCAGTGCACTTTTCCTGAAGACGACGCCACCGATGTCAAGGCCTCGCAAACGGGCGTCATGGCACCGGTTACGTCCATTGCCGGCATGATGGCCGCCGAAGAGGCCCTCAAAATTGCGGCAGGACTCACGCCCGTTTCCGTCGGAAGTCTTCTGATACTCGATACGCTGTCGTGGGAATTCACACGCATGAAGCTCGCGAGCGACCCCGATTGCCCGGTGTGCGCCAAGTATCGCTGACTGACGCTTCTTACCAAAGCAGACGCCCCCAGTAGAACGTCAAAGAGGAGCTTTCGCCGAATGTTCTGCCCGCGACCAGATACATGGGACCGAGCCAGGTGTCGCTTGCGATGTACAAGCTTGCGGCCTTGCGCCACGGCGTTCCCTGATCCCCAATATCCTCTGTGATCGTGCCGTTCCACACACGCCCGATTTCAAACGTACCGCCGAGATAGATCGGCATGCGCAGTTCGCGCATGGTGCGGCTCAAGTCGTGATAGATCGCGACCGAACGCCAGCCGATCACCCGAATAACGACCGTAGGGCGAACCGGAAAGATTAAAGACGCCGCCCATGTTGTAGTTGCCGACCTCGCTTGCCGCCGCAACTCTGCCGCTCACCAAAGCCGTCGTTCGTTCGCCGAATTGAAGCGGTATAGCGGCCTTGATCTCGTAGCGCGTGTTGGAGTCCGGCTCTCCGATCGAACCCTGCGGATTAAAGTCGTAGGTCACCGAACCGTCGAAGTAGAAACCTCTGCGCGGGAAGCTCGCATCGTCGAGCGTATCGAAATTGGCACGCAGAGACACAAACGACGAATCTTCGGTGTATTTCAGATCCGTGATGAACGTTTCCGTTTTGATGCGGCTATCGTACCAGCCTGCCCCCGCAGAGACGCGACCGAGCCTCGGAAATTCGTACCCCAGGAACACACCCGCTTCGAACGTCTCGGTTCGGAACTCGCCCACCGGCGTGTCGCTGTCGCCGACGTAAAGATCAAACGGTTCCCACTGGTAGCTCACGCGCGGCATCAGAAACCAGCGTCCGCCCACGCCCAAAGGCTGGTGGAATTCGGAAAGGAATCGCTTGACTTCACCGAGCTGAATTTCGTTGCGCCACTCACCGCCCCATTTGTTAAGCCATCCCCAGGTATGCGCCAGTAACACGTTAAAAGTGTTGGACGACTGGAAGTCAGACTGCACATTGCCGCCGAACATCAGACGGGAGTAGCCCACTGTCTTTTCTTCGGGCTCAAACACCAGCACTTCCGTGCCGTTCGGACCGGGTTCAAAACGAAATGGCACGCTCTGAAAGTCACCTTCGGCCCAGATGTCGCGCGCGGCCTCTGCCGCTTGTTCGTTGCTCACGGGCTTGTCGGTGTCAATATCAATTGTGGCCAGCACGTGCTCGGGATTGACGTGCTCCAGACCCGCAACCTTCACTTCGGAAACGTTATGTTCACCCTCGACGAGCGTCTTTTCGTAGCGAGCGCTCAAATAAAACCGATAGTCGTATTCGTCTTCGATGTAGGGCTCAAAGAGCTCCCTGTTGTCCATCACGGCCTTGTAGCCGATTTCGATGATGTCGCGCGACTTCATGAAGTCGCCGGAAGTCAGTTCCCCCAGATCAGGTTCGATGTAGATGTCCCCCGGCCGAATGGACTCCTTTGATTTGCGCACGTTCTGCTCAGTCAGAATATTGACCACCTGAGCCATGACGCCCAACACGCCTTTAATGTCATCGCGCTTACCCAAAGGCGTGCCGACGTTGATCGCCACCACGCGATCCGCGCCCATATCCCGAGCCAGATCAATCGGCAAGTTGTCGATCAGACCGCCGTCAACCAAGACTCTGCCCTTGTATTCGGCCGGACGAAATGCCCCCGGCACCGACATTGAGCAACGCATGGCCTGTGCCAAAGAGATTTCTTTTTGAAGCACCACTCTTTGACCACTTTCCAGATCCGTGGCGACGGCCGCAAACGGGATATCCAGTTCGGAGAGGTCGTAGACGCTGTTAAAAGGCTCCGTAGAACGCTGCAAGAAGATGTCAAGTTCCTGCGAAGGAACCAACTGCCCCGAAAAGCGCAATCCGTCCCCTGTGACACCGATTTCAGTGGGGCCCAAGCCTCTACGGTCGTTGTCCTTGCCTTGCCAGTCCATACGATCGCGATCCGGACGCGGCGCAAACATGCGAGGCCAGTCAACAGCAAGCGTGATGTTCTCAATTTGCTTGGCGCTGTATCCAGCCGCATACGCGCCGCCCACCATTGAACCCATGCTCGTGCCGGCAATCACGTCAAAACGCACACGAAGCTCTTCGAGCGCCTTAAGCGCCCCGATATGTGCAAAACCGCGCGCGCCGCCGCCGGAAAGCACCAGACCCAATTTGGGTCTTTCGGCTCGTGCCTGCTGCGCCTGAGCCGCATACACCGCATCCGCACTGACAAGCGTCGTCGACAGCAACGCAAACAGCGCGAGCTTCAAAGAAAAACCGAGTCGCTCCGTCATACCGACACCCATTCAGACGCAGCAACGCCCCAGATCGATGCCACACGGGATCGATCAAGCCATAACATGACTGTCCATGACCACGGATTCACGTCGATTTTCCTCGATAGTAGATTCTGAAATTGGTTATGTCCTACGGTGCCAAAGATACCTGAAGATTGTTCGATTCTATCTTGCGTCACCTTCGGACTAACGGCAATCGCTTTGAACATTTCACCTCATATTTTTAGCCAATAGCGTAGTTTGGGCTTTTGTTCGGTTTGGTAGCTTCCTCCAAACCAACTTGCTGTACCTGCTTCAAATGCTTCGTGATTGACGATCTCGACAACCCAGTCCTCCTGCCGTAAGCATCAATATGCACAGCTAACTGCTCGCTCTTTAAGTAGACGATTGAGAATTTCTCTTTCATTTTCAGCATGTTAACTGGACACTCCGCCAACAACTCAACACAGAATAAGCAATTCCCGCAAACTTACCTTTATGCTCACCCGCAATACTCCGAGCTGGCATATCGGCGCAAAAGAGTCGACGCGATTTTCCGCAATACCTTACAATTAAGCGCTACGCTTGAAAGACAAGCATTTTTTTCAAAGACACCCACAGAAGAGGCCTTTTTCCCATGGCGATGATTGAAATCAAAAATGTGAGCAAGTGGTACGGTTCCTTCCAAGTTCTGAAGAACTGTTCCACGTCCGTTGAAAAAGGCGAGGTGGTGGTCGTCTGCGGCCCCTCCGGCTCCGGCAAATCCACGCTCATCAAGACCGTCAATGCTCTGGAACCGTTCCAGCAAGGTGAAGTACTCATCAACGGTATCAACGTGGGCGATCCCAAGACCGATCTGCCCAAGTTGCGCAGTCACGTCGGCATGGTTTTCCAGCACTTCGAGCTCTTCCCGCATCTGTCCATCACCGACAATCTGACGCTCGCTCAGATGAAGGTGCTTGGCCGTTCGCGCGAGGAAGCCACGGAGCGTGGTCTCGCGCTTCTTGATCGCGTGGGTCTTCTCAAACATGCTCCCAAGTTCCCCGGCCAGCTATCAGGTGGCCAGCAGCAGCGTGTAGCCATCGCTCGCGCTCTTGCCATGGATCCGGTGTGCATGCTCTTTGACGAACCGACGTCGGCTCTCGACCCGGAAATGATTAACGAAGTACTCGATGTCATGGTTGAACTCGCTCGCGAAGGTATGACCATGATGGTGGTGACGCACGAAATGGGGTTTGCCCGCAAGGTAGCCGACCGAGTGGTCTTCATGGAAGCAGGCGAAATTCTTGAAGATGCCAAGAAAGAAGAATTCTTCAGCTCGCCGCGCTCGGAACGCGCTCAGCAATTCCTCTCCAAGATTCTCTCGCACTAAGCGCAACCTTCGCTTTTTGCAAACCCAAGCAGAAAAGCTCTCACGCCTTTCTGCTTTTTTTGTACCGAATTCCTTATGGCCAAACGCAGAACTTTCGGCAATACCTGGTGGGGCAAACAGTGGCTTGATGCTCTCAGCTACGTTGACTATGACAACCGTCTGCCTCGCGGACGAACCTATTACAACACCGGTCATGTTGAAAGTTGCGAATGGATCGCGCATGAACAATCCATTGAAGCATTCGTTTCAGGCTCGGCTTACTACCCTTACGAAATCAGCATTGCGCTTCCCAAATGGGGAGAAGAAAAGGAAAGGCAGTTGCTTGACGCCATCGCACAGGATCCGGCGCTGGTTGCCGAACTGCTGGAAGGCACACTGTCTCCAGCCGTCGCCGACATTTGCAGAGAACTACATCTCGATCTCTTTCCCAAATCCTGGCGGGAAATGCGAACATCGTGCTCCTGCCCGGACAGCGCCCGCATCTGCAAGCACATCGCCGCCGTCTTCTATTGTCTGGCCGATCAGATTGATGCCAACCCGTTTCTGATTTTCAAACTTCACGGCCTTGATCTGCAGTCCGAACTCAAAAACCGAGGAGTTGATCTGAAATCGGCAACGACGGCGCGACCACTCTTTTTGTCTGAACTCGCTTCGACCGCTACCGAGTCCAAACCCGATCCGATAAGTCTTGACGAAACAGTCTCTCTGACTCAATTGAGAAGCCTGCCCTACGGAACGCTTGAACCTTTGCGAGAAACCATTTTGTCGCTATTGCCCAAGTCGCTTCCGTTGCCGGGCGATGAAACATTCAGAGACGACATCCGAAAACTCCTGACCGGAACAGAACAACAGCTCAAGCGAATTCCGCCCACTACTGACGCGTCGGACTGGCTCAGTTCGTATTTGGCACCACAGCTTTATCGCAAAAGAATTGCTGCCGACGACTCGTCTCTTCCGTCCCTGTCTTTAGCCATACAAGCTCGGGCAGACAACAACGCAGGCTTTGAAACCAAGCTTGTCGTGCGCATCCGAGACACGGACGGGAAAGACCATAAAATCAACCTTTCCGATCCGGCTGTCGTCTTTGAACTGCTCCTGACAATGCCCGTCGGCATAGCGCAGGAAGCCTCGCCGGAGGTGGAATGCTGGCGCGAAATCTCAAAACTGGCCGCACGCCTGCTCTTGAACTCGGCCATCGTCCCTGCGCTTGTCGTGCCGAAAAACAACCCCAAGGCCGTTCCCTTCTTCCTGTGGACACCGGCCGTTCGCAATCGGCGGGTCGCTCAGCTTGTCGAGCAACTGACTCAAGCCTGTAAGCCCTATGCAACGCACCTCTTTGAGGATTGCGCTCTTGAGGAAAAGGCCGGCGTTGTGCGGCAAACCGTCTTTCTGGCAATCACGTCCGCTCTCTGCGCTCTTGTTCGTTTCTGTGCCGACAAAATCACAGCGCTTTCCAAAACCGGTTCGCTCACGATGCTGTTGGCCATGCAAACACCACTGCCGTCCCGCAATGAAATTCCCGAGACGCTGCTCAAGGGCATGCTGCGCGGCTTGAGACCTTTCCTGCTTGGCAATTCCTACCCGTGGCGTCCTGTACTCACAGTACGCACACATTCGGACGGTATCAAAATCAACTACGGCATTCTGGGGCGCGAAGTCGACCCCGCTCAGATTGAGGTTCTTGAATCGGTCGAAGACTCCCTTTTCGATGAAGAAACCTCCTCTCGCACCACAACGCTCTCAACCAAGCGGCCTGTGATGCTCAAGCGTCTTCTAAAAGAAGATCGGTTTAAAGACGAACGGTTTGCTGCCGTCTCCGTGCTCAAAACGTTAACCTCGGCCTATCCGGCTCTGAGCCGCATCGAAGAAACCAACGGAAGCCCCGTTACGCTTGAGCGAAACGAACTCAAAAAATTTCTCTTTGATGCCGCGCCAGTGCTTACGCTTTTGGGCGTGGCTGTGATGCTTCCCGAGCGGCTTAAGAACCTGCTCAAGCCCCGTCTGGTCGCCCACATGGATGCCGGCACTGGCAAATCATTTCTGGGCAAAGACGCCTTCTCGCGCTTTGACTGGCGTGTAGCCGTCGGCGACCGAGAGATCACGCAGCAAGAACTCGAAGAACTCGTCAAACACGCCGGCGAAATCGTTCAGCTCGGTGACGATTTCGTTTACCTTGAACCCAATGAGCTCGCGCGTTTAGCTGAAACGGTCGACAAACAGCCGCAACCCACGTATCTGGAAAAAATGCGCGCCGCCCTGATGGGCGACTATGAGAAAAACGGTCAGCAGGCCGAAGTGTTCGTCAGCGCCGAAATTCGACAACGTCTCAAAACGCTCACGGAAGTCACAGACATCGCTCCGCCCGAGAACCTCAACGCCACACTGCGTCCCTATCAGGCGCGCGGCTTTGCATGGTTGATGAAAAATCTGCGGCTCGGCATCGGCGCCCTGATTGCCGATGACATGGGGCTGGGCAAAACGCTTCAGGTGATCGCCACATTGCTGCAACTTAAAAACGACGGCGAACTCAATAAAACGAAGGCGCTTGTCGTCGTACCGACAACGCTCATGACAAACTGGCAGCGAGAAATCGCCAAATTTGCCCCCGAGCTCTCCGTCGGCGTGTACCACGGCTCCAACCGTGTTCTTCCCGAAGCCGTCAAGGATCTTCCAGATGTGACACTGACAACCTACGGTTTGATGCGCCGGGAAACCGAGAAACTTGCCGGCTATAAATGGCGTCTGCTGGTGCTCGACGAAGCGCAAGCCGTTAAAAACGCCGCCTCCGGTCAATCCGTGGCTGCAAAATCCATCAAGGCCACGCAAACAATCGCCATGACGGGCACGCCCGTTGAAAATCGGCTGAGCGAATACTGGTCGATTCTTGAAACCGTTCAGCCGCGTCTTTTAGGCTCGCTCAAAGATTTCACGGAAACGTTTGCCACCCCCATCGAAACGGATCACAGTGAAGCCGCCGCCGAAGCTTTTCGGCGTCTGACGGCACCCTTTATGCTACGACGCTTAAAGAGCGACAAATCCATCATTGCCGATCTGCCCGAACGCAATACGATTGATCAGTTCACCAATCTCACTGCCGAACAAGCGGCTCTTTACAGCAAAGTTCTCGAAGAACATATGGCCAAGCTCAAAAAGCTCGATGCAAAGGCCGCTGCCGATCCAACCGGAAACGACGCTAAGACAGCTCACCGAGGACAAGTGCTCAGGCTCATCACGAGCATGAAGCAAATTTGTAATTCGCCTTCTCAGTATCTCAAGACCGAAGCAGCAACTCCCGACTCCGGCAAGGCTGCCGCCCTCTTTGACATTCTCGGGCGATGCCGCGAGGCCAGCCGTAAAGTTTTGATCTTCACCCAATACCGAGAAATGGGAGAACGTCTGCAAACCTGGATTGAAAAAGCTACCGGCGAGCGCCCCGACTTCCTGCACGGCGGCGTTTCCGTCAAAGCGCGTCAGGACATGGTCGATCGTTTTCAGACAGACCGTTCCGTTCATTCCATGATCATTTCACTCAAAGCCGGCGGTACGGGTCTCAATCTCACAGCGGCAAGCTGCGTCGTACATTATGACTTATGGTGGAATCCGGCTGTCGAGGCACAGGCCACCGATCGCGCCTACCGCATCGGTCAAAGACGCGATGTATTGGTCTATCGATTTGTGACGGCAGGCACTTTCGAAGAGCGCATCAACGAAATGCTCACAGAGAAACAAAGTCTCGCCGATCTGACCGTCACCACAGGCGAAACCTGGATCGGAGATCTTTCCTCCTCTGAACTGCAATCGCTCTTTTCTCTGGATCCCAAGAGCGTTACCGGCTAATTGGCACACCACCAACAAAATCGCTGCGAAATCCTTCCTTTTCGCAGCGTTTTGTTTGTTGTCGTTTGCGGTCGCTACCTTCGCTCCAGAAGCCACAAAGCCACCGCCGCACATATCAGCATAACGCTTGTGGGCACTACCGCAACCACCATCGGGTGCCAGGTGTTCAGGACGCCGAGGAAGGAGAAGATGTTGTTGAGGGCATAGAACGAAATACCGATCATCAACCCGGCAAAGATCTTGATCGAAACGCCGCCCGATCGTGTATTGAGGTACGCAAAGGGCATTGCCACAGCAAGCATCACGAATATGGCCAAGGGATAAAACACCTTTGACCAAAGCGCCACCTGATAACGGTCCGATGTCTGTCTTGTTTCCTTCAGATGAGCAATGTACTGCCAAAGGTCAGAAATCCCCATGCGTTCAGGCTTAATTGTCAACACGCCCAGAATTTCCGGTCTCATTTCGGACGGCAACATCAAATCCACATCTTTGCGGGCGGAGCTCTTTTCCACCATGGGTGTTTCATCGTGCGTGATCTTGGGAAGAGTCTCGACCTTAGCGTCCTTAAGATGCCAACCGCGTCCGGAAATGTAGTTGGCTTCCGGTGCGTGCAGCACGCGAATCAAACTGCCGTCCTTATCAAACTCGAAGACGCGCCAGGCACCTGTGCGACTGTGCTCACCCGCAATCAGGTTGTGTACGTTCACAAAGCGCACCGTCGCCTGACCGGCGTTTTGCTGCTCCTTGACGTTGTCCTTTACCCAGACACCCGACGAATAACCTCTTGCCGAAAGTTTCCTGTTAAAAAGGA